>ERZ780083.212-NODE-212-length-22402-cov-8.241733_pt1 | contig 22402 bp, 17 predicted proteins | sample MGYA00511838_ERZ780083 | MGnify/ENA primary metagenome ERZ780083 (study PRJEB29588, sample SAMEA2152602) | human gut metagenome | biome: human gut; feature: human-associated habitat; material: faeces | place: Denmark | collected 2008/2010 ...
TGTCTTGACGAAAAATCTCTCGCCGTCCACAGCCGCTGATTTAATCAGAGCTTCCCTATATACAGAGGCAGTGCGCTGCCTGTGCCGCCGAGAATTCCAATCGGCCGCGAAGCTTCTCCCTTCTCTCCGGGCGCTGCTTCTTACAGCTCCGCCGTTTCCGCAGCGACCGTGTCCTCCGTATCGCGCATGGCCTCGAGCGTGCGCTCCAGAAGCGTGTCCAGCTCCCAGCCGAGCTGGTCTGCGCCGCGCTGGATGATCTCGCGCGAGCAGCCTGCCGCGAACTTCTTGTCCTTGTATTTTTTCTTGAGCGATTTCAACTCCATGTCCTTCGTGCTTTTGCTCGGGCGCATCAGCGCCGCCGCCCAGATCAGGCCCGTCAGCTCGTCCGCCGCAAAAAGCACCTTTTCCATCTCATGCTCCGGCTTGACGTCCACTGTAATGCCGTAGCCGTGGCTGGCCGTGGCATGGATGGTCGCCTCGTCCACACCCGCCTTGCGCATCAGCTCCTGCGATTTGACGCAGTGCTGCTCCGGGAACTGCTCAAAATCCAGATCGTGCAGCAGTCCGACCGTCGCCCAGAAATCGGCCTCGCCGCCGTAGCCGAGCTTTTCGGCATACCAGCGCATGACCGCCTCGACCGTCAGCGCGTGCTGAAGGTGAAAATGATCCTGATTGTATTTTGTGAGCAGCACCCATGCCTCTGTCCGCTCCATAATTCCGCTTCCCTTCGTGGATTTTGGTCCATTTTACGCCGGAAATACGGATCTGTCAAGAAAAATGCGGCACAGCCAAGGCTGTGCCGCACGGTATTTTTCTCAGAGAATGGGCGTTCCCTTTTCCTCGTGCTCGATGAGCTTCCACGTCGCGTCGATGAGGTTGGCGAACATCGGATTCTCCATCGCGCGGATGACGAAGGACTGGCGCGGGGAGTTGATGTCCTCGCCGGATACCTGGAACAGGCCGTTCGCGTCGCACAGGCCGCGCAGGCGCGTCAGCTGGGCCTCGGTGTTGCGCGTGGGCATGTAGGTCACGGCGCGCACACCGGTCTCCTTCAGGCAGGCGATCACATCGTCCAGATAATCGTCCTCGAACTTCTGCGCCTTCTTGTCGCCGGTCACGCTGTCGCCCACGTCGCCGAGATAAGCGTAGCAGAGCAGCGCGTCGATGCGGCTGCAAAGCGCCACGAGCTCCTTCACGTTCGGGCATTCGTCCGTCGCGTCAATGTAGATCTTCGGCACAAACGCGGATTTCAGAATTCCAAGCAGATCGTAATCGTAGAACGGATATGCAAGGTCGAGCATCTGCTTCTTCTGCTTCTCGGAGAGGTTCAGGCCGATGGAGGCAAGGTAATCGACCATGCTCTGGCCCCGTCCCGCCTTGTTGACCATGGCCTTGGCCAGCGCGAACATCAGATGGCGTTCGGTCACGCCGCCGCCCTCTTTGCTTTCCGAAAGCGGAAGCACGTCGCGGTCATAATCCAGCTCAATGCCAGGCAGGAGCGCGTTGATCCGCTCGATCATGGCCCGGTTGCGGCGGCCGCGCGCCTCACGATAGGGCGCGAAGAAGGCGTTCAGCTCCTCGATCCTGTCATGCGGCACGGACTGGATGGTCATGTAGCTCACACCGACCTGATCGGGGTTGTTGGTGCGGCGGCCCTCCAGACGGGTACCGTTCATCGACGCGCGGCACTCCATGCCGACCGTGACCGGCATTTCCACCATCTTCGCGGCCTCCAGAAACTCGCGCGCGCCGGAGATGGAGTCGTGGTCGATGATGCCCGCCGTGCAGAGTCCCTCCATGCGCGCGGCAAAGACCGCCGCCGTGGGAGAATACGGCGAGAAGGAATAGGTCGTATGGATATGGTTGTTGATGTACTGCGGCACCATCGGCGGGAATTCGGCGGTTTTCAGCACCTCGCGGAGATTTTCCAGCCGTTCTTCCCGCGTGGGTGCGTTGAGCTTGTTCAGAATTTCAATATCGATCATTGCGCGTTCCTCAGTTGAGCATGACCTGGCCGCCGGTGACCGGGATGGCCTGACCGGTCTCGTACTTCTGCTCCACGCAGTACATGACCGCGCGGGCGACGTCGAGCGGCATACAGCCGCGGTTCATCGGCACCTTGGCCTCGTAGTAGCGGCGGACATCCTCGACCGTCTTGGCGCCGGGGACCTTGCCGGCGGCGAGATACTGCACGAACAGGCCGCGCACCGGGTCGGACCACAGCGGGCCGTCCAGGAAGTTGCCCGGGCAGACGGCGTTGACCTTGATGTTATACGCGCACAGCTCGAGCGCGAAGGACTGCGTCAGGCCGATGCCGCCAAACTTGGAGCCGGCATAGGCAAAGTTCTTGTTCGAGCCTTCGAGGCCGGACTTGGAGTTCAGCGTCACGATGTCGAACATAGCCTCGGGGTCGGCCTCATGCTGTGCCTGCATGATGATGGCGGCGTACTTCGCGCAGAGGAAATAGCCGGTGTAGTTGATGTTGGTGACGAACTCGAAGTCCTTCTTCTCGACCTGCGCAAGCGGGCCGGAGCGGACGACGCCCGCGTTCGACAGCATCAGATCCAGACCGCCGAACAGCTCGACCGTCTTGCCGACCATGGCCGCGACGCTCTCTTCATCATAGACGTTGACGGCGATGGCGACCGCGCGCTCGCCCATTTCCTCCGCGACCTGCTTGGCCAGCGGCTCGTTCATATCGGCGATGACGATGGTCGCGCCTTCCTTGTAAAGCTCCTCGGCAATGCCCTTGCCGAAGCCCTGCGCCGCACCGGTCACGATGCAGATCTTACCGGCCATGCGGCCTTCGCCTGCGGGGCGCTTGTGGATGTTGGCCTTCGCCAGCTCACACCATTTGCTCATATCAACGGACATAGGGATCCTTCCTTTTCTGTAAATTGACCGCCGCGCGCCGTCTGTGGGCGCGGCGTTTTTCTGTGTCTATTATATAGGCAAATCCCACATCATTTCAAGATGTTTTTCCTTTTATTTTGAGGTTTTGTGTTTCTTTTTTGCCCACAGCGGAAAATATATCCTTCTCGCGTGCAAGCACCCGATTGTTCGCTTGATGAAAGTTTTTGCATAAGTAAAAACATTTCCTGCATTTTCGGCAAAATGCTGAATTTTGGCTTGCAAATCGTGAGGTGCAGCGATATACTGTGCAAGGACAAAATCGCCTCAGGAGGCATCATTCTCATGGAACACCCGAATAAGCACTGGACAGACTGGCTTGTGATCGTCGCAACGGCCATTCTGATGGCGCTGAGTTATGCAATTTTTGTTTTTCCGAACTCGTTTGCTCCCGCCGGGATCAACGGTATCATCACCATGATCCAGTATCTTCTGCATATCGACATCGGCTATCTTTCATTGGCCGTCAATCTTCCGCTGTTCCTGCTGACATGGAAAAGCGTCGGACGGGACTTCGCCGTCAAGAGCATGGTCTATGTGCTCGTCTTTTCCGTCGTAAGCCTGCTGCTCAAGCGGTTCGATCTCTCCGGGATCTGCTATCACACGGAAAACGGCACCTCCCTCATTCTCGGCCCCATCGCGGCGGGCGCCGTCAGCGGCTTTATCTACGGCGTCGTTCTGGCCCGCAACGGCTCGACCGGCGGCATGGATCTGGTCGCGGGCTGGGTCCGGAGCAAGAAGCCGGAAGCGGAGCTGGTCTGGGTCATTTTCTTCCTGAACGCCTGCGTCGCGGCCGTTTCCTTCTTCGTCTACGGCTGGAAATTCGAGCCGGTCATCATGTGCCTGATCTATTGCTACGTCAGCAGCAAGATCAGCGACAGTATGCTGCGCGGCAACAAGAAGGCGCTGAAATTCGAGGTCGTCACCGACCGCGCCGACGAGCTGGCGGAGGTACTGCTGCGCCAGATGCGCCACGGCGTCACCGTCATTCCCGCTGAGGGTATGTTCTCCAAGCAGGAGAAGAAGCTTCTGGTCTGCATCGTCAACCGCCACCAGATCGTCCAGTTCCAGAACATTCTGTGCCGCTTCCCCGGCTCCTTCGCCTATGTCTCCGAGGTCACGGAAACCATGGGCAACTTCAAGCACATCACGCACTGAATCATCCGCATCCTGCCGCCGCGAGCCTTCGCGGCGGCATTTTTCATCTCTGCAACACCTCTTAAGATTTCCTTAAATTGCTTCCGTTTCTCTTCCGCTCCCGGAAAATCGTGGTATACTTGCGGCAGTTGATAAAACAGCTGAAAGGAGATTGCTATGCTGAAAAGGATTTTCGCGCTCCTGCTGAGCGCCGTACTGCTGCTGGGCCTGCTTGCCGGATGCAGCAAAAATCAGCCGGACGGCACAAACGAACAGTCACCCTCTGTTCAGCCGCCTGCCGCCGATACGGAGGCAAATGCATCCACGTCGGGCACAAAATACGCTTATGTACCCACATACATTGATCTGCCCTCCGACGCAAGCGGCGTGGACGCCATCTGTCTGGCGGGCGATTCGCTGATTTTGTCCGCCACCTTTCTGAGCGGCTACTCCGTCGATCCGGACGGGAACGCCGCCTATCAATCTCAGCCGAGGCTTTACCGCCTCGACCTCGACACGCAGAAATGGGATACCGTCACGGCCTACGCCCCGCCCGCATATGAGCCGCAGGAAACACCGGACAACATCATGATCCCCGCGCTCTGCGCCGCGCCGGACGGCGGCTTCTGGGCGCTGGAGCGCACCAGCAGCTATCCCGCTCCGGACGGCGGCATCATTTCCGAGCGCAGCGGCAGCAACAGCTACCGGCTGCTGCACTTTGCGGCGGACGGCTCGCTGGAAACGGAGCTTCTGCTTGACAGCGGCGCGATCTCTGCGGATACCTTCCTCGCCAGAATGCAGGCGGACAGCGCCGGAAACGTCTATCTCACCGATTGGCAGTACATCTATATTTACAGCGCCGACGGCAGCTATCTCGGAAGCATGGACGGCTCGGATCGCGGCGCAGATCTCTACAACTATAAGGATGGCTCGGTCGGTACACTCCGGTACACCGATTCCGGCGCGCTCAGCTTCTCCCCGATCGATCCGGCCAGGCTCGCCTTCGGCGACAGCTACCTGCTCCCGGCGGACGTGCGCACCATCCTGCCCGGCACCGGAGAATACGATCTGTATTACGAAAGCGACTATTCGGTCTACGGCTGGAACGCCGCCACCGGCGTATCGGAGAAGGTTCTCGACTGGCTGGAATGCGACATCGACGACGGCTCCATCCAGAATACCGCCGTCCTCCCCGATGGCCGCATCTGTGCCATTTCCTATGATTTCACCGACGGTACATCCGGCATTCAGGCCCTCCGGCTGAATCGCGTGGACGCCGCAAGCCTCCCGCAGAAAACCGAGCTGACGCTGGCCTGCATGAATCTCGACTGGGATCTTCGGAGCCGGATCGTCAAATTCAACCGCGAAAGCAGCCAGTACCGCATTGTCGTCAAGGACTACGCCGACTACTCCATGGCGGGAAATACCGTGATTGCCGGGCAGTCCAGCGATGGTATCACAAAGCTGAACACGGAGCTTCTCTCCGGAAACACGCCGGATCTGCTCATTTCCTCCGGCCTGCCGGTGCAGCAGTACGCGGCAAAGGGCCTGCTGGAAGATCTCTGGCAGTACATCGACGCGGACGAGAACGTCAAGCGTGAAAACCTTATGACCGATGTTCTGAACGCCGCCGAAACGGACGGCAGGCTCTACGAGCTGCCCACATCCTTCACCATCGTCACGGCGGCCGGTCTGGGAAAGGTCGTCGGCAGCTACGACAGCTGGACGCTGGATGATCTCAAGGACGCAATGTCGAAGCTGAAGGCCGGAGCGACCGTTTTCAGCCCCCACACGACCAAGAACGACATGCTCACCGCCATTCTCTATATGAACGCCGACGAATTCATGGACTGGCAGAACAAGACCTGCAATTTCACAAGTCAGGACTTCATCGACTATCTGAATTTCGCCGACACCTTCCCGGATTCCTACGACTGGTCGGGCGACTACGTCTCCGACGATACGCGCATCCTATCCGGCGAACAGCTGCTGACGACAGACGTCTCGCTCTACAGCCTCGGCGACGTTTATCTGCACAACGCACTCCTCGGAAACGACCTGTGCTATGTCGGCTTCCCAAGCCCCTCGGGCGATCTGCGCTCCTGCTTCCAGTTCAGCACCAGCTTCTCGATCTTCTCGGCCAGCGAGCACAAGGACGCCGCGTGGAGCTTCCTGCGCTCTCTTCTGTCCGACAGCTATCAGAGCACGCTTTATTCCGCGCTTCCCATCAGCCGAACCGCCTTCGAGGCACAGGCCGCAAGCGAAATGGAGCAGGACTATGAGACCGATGAGAACGGCGATCCGATTCTGGATAAGGACGGCAATCCCATTCCCATCGCCAAGGGCGGCTACAGCTCCGACGGCAGCACCATGATCGATCTCTACGCCATGACGCAGGAGCAGTATGACGCCGTGCTGGCGCTTATCCACAGCACGCACCGCGTCCTGCGCTACGACGAAAGCATCCAGTCCATCATCTCTGCGGAGACGGCTTCCTTCTTTGCCGGTGAGACGACCGCCGAGGAGACGGCCAGCCGCATCCAGAACCGCGTCCGGCTCTACATCGCGGAGCAGTCCTGAACAGGCTCTGCTGTGCACCTTGGAGGAACGACCATGACAAAACGAATCCTTGCCGCCGTCCTTGCGCTTCTTTTCGCCCTTCTGCTGTTTCTCGGCACAAGCCCATCCCGGGCCATCCGGGCCGCCGCGCTGCTGAACGGGTGCAGTTGGGACGAGGTCATGCAGGCCGAATTTGAGAAAAAGGACGATCTCAGCCTCTGCAAGTCGGTCTACCGCGCGGACTGCGTTCTGCCAGACCGCCTGACCGGCTCCGGCCATGCCACATGGTATGTCTACAGGATCGGCTTCCTGCATATCCCCGAGTGGGCAGGAAACGGATAACAGGCTGTCTGACAAAACGGCGCGCTCAACATTGCACCGTAAAAAATGATCCCACAGCAAAAAGGCGCGGCTTTGCCGCGCCTTTTTGCATATTCAGATGCAGACCAAACGCGCCGCTCTTTGGCAGCGGCCATCCCGCTTATCAATCCAGATGGAAAACCGGGTGCAGATCGATGCAGACCGGGCTGTTGTCCGGATTGGTCTCCATGATATCGGCCATATAGTCCCACCATTTGCGGTTGATCGCAGTGTCCGCGCTTGCAGCCCAGCGCGCCTCGTCCTCGATCTCGATATAGCCGAACAGCGTCAGCGTATCGCGGTCGAGGAAAATAGAATAATTCTTCCCGCCGTGTTCATGGATCATGTCCTTCATTTCCGGCCACAGGAGCTTGTGGCGGCGCTCATACTCGGCCTCCATGCCGGGATAGAGCTTCATTTTGAATCCTTTCAGCATACCGCATCTCCCCCTTTACTTTCCGACGCGCACGAATTCCGCGCCCAGAAGCTCCGCCACCTTTTCAAACAGCGCGGCATTGTGGCCGACGCTCATGGCGCAGTGATGCGTCGGCGCGCAGCGGAACCATTCGTCCATATAGGCGTCCAGCTCCATACCGAAATCAATATGGGTCTGCGTGTTGCCGATGGTCAAAATCGGCAGCTGCTTTGCCTCGCCCTCACTGGCGATGAAGCGCAGGCGCCCGTTTGCCAGCTGTGTCAGCCCCAGCATCGTGACCGGGCCGGGACGGACCTTTGCCTCCACCGATACGCCGGTCCCCTTTTTGCCGTGATACACGCCCATGCCGCGCAGCATCGGCCTGCCGTTGGAGATGGAAATGTGGAATGGGCCATCGTGGCCCAGCAGCATGGTGTTGTGTACATAATCCATGGCGACGATCTCGCTGAAGCTGCCGCCAAGGCCCAGCGCATCGCAGATCTTCATTGCGGCGCAGGTCTTGATATCACCCTCGCCCGCGCAGGGAACGCCGTCCGCCGTCAAAAGCGAGTGGCCGACGATAAAGCCGCTCTGCACCTGTTCATAGTGGTTTTCATCCGAGCCGTGGTAGTAATAGCTCAGCGCATCCAGATCGTATTCCCGCACCATGCGGTACTGCGCCGCGGCGACCGTCGCCGACCAGTGAAGCTGCTCCTCCGTTGGGCGGCGAACACGCGGATCGGAGGGAGAATCGCCGGAGATCTCAAAAAATGCGTGAATCTCGTCCAGCTTCTCCTGAATCTCCGCGTCCGTGACCTGACGCAGACTGCGGTCGAGGTCGCACATTTCCAGCAGCTCCACATGGATACCCAGCTGCGCCTGAAGCATGGTGAAGTCGCTGTAAAGATCCAACATTCCGCTGTAGTTGTTTCCGAGGAAGCCGAAGCGCGCATATTGCAGCATCCGCTTGACCCCGGCAGCGCGCACCCACTGCTCGATCTGCGTCCACGCACGGACGGCAGACGGCGCGGCAGCCGTCGCCTCTTCCGCCATTGCGCCCTGCGGCGTCTGCTCCAGCCCCAGCAGGCCGTTCACGATGCGGACGGTGATCCCGGCGCGTTCAAAGGCGTTTGCGGCCTCGGGCACCGGACAGCCGACGCACTGCGCCAGCCATTCGCCGGTATCGGTCCTTTCATAGTTCATCTGCACGGCGGGCTGGAGATTGAGAACGACGACCGGCGCCTTGCAGATCTGGTGGACCGGCAGCATGGCCGCGCTGGTAAAATACGTTCCGCTGTGCATCAGGATCAGATCGACGTTGTGCGCGTTGAAGTATTCGCTGGCCTCGCGGGCCTTCTGCTCGTCGTCCACCAGTCCGAAGTCAAAAACCTCGGCCCACTGCGATACCTTCTGCTCGATAAAATGATTGTAGCCGAGAATGCGGTCGTGAAGTCCCAAAAACTGATCCCAGTACGCGCGCAGACCGGCGGTATACAGGCCGACGCGCGCGCGCGGCGTCTTTTTGAGCTGCATGAAACGTCCCTTCCTTTCCAATTTCTGTCGTTTTCGTGAAAAACGGAGCGGATACGGATGTATCCGCTCCATCTTGCGCTATTTATCCGGCTCCGTCAGGAAGCGGCGCGATCAATAGACCGTTTTCCAATCCTCGATGTTGTCGCCGTTGAACTCGAACGGAGGCCCAATGATGATCTCGGTGCCGCCGTCACCAGCGTCGGTAACGGTGTAGGTCGTGCCGTTCTTCGCGGTGAAGCTCTCGCCGGTCGCGCCGGTCAGGCTGCCGTTGACCATCTCGATCAGGGCGTAGGCTGCGCTGCGGCCCACATCGATCGGGTTCCAGAGGAACATATACGGGCAAGCGGGGTTATCGCCGGTCATGAACTCCGCCATTTCGGACGGCAGGCCGAGGCCGGTCACAATGACCTTGCCCTGGAGGCCCTCGTCGGTGATGACCTTCGCAGCCGCCGCGATGCCGACGGTCGTCGGGGCGTTGATGAGCTTCAGGTTCGGATAGTTCTGGAGCAGAGCCTTGGTCTCGTCAACGGACTTCTGCTGCTCGTCGTCGCCGTAGGCGATCTCGACCAGATTCATCTTCGCGTATTTTTCGTCCTTCAGGATCTCCTTCATGGCGTCGATCCATGCGTTCTGGTTGGTAGCGATGGAGGTCGCGGACAGGATCGCCCAGTCGCCTTCGCCGCCCAACAGATCATAGGTGGCGTCTACGAGGCACTGCGCCACTTCCTGAACGCCCGCCTGATTGATATGGGTCATACGCGACGCGGGATTGCAGGAGGAGTCGCAGGACACGACCTTGATCCCGGCGTCCATGGCGGCCTTCAGTGCGGTCTCCAGCGCGTCAAAGTCGTTGGCCGCAATGGCGATGCCGCTGACCTTCTGCGCGACCAGCTCGTTGATAAGCGTGATCTGCGCCTCGGCGGTGATCTCCGCGGGGTGCTTGACGATGGCGTTGTAGCCGGCGTCTTTCATGACCTCCTCGAAGCCGGCGGCTTCGCGCTCGTTGTAGGGGTTGCCGGCTGCCTTTGTGATGATGGCGTAGGTCTGCGTGTCATTGCCACCGGTCTTTGCAGCACACGCCGCAAGGCCCAGCACCATGACGAGGGTAAGAAGCAATGCGATCAGTTTTTTCATGATTTTTCCTTCTTTCCTTATTTTTATACAAACGCTCGGGGCGCTTATACCGATTTCTGCCGCTGCGCCTCGACGGCTCTGCGCGCGGCAATGGAGTCGCGGATATTGGGGAGCATGACGACCAGGATCAGGATCGCGCCAATGATCATCAGGATCGTCTGTGAGTTAACGTTAATCAGACCGAGGCCGTATTTCAGCAGGCCGATGGTGAAGATGGAAATGACCGTGCCGGGGAAGTTGCCCTTGCCGCCTGCCGTGGAAATGCCGCCGAGGACGACCATGGAGATGGCCTCCAGCTCATAGCCCGTGGCGATATCCCAGCGGATGGAGCCCATCCACGATGCGTACAGGATGGCGGACAAACCGGAGATCAGGCCCGTCATGGCATAGCAGATGATGCGGACGCGCTGCACCGGAACGCCGGAGTAAAGCGCCGTGGTGCGGTTGGAGCCGATGGCGTAGACCTGACGGCCAAAGACCGTCTTATGCAGCACAAATCCAAAGGCCACCGCCGCAAGGCAGAACACCAGGAACACATACGGCACCGGCCCGAGCCGGGCGTAATAGATGTTGTAGAACCAGCGGCAGTTGTGCAGGCCGCCGGAGGATTCGCTGCCGAGGATCATCTGCGAGATGCCGCGATAGAGCGTCATGGTGCCGAGTGTGACGATCATGGGCGCAAGCTCTGTGAATTTTGCAAGGATCAGTCCGTTGAGCAGGCCGCAGACAAGGCCGCAGCCCAGCGCGATCAGGATGGCCGCGCCCATGGAAAGTCCGCTGTTATAGCTGATGCCCAGCAGCGTCGCGGAAAGCGCGACGGTGGAGCCGACGGAAAGGTCGATCTCACCCAGCACCAGCAGATAGGCCATGGGGAAGGCGATGAAGCCCTTGGGCAGAAATGTGCTGATGGCCGTGAACAGGCCGGAGGCGTCCAGATAGTTGGGCGAAATGCTCATGTTGAAGATATTGACCGCAAGGAACAGCAGGAGCAGCAGCGATTCCCAGCGGAATACGACCTGCTTCCACGAGCGCTCGCGCACAGCAAGAATATTGCGTCTGGCTTTCGTTTCCATGATCAAATCTCCCTCACTTTCAGGGTATTGCGATCCATGGCGCGCCGGACGATCACGTTGACAATGATCGCCACCAGAATGATCGCGCCCTTGATGGCGTCCTTCCAGAACTGTGAAATGCCGATCAGCGGCAGCGCCTTGCAGATGACCGCCATCGTCAGTGAGCCGAGCAGGACGCCGGCCACGCTGCCCTGACCGCCGTTCAGGCTCACGCCGCCGAGCACGCAGGAGGCGATGGCGTCCATCTCCATGCCCGCGCCCATATCGCTCATGGCCGAGGCGTACAGCGCCGTGTACATGGCGCCCGTCAAGCCCGCGAACGCACCGGCGATCGTATAGACAAAGAAGCGGATGCGGCTGATGCGGATACCACTGACGGCGCCCGCCTCGGGGTTGGAGCCGACGGCGTAGATGCGCCGTCCGAAGGTCGTCCACTTCATGACGACGAAGAAAACGATGTAGCAGACGAGCGTGATGAATACCAGATTGTTCATCAGGCCGCCGGTCAGCGTATTCGTCTGCGCAAATTCCTTGAACGAGCTTTGGAACTGATACGCGGAGACCCACGCGCTGTTCGAGACGATGTAGGTCGCGCCGCGGTAGATATTGCACATGCCGAGCGTGGCGATGATTGGCTGAACGCCGCCCTTGGCGATAATCAGGCCGACCAGCATCCCGCAGAGCGTGCCGATGGCGATGGAGACCAGGAACATGACCAGCGTGCTGGAATACACGCCGTCGCGCATCATGAGCGAGGCGCACATGCCGGAGAAGGCCAGCGTCGCGCCGACGGAGATGTCAATGCCGCCGATCAGCAGGACGCTCATCATACCGAGCGAAATGGTGATGGTCGTGGAGTAGTTTTTTAGCAGATCCGCGATGGTCTTTGCCGTAAGGAACGTATTGTTGCGCAGCTGAATGACGGCACAGAGCAGCACGAGCACCGCGACGAGGCTCAATTCCCGTGAGCCGGAGAGCTTTTTCCAGAAGCCTCCGAAGCCTTTTTTCTCTTTCATTCCGATCCCTCCTCAGCCCGATGCCGCGCCGCTGTGCTTGAGCATCGAAAGCTCCAGAATTTTCTCCTGCGTGGCCTCCGTGCGCGAAAGCTCACCGGTCACACGGCCGTCGCACATGACGTAAATGCGGTCGGACATGCCCAAAAGCTCCGGCATTTCCGAGGAGATCATGACGATGGCCATGCCCTTCTGCGCAAGCTCACCCATGATCTGATAGATCGCGGCCTTTGCGCCGACGTCCACGCCCTTGGTCGGCTCGTCCATGATCAGGAGCTTCAGGTCGCTTGCCAGCGCCTTGGCCACGACGACCTTCTGCTGGTTTCCGCCGGAAAGTGAGCTTGCGGGGTCGAACACCGTCACAGCCTTGACGTCGATCTCCTCGGCCAGCTCCTTCGCCGCCTGATTTTCGATCGTTTCGCTGGTGATGCCGCCCTTTTTGGAGAATTTCGCGCCAAGCTCGGGCAGCGTGATGTTGCGGCCGATGCCCCAGTCCAGGATCAGGCCCTGATTCTGCCGGTCCTCGGTCAGCAGGCCGATTCCGAGGCGCATCGCGTCCTGCGGCCTGCGAATATGGACCTCCTTCCCGTCCACAAAGACCTTGCCCGCGTCGTAATGCTCCACGCCGAAAATGGTCTGCACGACCTCGGTGCGTCCGGCGCCGACCAGACCGGTCAGGCCGACGATCTCACCGGCGCGGACGCGGAAGCTGACGTCGCGGAAGAAGCCTGTGCGGGAAAGGTTCTCCACGCGGAGCACCTCCTCCCCGGGCTTGACCTCCGGCTTCGGGAACAGGTCGCTGACCTCGCGGCCGACCATGGCCTTGATCAGCTCCGGCGGCTGGATCTCGGCGACGTTGTAGGTGCCGATGTACTGTGCGTCGCGGAACACCGTAACGCGGGAGGCCAGACGGTACATATCCTCCAGCCGGTGCGAGATAAAGATGACGGATTTTCCGTCGTCACGGAGCTTTTCGGTGATCCGGTAAAGCTCCTCAGATTCGTTCTTTGTCAGCGCCGCTGTCGGTTCGTCCATAATGATGATGCGCGCGTTGGTGGACAGCGCCTTTGCGATCTCGACCATCTGCTGCTGCGCGACCGACAGCGCGCCCATGCGGGCGGTGGGCTGGAAGTCGGCGTCCAGCTGACGCAGGAGCGCCCCGGCGGCCTCGTTCATTTTCTTCCACTGCATGATGCCGTGCTTCCGGATCTCATGTCCCATGAAGATGTTCTCCGCAACGGTCAGATGCGGATAGCTGGTGACATGCTGATAGATCGCGGCAATACCGGCGTTCTGCGCGTCCAGCGGCGACCGGAAATCGACGCGCCTGCCGTCGAGATACATCTCGCCCTCCTCCGCGCGGTGTACGCCGGTGATGACCTTGATAAAGGTCGATTTTCCGGCGCCGTTCTCTCCCATCAGCGCGTGGATCTCGCCTGCCTTGAGCTGAAAGCTGACCCGATCCAGCGCCTTGACGCCCGGAAAGATCTTGGTGATGCCCTTCAGCTCGAGGATATACTGTTCCATCTTGCCTACCCCCCGACTTTGAATTTGCGCCGCCCGTGTTTGTATGCTCTCTTTTGGCGGGCGGCCGGATACCGGCCCGCTCCATCCGCTGCGCCTCTGCTCTCTGCGTTGTACGGAATCGGCGAAACAGATATGTGCATATTAGCCTAATATTCTGCATAAATCAGATTGCTTTTTATGCTTTTTCCTGATAAACTGAGTATAGCATCAAAAAATATCCTTTGTCTGCCAATAAAGTTGACACAAAATTACGGTATCTTGGCTTTTTACAGGTTTCGGTAAACGTGGAAACAGACAGGAGGATTTCGATGGAACAGATCAAGCTGCGCTACGAATTGGATCTTGAGCCGAATTACATATGGCTCTCGCCCACGGCCACACAGGCCGCAAAAAAATCCATTCCCTATGTTCAGGAGCTTGGCGTATTTCCCTGCCGGGAAAAATACTACACCGAGCGTGAAAGGCTGCCGTCGTTTTTGATCAAATACTGTATCTCCGGCGGCGGGCTTCTGGAATACGACGGAAAGCGCTATGCGGTGCGGAGCGGACACATTTTCTGGCTGGACTGCATGAAGAAGCAGCACTACTGCACCGACCCCGGCGAGGGCAGCTGGTTCATCGTCTGGGTGCATTTCTACGGCGAGGAATGCCGGAGATACTACGACCTGTTTCTCCAGCAGAACGACGGTATGCCGGTCGTGGACGCGGGCGCGGACGAGAGCGTCCGCAGCAGCATCGAAATGCTGGTCGATATCTACCGCAACGCCAACGGCACGCTGACGGACGACGTGCGCGCTGCGTCGCTGCTGACCGGGATCATGTCCAGCTGCATCCTCTATGCCGACATGAGCGCCCGCCACAGTGAGCTTCCGGCCTATGTGCAGGCAGCCAGAGAGTATATCAACTGTCACTATGCGGAAAAGATCTCGCTGGACGTGCTGGCCAGAGAGATCTCCGTCAATAAATTCTATTTGCAGAAGCTCTTCCGCAGAAGCGTCGGGCTGTCGCCGAATGAATATCTGGCGACCGTCCGCCTTCAGGAGGCCAAGCGCCTCCTGCGCAGCACCGATCTGCCGATCAGCCAGATCGCCATGGACGTCGGCTTCGGCAGCATCGGGCATTTTATCGAGCTGTTCAAGGCGCGTGAGCAGATGCCGCCCAGTGTCTACCGCCGCCGCTGGTAACGGCACTGCGCCGGATTCTTTCCCCGACAACGCAAGAAAGGACTGCCTCCCGTGGAGGCAGTCCCTCTTTCTGTATCTTGTGGGCTTATTGCAGCGTCAGTGTCCTTCTTGCCTCCTCGTCAAAGCCCCGGATCAGGATGGCAGCCGCTTCGCTCCGGCGAATGAGGCTCGTCGGATAGAAGGTGGCGCTCCTGTCGGAGCCAGTCAGAACGCCCGCGCGATAGAGTGCGTAGATCTCGTCCGCGTAGCGGTCGCCGGTCTTGACGTCCGGCAGCGCATTGGCGCCGATCTCATTGATCGCAGCGTAGGGCTTTGCCGCGCCGTAGAGGATATGCGCAAACTCGGCACGCTGGATCGGCGCGTTTAGCGCCGCAGCGCTGTAGCCGAGATAGCTCTCTTCAATAACGCCGTGCTCGACCGCATATTCCAGATAGCTGCGATACCACGGGCTGCCGTTTTTCAGCGTGACCGTGCCGTTTTCAATGCGCTGGTGGAGTGCGGCGGCGAGCTTGATCGCCTGCGCGACCGTCAGCGAGCCGTCCGGGTCAAAGTGCGCCGCGTCCACGCCGTCGATCAGACCGTTCGCCCATGCGTCACGGACCGCGTCCGCATACCATGCCGACACCGGCACATCGACGAAGGGCATATTGCCGACGAATTCCGCGTCGATATATGCCGTGGAGTCCGGCATGATGAAGAAGTAGGTGCCGTCCGCCTTCTCCGTGACCGAAATGCTTCTGCCGCTCTCATCCGTGACGCGCAGTGAGCCGAGAATGTAGCCCTTATCCGGCTCTGCGGCGACCGGAACGGCGGTGCCTGGCATTGCGCTCGGAGGTGCCTGAACATATCCGTGCATTGTCTCCGAGATGCGGATGCGTTCACCGGTCGCAAGCGTATAGACGACGAAGGATGTCGGCGCGGTGGTATAGGCAAGGTAGTTTTCACTTTCGTCCAACTCCGCGTAGATGTAATGCACACCCACGGAAAGCGTCTTCCCCTTCTCGGCAGACCAGAGCGTGCCTCCGGAATTGAGGTTCCTCGTCGAGTAGTAGAAGCGCACGGCCGCATGGTCCGGGTTGGCGCTGAGAGCGGGCGTAGACGGCGTCTTGCCCTGCGCAAAGCTCTCCATAAGGACGGTGATGTCGCTGAGCACAGCCTTGGCGATCGACCATGCGATCTGCTTGTCGTCGCTCGTGCCGTCTGCCCAGACGTAGTTCTGCTTGCTGACCAACGAGGCCGTCGCGGTGTATTCCCCGGCGTTCTTCGCCGTGTTTCCGGTGAGGGTGAACAGCGCATTCTCCGGAAGCACGACGCCGGTCTGCGTCTCGCCATTGTAGACAAGACCGGTCACCGCCGCAGGCGGCGTGACGGAGGCGGGGGAAATGGTGAAGATCCAGTTCTCATCCCGAAGCGCGGTAAAGCTCCGATAGCAGTCGTCGCCGCTGCCGGAAATGGAGACCTGATAGGTGCCCGCGTCGGTCGGAGGTGTGGCGCTGCCGTTATAGAGCACGGTGAACGTGCCGGTATACGGCGCATAGCCCGCCGGGGCCTCCAGCGCGGTCACGACCGCCTCCTTCGGAGTCCCGTCATAGATAAGGTCGGTAGGCAGTGTGCAGGAGAAGAGCATCGCGGCCGCATCGCCCTTGGTGATGGTCAGCGCAATATCGCGCGTGACAGTCCCGGCTTCTGCATCATAGCCCTCGACGTTCGACCAGTCATAGTATTTCTTATCGTTGTCGCTGAGTGTATAGCGTGCGGATGCCTCGGTCGTTCCGACGGGGAGACGGACGTCATTGCTGTCCACCCAGCTCCAGCCCTCGGGCAGCTCGATCTCGCCCAGCGTTGTGCCGTAGTCGAAGGTGTTGGGGTTCAGCTCCGGCGTGTCCAGACTGGCAATCGCCGGATTGCGCTGCCATTTTAGCCCGACCAGATACTCCTGCTTATGGGTCTCATCGGTGAAGTCCTTCGCTGTGATCTTGAACGAAGCCGAAACGAAACTTCCGACCTGGTGACCGAGACCTTCGGACTCCATATAGACGAGCTTCGACGCTCCCGGCTTCAGTACAGCGGACTTCACATATTTACTACCCGGACTGTTTTCATTTTTCTCAAAATATATGGCGAGGATCCCGCCGCCGGACTTATTTTCCAGCTCTACATTCAGCGCGACCGCACCGGTGTTTGTGATCGTAAAAGTCTTTGTCTGACTCTTGCCCCACTCCTCCGTACCGTAGGTCACGGGATCAAACGTCAAATACCATACATCGTTTGTGTCCTGACTCACACCGGAGAAGCTCAGCCCGAAGCTGCCGCTCTGCACCCAGCCCGCGTAGAGCGTGGTGTCCGCGGTAATTTTCTCCATTGCATAAGCCCGTGTGCACGCTGCGTCGTAATACCAGCCGGTACAGACATAGCCGTCTGTATCATCCAGCATGGGGAGCTTCGCGCCGTAGTTTTTCGGGACAATAATCGGATCTGGATTCGTTCCGTGCCCATTGCTGTCCAATGTGAGCTTCCAGCCGGGAACGAGCTTTATGTACTTGCTGCCCGCATATGTGGTGAGATTCGGATAGGTGATGAATTCCGCCGTTTCGGCGTCCGCACCCGCGAAGGTCGCCGCCTTTTCGGGATCGACATCTGCGGTACTGACGAGGTCGAACGCTGCCATCGTACCGGATGCGATCACTGTGCCGCCCGTCGCGGTCAGCTTGGCGGTATCACGAAGTTCCATGGCATACGGCTCGTTGAGCAGCTCGATCTCGCCGTCCGAGATGCTCAGCTTGGCGCTGGAGCGGAGCGAAACAGTCCGCCATGCCGCCGCATCGATGGTATGGCGGAGCTTGCCGCCGCGCATGGTAAAAGTGGTGCTGCCGATAAGGAAAAGCTCATTGCCGCCGTTTTGTGCGCCGTTGTTCTCAATTGTGCCGCCCGTCATCGTAATGGCCGCGTTCTCCGCATAGACCGCGCCGCCATAGCTATACGTTCCGGAGGCTTTGTTGCCGCTGATCTTGGCGCTGCCGCCGATCTCGACGGAGGAGGGCTTATCCTTTTCCGACGAGCCGACGCACGCATAGATCGCGCCGCCGTTTCTGGAGCCCTCGTTTCCTTCTATGACGGCATTGCCGTCGATCGTGAGTCTGGTGTCGTTCTTCACATAGAACGCGCCGCCATTGCCGCTCTTATTGTTCGTGATTTTGGCGTTGCCGCCGATGTGGACGGTCGCGTTTGAGGCGTAAATGACGCCAGAACCGCCGGTTTCACAGTTTTTGATCTCGCCGCCGGTCATGTTGAAGGTATTGCCGCTGCTGGTTATGCCGACGGCAATGCCGCCGAGATCGTTCGGCGTGGTACAGTTCTGAATGACGCCGCCCTCCATGTTGAAGGTCGTGTTCGGCCTGCCGAGGTTGATGACCGAGAGCGTGTATGTACCGCCGAAGCGGTCGATCGTGCCGGATTTCATCGTAAAGGCAGAACCCTTTTTCATAGAAACGGCACCCGCACGGCAGGTTTTCGTGACCGTCTGGCCATTCTCTTCTTCCTGATAGGTGTCGCCAAGATACGCAAAGGTCAGCTTACCGCTCTGTGCCGGGCTGCTGTCCATCAGCGTGAAGGAGGCTTTGTTCGTGTCGTCGCCGACGACGAACATGGCATAGCCGTTGAATTCCTCCTTGTTTTTCGCCTTCAGGGTGATCGTGCAGCCGTTCAGATCCAGCGTGAGATCGCCATAGACAAATATATTGCTGGGGGTGCTGACCTCAAAGCTCTGCGTGACCTTGGCATAGTGTGTACCATACTCCAGCGCGCGCAGCTGGCTTTCGCTGCTGATTTCTTCCCATGTCACATCATTTGGAATGTCCTCCGCGCCCGCTGTCACACAGAACAGCGCCAGACAGGCAGCCAGTACGATCAGGATCGCAAAAAATCGTTTCATATGTTCTCCTCCATCTGCACGTTCCGGCTCCGGCTCTCCGCCATCACCGTTTCATACCCTTCCTCCACCTGCCGCACGGTCTGCGCGACCACGGCCTCCGCCGCCGCGTGCAGCTTCATGCTCACCGCCGCGTCCACGACCGGGCGGAAAACCTCCTCCGGCACGCAGTAGATGCGGAAGCAGCAGGCAAGATACCTCCGCAGCTTTGCCTCCATTGTAAAATACAGGTCACAGGGCTTCGCCATGAAACCGCGTGTGACGCTTGCCGACGCGATATCCAGCTCATAAAAATCCCGCGCTGTCGCGCCGGGAAGATAGGGGCCGAAAATGCGCATCAGCTTCTCCGCCGTGTTCTGATAGATGAATTCCGATGTGGACGGCAGCGTATACGCTGCGGCGTAAAGCTCGCGCAGCTGCTCGGAGCATTCGGCAATGTGCATTTGCAGGCTCGTCTCCACCGCGTATACAAGCAGCGGGTCCGCCTCCGCGCCAAGCATCCGCTCGACCATCTCAAACTGGCCGGCGAACATCTGCCTGACCAGCTCCAGCAGCACGCCCTCCTTATTGCCGTAAAGATAAAACGGCGAGCCGTTGGAGACTCCTGCAAGCTCCGCGACCTCGCGGCTCGACGCGCCCGCGTAGCCCTTTTGCAGAAACACCTTCGCCGATGCGCTGAGTATTTTCCGCCGGGTCTGCGCGCCGCGCGCATGATTCGCTTCCCTCATGGTATTCACGCTTTCATTCACAAACTTATTCATGAATAAATTATAACGGAAAACGGCCGCGATTGCAAGAGGCAAAAACAGCGGGATGCGTTCTGAGCAGAGCGCCGCTAAGACGGACAAAAGCCCTTTGCCCGTTTCATGATACAGGTATTCCGTTTTCCTTGTAGAGGCGGACGTCTCTGTCCGCCCGCAGAAAACGCCGATTTTACGAAAAATCACTGGAAATTCGATACGTTTCAGAGGGCCGACAGAGTCGTCGGCCCCTACAAAAAGGCTGCATGTTTTACACTGCTTTGCGAAAATCAGGCTTCTTTGCCACACTCAAAAGCGCTCCGGCCGCAGCCGGAGCGCTTCTGTTATTTCTGCAAATACGCTTTCAAAAAACGGATGGCCTCGCGGTAGCCGTCGAAGCCGAGGCCCATATAGGTTTTGACGCAGGCCATGCCTGCATAGGAGATCTGACGGAACGGCTCCCGCGCGCGGACATCCGACAGATGAACCTCCACGGCAGGGATCGCCACGGCCTTGAGCGCGTCGAGGATCGCCACGCTCGTGTGCGTGTAGGCCGCGGGGTTAATGACGATGCCGTCAAATACGCCGTAGGCCTCCTGGATTTTGTCCACCAGCGCCCCTTCGTGGTTGGACTGGAAGATCTCGCATTCGATCTCCTTCTCGCGGCAGGTCTCCCGGCTGAACGCTTCGAGCGCAGCGTAGCTGCGGCTTCCGTAGATATCCGGCTCCCGCAGACCGAGCAGATTCAGATTCGGGCCGTTCAGAATGAGCAGCTTCATGAAAGCACCTCCATAATATGCCGGACCGTTTCCTCCGGGCTTCCGTTGTTGTCCGCGCTGTAGTCGCTGAAGCGTGCATAGAGCGGTGCGCGCACCGCATACATGGCCGCAAGATCGGCATTCTGCGACAGCGGCCTGCCCTTTGACGGCAGACGTGCAGTGTCGCGCTGAAGCCAGACGATCACGCTGTTCTGATGCAGCAGCGGGTAATTCTCCGCGCGTGTCACGCAGCCGCCGCCAGTCGCGATCACACAGCCGGAGCGCTTTCCCAGCGCCTCCAACGCCTGCGTTTCCAAGCGTCGGAAGGCCGCTTCGCCGCCCTGCGCGAAAATTTCCGGGATGGTGCAGCCCGCCGCGGCCTCCACGGCCGCGTCTGCGTCCAGAAGCTCCCGTCCCAGCCGCTCCGCCAGCAGCCGCCCGACCATGCTCTTGCCGCAGCCGGGCATTCCGATCAGCACGATGTTCTGCATGGACAGCGCTGTTTTTTTCGTGATCTCCGCGATCCTACCGTCCGGGACGGCTCTGCCGGTAAACAACTCGCTGCTGCGGGCCGCCTGCGCCACGAGCATTTCCAGCCCGCCCGCATGCGGAATGCCGCGCCGCTCCGCCTCGAGCAGGAGCGCCGTCCGCGCGGGATTGTATACCACGTCCAGCACGAGCGCGCAGTCCGGAAAGCGCTCCAGTGTGACCGGTGCTGTGCCATTGTTGGGATACATCCCCAACGGCGTTGTGTTGACCAGAATCTGCGCGTCCGCATGACGCTCCAGATTTTCGTAATTATCCTTGCCGCTGCGCGAGATCTGCACAACCTCCGCGCCCATCCGCCGCAGCACGTCGCAGGCCGTCCCGGAGGCGCCGCCGCTTCCGAACACCAGTGCCTTCCTGCCCTGCACCGGAACGCCGCTGTGCAGAACCATCTGTGAAAAGCCGAAAACGTCGGTGTTGTCCCCGAAGAGCGTTCCGTCCGGGCGGCGGACGATGGTATTGACGCAGCCGACGCGCCGCGCCGTCTCGGAAAGCTCCGCACAGAAGGGCATGACGGTTTTTTTGTACGGGATCGTGACGTTCAGTCCGTCAAAGTCTCCGCCGGTCAGGAAGCGTCCCACCTCCTCCGGCGTTTTTTCGCAGAGGCGGTACTCGTAATCGCCGAGCATGGCGTGGATCGCCGGAGAATAGCTGTGTCCCAGCCTTCCGCCCAAAAGTCCGCACCGGAGCATCATATCACCTCGCTGTAGCTTCCGAGATAGAAGCAATTCTCGCTCAGCTCGTCCAGCTCGCCCATGAGCTGCAAAAAGCGCGGCTCGTAAACGGGCGCCTCCAGATCAAAATAGAACATGAATTCAAAGTTTCGCTCCGGCAGCGGACGGCTTTCGAGCTTGTTGAGGTTCACGCCCATGGCGTAGAATCTCGAAAGCACCCGCGCAAGCGAGCCGGGCTTATGCGGCAGCGTCATCATCAAGCTCGTCCGGTCCGCGCCCGGATAGATTTCCAAACCTTTGGAGATGCAGATGAAGCGGGTGAAATTGCCGCCCTGATCCTGCACCGACTCCGCAAGCGTATCCAGCCCATAGAGCGCCGCGCACGACCGCGAGGCCAGCGCCGCAACATCCGTCCTTCCGGACTCTGCCACGAGCCGCGCCGCCTCCGCCGTGTTGGCACAGCGGACGACACGCACATCGGAAAGGGACTGCAAAAACCGGCCGCACTGGCCAATGGCCTGCTCGTGCGAGTAGATCTCCCGGATGCCCGGGAGCGCGGCCCCCTGCCGTGCCAGCAGGCAGTGATCGACCTTGAGGCGGACGCTGCGGACGATGGAAAAATGATAGCGCATCATCAGATCGTAGACCGCGTTCACAGAGCCTGCGGTGCTGTTTTCCAGCGGCACCACGCCGTAGCGGCACAGTCCCTTGTCCACAGCCGCAAAAACGGCCTCAAAATTGGAAAAATAGAAGATATCCGGCGTTCGGAAAAGACGCTCGCAGGCAAGCTGCGAATACGCGCCCTCCACGCCCTGACACGCGACGGCCGGATGCTCCGGGAACAGCTGCGGTGTCTGTGCGATGGCATGCTCGATCTCGGCGGGCAGGGGGGGGGGGGGGGGGCGCCACGG
>ERZ780083.221-NODE-221-length-22065-cov-4.758337_pt1 | contig 22065 bp, 15 predicted proteins | sample MGYA00511838_ERZ780083 | MGnify/ENA primary metagenome ERZ780083 (study PRJEB29588, sample SAMEA2152602) | human gut metagenome | biome: human gut; feature: human-associated habitat; material: faeces | place: Denmark | collected 2008/2010 ...
CCCCCCCGGAGCGCTCCTTGGCCTGCGGCCGGTGATGTCGGTGGCCTTCGACCGCGACTTCGCCCGCAGCCGGGGCATTCCGACCCGCGTGATCTCCTACGTGATGGCGGCGCTGATCGCCGTGACGATCGTCCTCTCGATCCGCATCATGGGAATCGTCCTGCTGATTTCGCTGCTCACGATGCCCGTGGCCATCGTCAATTCGCTCTCGCGCTCGTACCGGACCATCGCGCTCTGCGCGCCGCTGGTCGCCGTGGCGGGCAACGTCGCGGGACTCGTCGCAAGCTACAATTTCGAAGTTCCGCCCGGAGCAGCCATAATATTTACACTCACTCTTACGCTTATTGTAGTAAAACTATTACCTTTGCGTAACAAAAAAGCCGGTGCCGCCGCATGAAAACCATCCATAAACTCGTACTGAAAGCCTACTTGGGGCCGATGGTCCTCACGTTCTTCATCGTGATGTTCGTCCTGATGATGAACATCGTGTGGCGTTACATCGACGAGCTGGTGGGCAAAGGACTCAGCGCAGGCATCATCATCGAGCTGATGACCTACTTCATGGCCAACATGATCCCGCTGGGACTGCCGCTTGCCATGCTGCTGGCGGCCATCATGACCATGGGCAATCTGGGCGAGAACTACGAGCTGCTGGCCATGAAGTCGGCCGGCATGTCGCTCATACGCATCACCAAGCCGCTGATTATTCTGGTGAGCCTGATCTCCGTGGGCAGCTTCTTCATCGGCAACAACCTCGTGCCGTACGCCAACAAAAAGGTGTTCAGCATCCTGTACGACATCCGCCAGCAGAAACAGAGTCTCGAATTTCAGGACGGACTGTTCTTCAACGGCATCGACAACATGTCGATCCGCGTCAGCAGGCAGGAACCCGAAACGCATCTGCTGCACGACGTGCTGATATACGACAACCGCGCGGCCAACGGCGACATGAACACCATCGTGGCCGATTCGGGATACATCCGTCTTTCGGACGACAAGAAATACCTGCTGGTGACGCTTTTCAACGGCGAGACCTACGAGCAGACCCGCAGCAGCCAGTGGTTTACCCAGAGCAAACTGCGCCACCATATCTTCGAAAAGCAGGATCAGGTGATCCCGATGGAGGGCTTCGCGATGGGCCGCACCGACGCCAACCAGTTTTCGAACAGCCAGACGAAGAATATCAACGAGCTGCAGCACGACATCGACTCGCTCGAAAAAATGGTGAACAGCGCGACGACGCGCTCGTACGAACCGCTGCTCAAGGAGCAGATTTTCTCCCGCGACAACTCGGTGCTCCCGCAGCCCGACAGTCTCCGCATCGACAAGAGCCGGTTCCGCGACATGGCGGCGATGGACTCCATCGCTACGCTGCAGATGCGGGAAAAGGAGCGCGTATGGAATCAGGCGCGCACGCTGGCCAAGAACTCCCGCAACATGTTCTCGTTCGACGAGTCGGCGGCAAAAGAGGCGCTCAACCAGCTCTACCGCAGCAAAGTCGAATGGCACAAGAAGATGTCGCTGCCGGTGTCGATCATGATCTTCTTCCTGATCGGCGCACCGCTCGGCGCCATCATCCGCAAGGGCGGACTGGGACTTCCGGTCGTCGTGTCGATCATCTTCTTCGTGATCTACTACATCATCAGTCTGTCAGGCGAGAAACTGGCCAAGGAGGGGAGCTGGGACGCCGTATACGGCATGTGGCTCTCGACGTTCATCCTCACGCCCATAGCGATCTACCTGACCTACAAGGCCACGAACGACTCGGCGCTGCTCGACACGGACTGGTACGCCGGAAAATTCAAGGCGCTCTACGAACGCATGCGACCCGCGATCAACAAATTGAAAAACGCTATAAAACTCAAACGAAATGGCAAAAAGCACGATTCTGAATAGTGTGGAAGAGGTTATCGAAGATTTCCGCAACGGCAAAATAGTGATCGTCGTCGATGACGAAGACCGCGAAAACGAAGGCGACTTCATCGTAGCGGCGGAGAAAATAACCCCCGAAATCGTGAATTTCATGCTCAAGGAGGGCCGCGGCGTACTCTGCGCACCGCTTTCGGAGGACCGCTGCGCCGAACTCGGCCTCAACATGATGGAGGAGAACAACACCTCGCTGCTGGGGACTCCCTTTACAGTGACCGTCGATCTGCTGGGCCACGACTGCACCACGGGCGTCTCGATCCACGACCGTGCGGCGACGATCCGCGCGCTGGCCGACCCGGCCACGCGGGCCACGGACTTGGGCCGTCCGGGACATATCAACCCGCTTCGTGCCCGTTCACGTGGTGTGTTGCGCCGTGCCGGACATACGGAGGCTACTATTGATATGGCACGTTTGGCTGGACTTTATCCGGCGGGAGCCCTTATGGAAATAATGAATGAGGATGGTACAATGGCCCGTTTGCCCGAATTGCGCAGAATGGCAGATGAATTTGGCTTGAAATTGATTTCTATCCGTGACTTGATTGCCTACCGTTTGAAGCAGGAGTCTATTGTAGAAAAAGGAGTGGAAGTGGATATGCCTACAGACCACGGTCATTTCCGTTTGATTCCTTTCCGCCAGAAGTCGAACGGTTTGGAACATGTAGCTTTGTTCAAGGGTACTTGGGAATTGGATGAACCGATTCTGGTGCGTGTACATTCTTCTTGTGCCACTGGTGATATATTCAATTCCAAACGCTGTGATTGTGGCGAGCAGCTGCATAAGGCAATGGAGATGATAGAGAAAGCCGGTAAGGGGGTAGTTGTATATCTGAATCAGGAAGGTCGCGGCATTGGCCTGATGGAAAAAATGAAAGCATATAAATTGCAGGAAGAAGGCATGGATACTGTGGATGCTAATATTTGCCTGGGACATCTGGCAGACGAGCGTGATTATGGTGTGGGTGCCCAGATTCTTCGTGAGATAGGAGTGCACAAAATGCGGCTGATGACCAATAATCCCGTGAAACGTGTGGGCTTGGAGGCTTACGGTTTGGAAATAACGGAGAACGTAGCTATTGAGACTACTCCGAATCCATACAACGAGCGTTATCTCCGTACCAAGAAAGAACGTATGGGACATACACTTCATTTCAATAAGTAACTGTCTTTTTGTTTTCTTATATCAAAGAAAATCGCTTATTTTGCAACCGGATTTGCGTAACAATCATTAAATAGTAACAAAATGAACCAATTATCAGATCGTTTAAACAGTTTGTCGCCTTCTGCGACACTGGCTATGTCTCAAAAGAGCGCAGAGCTGAAGGCTCAAGGCGTAGACGTAATTAACCTGAGTGTGGGAGAACCGGACTTCAATACTCCCGACCACATTAAAGAGGCTGCGAAAAAGGCGATAGACGATAACTTTTCTCGCTATTCTCCAGTGCCGGGTTATCCTGCCTTACGTAATGCAATTGTAGAGAAGTTGAAGAAGGAAAACGGTCTGGAATATACCGCCGCACAAATTTCTTGCGCCAATGGTGCCAAGCAGTCGGTTTGCAATGCAATCCTGGTATTGGTAAATCCGGGTGACGAAGTAATTGTACCTGCTCCCTATTGGGTCAGTTATCCGGAAATGGTAAAGTTGGCTGAGGGTACGCCGGTTATCGTACCTGCCGGTATCGACCAGGACTTTAAGATAACACCTGCACAGCTGGAGGCTGCCATCACCCCGAAGACAAAGGCGCTGATTCTTTGCTCTCCCTCTAACCCTACGGGTTCGGTGTACAGCAAGGAGGAGTTGGCAGGCCTGGCCGCAGTATTGGCAAAGTATCCGCAGGTTGTTGTGATTGCCGATGAGATTTACGAACATATCAACTATATCGGCAAGCATCAGAGCATAGCACAATTCCCCGAAATGAAAGAGCGTACGGTCATTGTGAATGGTGTTTCCAAAGCATATGCAATGACTGGTTGGCGTATCGGTTTCATTGCAGGTCCGGAATGGCTTGTGAAGGCTTGCAATAAATTGCAGGGACAGTATACTTCCGGTCCTTGTTCTGTATCTCAGAAGGCTGCTGAGGCTGCTTATACGGGTACACAAGTTCCGGTGGAGGAAATGCGCAAGGCTTTCGAGCGTCGTCGTGATTTGATTGTAAAGTTGGCCAAGGAAGTTCCGGGTTTCGAGGTGAATGTACCGGAAGGTGCTTTCTATCTGTTCCCTAAATGCGATTCATTCTTCGGTAAATCTGCCGGAGAACGTAAAATCAATGATTCAGATGATTTGGCCATGTATCTGTTGGAAGTGGCTCATGTGGCTTGCGTAGGTGGTGCTTCTTTCGGAGCTCCCGAATGCATTCGTATGAGTTATGCAACCAGCGATGAAAATATAGTTGAAGCTATCCGTCGTATAAAAGAAGCACTGGCTAATCTGAAGTGATTCTAACTTCTTCTACAAACTTATTTTAGCAAGACATCTGTCATGCTGTCACGAACAGTTCGTTTCATCAAAGCGGACTGTTCGTTTTGTTATGACGAACACTTTGTTTTGTTATGACGAACACTTTGTTTTGTTATGACGAACACTTTGTTTCATTATAGCGAACACTCTGTTCCATACAGTATAAACACTTTGTTTTATATTATACGAACATTTTGTTTTCTACTATATGAACACTTTGTTTTATACTTATGGAACAAAGTGTTCATGTCTGTGAACTAACGTATTATCCGTATATAGAAAATAACAATGAGGGGGGTGAAGGTACTGAATCTCACGTGGGGGATATAAAAAAGCGCAGGCAGTTTATCTACCCACGCTTTTGTTTTTGATACTGGGATTGTATTATTCTCCCGGATGAATTGCTTCAGAAGGACAAACATCTGCACAAGTACCACACTCTGTGCAAGTCTCAGGGTCGATATGATAGATATCACCTTCAGAGATAGCGCCAACCGGACACTCGTCGATACAAGTTCCGCAAGCAATACAATCGTCACTAATTACGTAAGCCATTTTCTTTTAGATTTAAATTATTATTAGTACTAATTCGTTTGGCAAAAATAGTGGTTTTCTTTATTACTTGCTATCAATCTTGATTAAAAACGTATAATTTGTATGTCGTCTAAATAAGGAGTCGAGAAAGCGACACAGCATACCGCAGAGACTGAAAAATGTTCGTTTTTGAATTTCGTAAACGAATTGCTCTGATACTATTGGCTTTAGCTGGAGCTTAAGCCGATTTTCAACTTTTAAGAAAGAGTCGGATAGGTAAAAGTAATCACTGCGATTTCTCCTTCTTCGACATTCTCGGTTTGATAGGTACCTTTGAAATGTTCAAAGAACAACTGGTTGATTTTCTGTTGCACTGATACTTTTTGAGAGGCAAACCTGGAATCGGCTATAGGACTGTTCTCTATCCGGCATGCGATGATGTGTTTGTCCGGATGGTTGACCAAGAACATGCTGACTTTGCGTGTTTCTTTGCAGTCGTTCGGATAAAGCAGCATACTTGTCACTATTTGTGTAAGGCGGTTGACGTCGGTATGGATACGTACATCTCCTACCTCCACTTGTAGTTCCAGGAGGATACGGCCTTCACTGCGCATTTGTATTAGACAATCTAGTTCGTTGCACCATTCTTTTACATTACAATCCTGCAATTGAAATTTCATCATATTCGCTTCCAGGCGTGAGAGGTCCAATACGTCGTTTACCAGTTGGATAAGCTCACCCGAATTGGCTTGGATAATACAGGAATACTCTTTTCGCTCTTCTTCATCCAGCTCGTTGTCGGTGGAAAGCAGTTGGGAGAAACCGACTACATTGTTCAGTGGGATACGGATATTATAACTCATATTGGCAAGGAAACGGCTTTTTATTTCGTTGGCTTCTTCGGCAATAATTGCCAATTTACGCATTTCCTTCTCATCTTGTTGCAGCCGCTTCCTGCTTCTATACATATGTAGGTTGAAAAGTAACAAGGCTATAATGATGATGATGGAGGTAACGAGACAGATACGGTGAAAAGTGGCTTGCCGCTGTTCTTTTTGGAAAAGCAGTTGGTCCATATTATATAGGCTTTGTATCTGTTCTATCTGTGAGGTGGAGAATACTGTATATAACGAATCTTTTGCCTTGGTTATTTGTTTATAGACAGGAAGTGCGTCGTCCGGAAACCCCATCTTTACTAATATATCCGCTTTCTGAAGTCCATAAATCATGGCATCATCCAGTGAAATAGGGGTTACAAGTTCAATGGCGTCTTCTAAATAAACCAAAGCTTTGTCGTATTCTTTTGTCAGTTGGTAATATTCGGCATATGCTGCCAAACGTATCAACCGATAAGGAAGAAATGAAGATGTACTGAGATGCCGCTCTGCTTTCTGCAAATATTCCCATGCTTCCGCAGGACGTTGAAGGCGGGTATAGTAAAGGGCGTATTGTAAATCTATGAGCAGATACAAATTGGTATAGCCGTTTGTCAGTACGGTGGTGCCTTCTTCCTGCAATCTGTTTTTTGCATTGTTGAGTTCCTCCAGATACCGGAACATGTTGTCATTGTCATGCAGATATGAGTAAGCCAGTACCGCTTTTGTCAATAAATCAATCTGAGTGGCAAGGGAGGAATCCGGACTTGTCAGTTCAAAAGCCTTGTTTAGGTAGGTGATTCCTTCTTTGTAACGTAAGGTATTGAAATATCCAGTCATCAGGCATAGGCATGCTTCGCGCATACCGTCATGGTTGCCAAGACTTTGAGCCTTGTCGTACATGTCTTGTGCTTGTTTGAGGGCTAATTCAATCTTCTGGCTGATGACATAGAATTCTATCATCATCTTTTTGCCTCTGAAGTAATGACGGTAGTAGTTGTGCTCTTCAGACAACTGTTCGAGCCTCTTCAGCCATTGTTCTGCATGTTTTTGGTCCAGTAGGTTGTAGTAATAAATAATGTGCGCATATATGGCCGCACTCTGGTAAAGTATATTTTTCTGGGCGATGGCCTCTTCCAGTAATTTGTTCTCGTAATAGATGAATGTCGGTGACAGTTGGTCAAGCAGTGCTATCTGATATAGGGTTTCCAATCTGGTGGTATCGGCTGGGGAGGCAAGATATATACGTAGCAGGCTATCCTTGGCTTCTGTCCGTCGCACATCTGCGTGTGCGGACGGTAACAGCCAGCATAAGGCAATGAGCAATGTAAATATCTGTTTCATTTCTTATTCTCCTTTCTGCCTTTCTGGCTTATGGGATGGGTGAAGCAGAAGCGTGAGCCTTCGGCATACTCTGAATCAATCCATATTTGTCCGCCGATATGCTCTATGATAAGTTGGCATATGGAGAGTCCCAACCCACTGCCTTGAGCATTCTCATTCAGCTTTTCAAAACGTTGGAAAATGTTGGCTTGCTTGTCTTTGGGAATGCCGCAACCGGTATCTGTTACGGTGAATAGTACGGTGTCGTCCGTTTCTTTTTCCAGCTTTAGGACAATGCTGCCTTGTGGGGTAAATTTGGTAGCATTTATCAGTAGGTTAATCAGGACTTGCTGCAGGCGTGAGTCGTCAGTCTCGATGGGCATTTCTTCCAGCTCGGTGGTGAATGTAAGTTCAGCTTGTGTCTGTTTCACTTTGTTCACGGTATCTATCACGTTTCTGCAGATGCTTACGGCATCATGTTGTGCAATACAGAATTGCAGTTTGCCGAATTCAAGACTCGATAGATCTATCACGTCGTTAATAAGCTTCAGCAATAGTTCTGAGTTCTGTTGGATAACTTCATTGCACTGACGGCGTGTCTCATCGTCCAGTCCCTCTTCCGTCAATAGGGATGAAAAGCCCGATAATGCATTGAGTGGGGTACGGATTTCATGGCTCATGTTCGAGAGGAACACGCTTTTTGCACGCATGGCATTTTCGGCATTTATCCGTGATGTTGCCAGTTTTTGGGTGGAGAGTTTCACCTTTTCCCGTTGCCTTTTGAGTAGGATGGCAAGTAGAACAAATAACGTTACTAATGCCATCGTTCCTACCAATATGCTGGTTATGATTTTATTGTATTCGTTATTGCTGGCCGTCTCTGCCTTATCTACCTGGTATTTTGCCTTTATCGTATTGATTTGCCGGATATAGCTTTGTGAAGCGAGTGTATCTATAGGAGGATACAATTCCTGGTAGATTCGGCAGGCTTCCATGGCCATGCCTTGTATTTTACAGAGATAGATTTTTTCCAGCGAAGTCCAGCGGTAATACGTGGAGCGCTTATTACCGGAGTATTCTGCTTGCAATTTGGAGTAGATGTCCAGAGCTTGTTTCCAGTATTGTTTGTCCCAATTTCCCATGGCTCTATAGTAGGCGGCAGTGGTATAATCCAAGTGAAACCGATAGAACTTCTCTGGGTGCAGTTGGTAAATGGAGTCCATTTTGTGGAGCCAGATGTTTGCTTCATCAAGATAGTCTTGTGAGAGGTGTCCATGGGAAATGGCAAAATTCGTCTTTTCGATGCAGAAAAAGAAGTCTGTCGGGTAGTCAGGCTCCTGATATAATATTTTCTCCAGCTCTTCCAGGATTTTTTCCGCTTCTTCCAGACGTCCTTTCCGTTGCAGAACGTTGGACATTTTTAAAAGAAGCTGTGCCCTATATGGATGCTGGTCTGAAATGTTGGATAGTTCAGTCAAAGCATCCTGGTATGATTCCAGGGCTTTATCCCCCATGTTGGCTATTGTATTATAGGCGTCTCCGATGGCTTGGTTGGCCACTACCATACCAAATTGGTAGTCTGTTGCTTTAGCTTCTTCGTACATAAGTTGTGCCCGGTTCGTCGCTAAGCTGATATCGCCGCGCAATGTATAGGCATTGGCCAATTGAAGTTGTAATAGAAAATACGTTGTTCTATCTTCATTTGATTGTTGGGTGGGAAGAAGTTGCTCGCTCCACGCAATGACACTGTCTATGGATATGGAGTCATCATAGAGAACTTGTCTTTTGACCAATGATTGCAGAATACTCTGCTTTTCTTGATTGGCTATTGTATGTGCTGATAAGACAGAAGTATACAGTATCTGCCCCAATAGCATCCATATAATCATTTTTGTTCTCAAATGTTTGTTTGCCTCTTTTGTTTATTATTGGCAAAAATAAATATAAATGAATAAATAAAAAATTAAATAGATGCTTTTTTTATCCTTTATACTCAATTTGTTAGCAACTTTATGCAGGCGATTGGGAGGGGTTTATAGAGTTCCAAACCAAACTCTTCTTTTAGTTGTAATAGGGCACTGTTCTTTTGTGCCATCATCTGGAATTTTTCAACGCGTCCGTAGGCACGTACCTTTTCAGTAGGAGCACTAATCCGGACAGTCATGGTGACTTTGCGGTTCTTTAGCCGGGTACGTAGGTAATTTTGCAGAGTGGGTATCATGCCGGTAAATTCCTTGGCAACGATTTCATTGTCTACCACAGCCTCAAAAGTTGTGTCATTTATTAAAGTGATGCGCATGTTCTGCATGCGCTTGGCAATGGCTACTTGCTCCTTGGGCATACGTCCGGCATACTCCTGCCAGTAATAGTTCAAATCCCTTTCATTGAAGATGTAGTCTTCTTCCGGTTGTGCTGCTTGGTGGGCGGCAGTAGGGTTAGATGAAGGGTTTCTTTGTTCCTCTTCTATATGGGGGCGTTTGATGGAGACCCCTAATCCGGACATTTTCATGACCGGAATTTTTTTCTCTTCTCTCCCTTGCGCCATTAATACGGCAGCAGGTGTGGCATGTGGAGTTGTTGCATTACTATGCTGCGTGGCAGCAGGTTGGGGAGTGCTGTTTGTCTGTACTGCCGGCTGTACGGTTTGTTGGGGCATGGCAGCAGTGGCCTGTGGCTGCTGAGCGGCGGCAGGCTGCGTGAATATGGGTTTTATAGCTTGTTTAGGGCTGCGCCCATTGGCACCGTCGTCCTCCTCGGCGGTCAGTTGTGCCACTTGTATCAGAGTGAGCTCTACCAGTAGCCGTTTGTTTTTACTGGCACGGTAGTTCAGGTCACAATCGTTGCAGAGCTTCATGGCACGGTAAAGAAAAGGGAGGGGGCATTGCTGTGCTTGTGCTTGGTAACGTTCGCGGATGCTTGCGCCCACTTCAAGCAACGGCAGTGTCGCCGGGTCTTTGCTGACAAGCAAGTCGCGCAGGTGGGATGAAAGTCCGGTGATGAAGTGGCTGCCGTCGAAGCCTTTGTTGAGCACATCATTCAGTAATAGCAACGCGTCACTGATTTTGTTCTCAAGAAAGAATCCGGTTAGTTTGAAGTAGTATTCATAGTCCAGCACATTGAGGTTTTCAATCACGCTCTTATAGGTGATGTGTCCTCCGGTGAAGCTTACCACCTGGTCGAAGATGGATAGTGCGTCGCGCATACCGCCGTCTGCTTTGAGGGCAATGACATTCAACGCTTCCGGGTCAGCAGTGATACCTTCTTTGGAGGCGACATATGCGAGGTGTGCTACGGTATCTTCCACACCAATCCGGCTGAAATCATATATTTGGCAGCGTGAAAGGATGGTGGGCAATATCTTGTGCTTCTCGGTAGTGGCAAGGATGAATATGGCATGGCGTGGAGGCTCTTCCAGTGTTTTCAGGAAAGCATTGAAAGCCGAGGCGGACAGCATATGTACCTCGTCAATGATATATACTTTGTATTTGCCTATCTGAGGTGGAATGCGTACCTGCTCCACCAATTGGCGGATGTCATCCACAGAGTTGTTTGAGGCGGCATCCAGCTCATGGATATTGTAGGAGCGCTGCTCATTGAAGGCAGTGCAGGATTCACATTGGTTGCATGCCTCGCCGTCTGCTGTGGGGCTCATGCAGTTGATTGTTTTAGCAAAGATACGGGCACAAGTTGTTTTTCCCACGCCTCTTGGACCGCAAAAAAGATAGGCATGCGCCAATTTTCCGGTGGCAATGGCGTTCTTCAAGGTAGTGGTCAGTGCACGTTGGCCTACCACAGACTCAAAGGTCGAGGGACGATATTTCCGTGCAGATACGATATAGTTTTCCATATTCGGGATATTCTTTGCTTTTTGTGCAAATGTACACAAAAAAAAGAAATCTTTCGGTTATTCCTCTTATCTTTGTGACGTGAAGTTATATGATGGACAAGCTCCATCATGAATGATAAATTGCTAAATAGTAGATAACGAGATGGATAAACTTGCTTCTCTTTGGTCTTTTGTCCGCAAGCATAAATATTTGATTACGCTTGCGTTGTTTGCTGTAATTATCGGGTTCCTGGATGAGAACAGTGTTGTACGCCGTTTGGGTTACGCCCGGGAAGAAAGCCGTCTGCGCGATGAAATAGAAAAGTACCGCAAGGAATACGAGGAGAATACCGAACGGCTCAATGAGCTTGCCGTCGACTCCGGTGCCATCGAACGGATTGCCCGTGAGAAGTATCTGATGAAAAAGCCCAATGAGGATATTTATGTATTTGAAGAAGATATAGAAGAATGAAACAACTGATACCTGCCCTTTTCGCAGTAGGGGCCGTGATGCTCTTGGCAGGAGCTGCCGTTTATATCACGGGCTGGCCTCTTTCACCTTATATATATACTATCGGCGCTACGATGGTTGCTTTGGCCCAAATTAATTCTCCGTCCAAATGTAAAAGTCCCACTGTCAAACGCCTGCGCCGACAGCAAATATTCGGTGCGCTTTTGCTGGTGCTTACGGGGGCATTCATGCTCTTTACAAGGGGCAATGAATGGATTGTGTCTCTGACGATAGCCGCCATTCTTGAGCTTTACACTTCGATACGTATTCCACAAGAAGAGGCGAAAGAAGGTTTAAGCTAAATCCGGAACATATATTCTGCATAAACAAGAGGGGCTGAACTCTTTTATAGAGCCAGCCCCTTTCTCATTTAGTTAATCTTCTGCGTTATCCGTCTATCTTTCTACCTTTTCTACTGTCAGAACTGCCGAAGAGACACCTGCCGTTACGTCAACTGTGAACCGGTAAGCGACACCGTTTTCCAGGCTTTTGCCTTCTACGAGGCCCAAGTTGCCGGCATCACGTCCGTTGGTACCGTCACCTATAAATACTAAGTCACTGGTGGTAGACAAGGCATCGTTTTTATATTCACCTCCCCAACCTTGCTGGTGGAAGAACTTGAAGTTGATGTCATCAGATTTGATTTGCTCTCCCGCTACTACTGTTACCTGATACTTCTTCGCTTCAATCTGTGACATACAGAGTCCTTTCTCTGTGGTCCAACCTACGGCATTGGTCGCTACGGAAGGTTTACCGATACCGTCACCGATAATCCAAAGGGCGCCGGTTCCGTCATCGTTCAGAGTGGCGGTGCTTGTTCCGTTCATTTTCAATACTTCCAGATAATTCAGGGCCAGGTTGGCAATGACGCGATAAGTTCCATCGATGGGCAGGAACTTCAGCGAACCGTCTTCATTCTTTTCGAAGAAGTCGGGGTCTATCCAATATTGGTCGAAGTTGGGAATGTCTGCAGTGATGTTGTCCCCTTGCTTCAGATTGAGGTCGATGCTGTAATGGTCATCATCCACCATCTCCATTTCAGAACCGTTCAGCAGTAGTTTCACGAAAGGAGCGGCTGCATAAGTCAACGTATTGAAGGAGATGGAATATTCTCCAGCTGACAGATTGGAGAAGGTAATTTCACTGGAGGTACCTTGTGTAATGGCACCGTTGCTCCATCCGAAGTTGATTTCATTCCCGTTGGCGCCTACTTTAGGAGCTTTGATGTAACCTTTCACTTTTTGTGCAAATTCACCGGTCACGCTATACTGATTGGCTGCGACTTTTTCCATGCGGTATTCTTGGTCTCCGGAAATCAGAGTTAGGTAGGGGAAGTCCGGACGACTCAGCGCCACGTCATAGCTTTTTTCTGTAATTGTGAAATTGATGTTCTGCAGAATGAACTTCAATGTAGCTGTTCCGTTGGGAATATTTGCCAGATAGGGAACATATATTTTCCCGGTATAGTCTTGACCGTTTACTTTTGTACGGATTATAGTCTCTGACACCATTTCGTCGCTGAAGTATAACCGCGCTTTTAACGTGGAAAGGGGTACATCTGCGTCCGATGCCTTGATTGTAAAAGGCAGACTGTCTCCGAACAAGGCTGAAGAAGGTTCTGCCTGAAAGTCCATTGTCGGGTTGCCGGGAACCGGATCGTCATCGCTGCAAGCATTCAGCATGGCTATGCCTGCCAATGCCATTAGATAGTATTTTAAGCTTTTCATTATAATCTTCTGTTTAAATTATTAGTTTTATTTTTTCCAACGGTAAGAAACGACTGCTTTGGCCGGAACTTCGTAGGAAAAGTAGTGTGTGCCGTCGCTTACGGTGATTCGCTTGGCATCTGCATTGTTGTTTGCCAATACGAATGCATAGGTACCGTCCGTATTCTCGAAGGCGGAGTAGGTGATTCCGTTGGCTGTGTAACCGGTCGTTCCGATACGTACAGCTCCCGGTTTCACGACTGAAGACATGTGCCCGATAAGGTAATAATGGGAATTACGGACAATTTTAGAATAGTTTGTATTGTCAATATCCACTGCACCGTAGCAGGTCTTGCAAGAACCATCTGAGGGGCTTACCGGTCCCAGGTCACTGTCTAACATCAGATTCCACACAATGGCACCGCGGCACCAGTTGTTGGCTGTCCCCAATGCTATTTCTTCCATATCGTTAAGCAGACGTGCTTCTAAATCGCGGCCGGAGTTCCAGGTGCCGATAGACGTTTCTGTGAAAAGCAATTCCTTGTTGGGGTAAAGCTTATGGATGTTCAGCAGTTCGGAACGGTTGCCGCCATAATTGTGGTAGGCAGCACCTGCAATGTACTGTGAGGCTTCCGCATCATCATAAATCTTGGTGGGGTAACTTTTTTGATCGGCCAGATTGTCGTAGTTATAGTTATGGTCGAAAACATAAATCTTTGTAGTAACTCCGGCTTCTTTGAAGGCAGGGCCCAGGCCGGTCTTGATGAAGTCACGGGCTTCTTCCCATCCCATGAACAAGGATGCTGAGTTACCGTGGTTCAGCGGTTCGTTCTGCGGAGTCACAGCGTGGATTTTGATGCCTTCCTTTTCGAAAGCTTGTATCCATTTTACGAAATAGTCGCCATACGTTCTGTAATATTCGGGGTTCAAGTGTCCGCTGGTCCATGAGTCAAAGGGTACACGTTCCTCCAGGCTTTTCACTTTCATCCACTTCGGACATGTCCAGGGAGCGGCAATTATTTTGACGGCAGGATTGATTGCCAGAATTTCCTTCAATATAGGAATCACATATTTGGTGTCTTCCATCGGAAGGGCAAAGTGCTCAAGCCCCTTTTCGTCACAGCAAGTGAATTCACTGAATGAGAAGTCGGAACAACCGATGGCAATACGTACATAGCTGAAGCCATAGCCTTCTTTGTCCGAGAATGTTTCAGTCAGAAACTTCGTGCGGTTCTCTTGTGTCATCTGCATCAGGTTGTAACCGGTAGAGCCGGTGATGGCTGCACCGAAACCGTCCATTTCCTGATAGCGGGTGGCAGGGTCAAGTGTCACGGTAGAAGGTGACATGTTGCTTCCGGTGCCGAAGGCCAGCCCGGACTTTGTCAAATCATAAGTACGACTGGTGTTCGTTACATAGAGGGTAACATCCTTTGCCTCTTCCGTGGGTTGGTCTGGCTTGGGTTCCGGTGTAGGGGTGATGTTACTGTCATTGTCATTGCCGCAGGCTGCCAGTATGGTGAAGCAGCCTAATGCGGTAGTGAATATATTTCTTAAATTCATATTCAATTGATTTTTATATTACTCATTAGTATTAATAGCCCGGGTTCTGTATCAGATTTTCGTTCTGGTCGATGGCTCCTTGGGGAATAGCCAGCAGATAGGAGTTCTCATTGAACAGATTTTCTTGTGCATGGCGGCCGCTGTCTTTGGCGTAAACGGCGTTCATCACTTCTTCTACCTTATTGAGGCGGCAAAGGTCGTACCAGCGCTGTCCTTCAAAGGCAAGCTCCATGCGGCGTTCGTCCATATAAGCTTGGAGCAATGCTTCTTTACTGCTGCGGGTGCTTTGTGGAAGTTTGCCCAGTCCGGCGCGGTTGCGGATGCGGTCGATGATGTCGGCTGCACCGTTCAGGTCGGGAGCCTCTCCCATAATTTTTGCTTCGGCTTTGAGGAGCAGGATATCGGCATATCGCAGATAGATAATGCTGTTGAACGCAGAGCGGCATTTGTACATGAAGGCATAATGGTCTGCCGGATAATAGTTGCTCCATCCGCAGTCATACCATACAACAGATTCATTGTAACGTTTCGTGTCTCCTTGCTCTTCATAGAGGCGGATAAGGTCACGGGAAGGGGTAATCCATTTGGCCCAGGTGAAACTTTCATCCCAGTTGCTCAAGTTACGGCCGAACATCCAAGTACACCAGTTGCCGGAGCCGGGAGGAAAGTGGGCTTCGAGAATTGCCTCCTTGGTATTGCGTACCCGGCAGTCTTTTTTTTCCGTATCATACGCCCAAAGGTCGCTGAAGTCTTCCACGAGGTCGAAGCCGTCGGCAGCAAGTTCATCGGCATATTTGATAACCTTTGCATAATCGCGCAGAGGTTTTTCTGCATAGACCTTGGCAAGCATGGCACGTGCCACCGATTTGGTAAGTATGCTCTTGTCTGATGTGTCGTTTGTCGGTGTGTTGGGGTTTTCCACTGCTTCAGTCAGGTCTTTCTCTATTTGGGCGTAAGCCTCTTCAGCCGTATTCTGTGGAGGAAAATAGGTCGGGTACATTTCTTCTACGTTGTCTTCGGTAATGTCACCGCCCACGGTAGTGATGACCGGGAAGTTACCCCATAAGCGTACCATATCGAACATGACCATGGCACGGAATATCTTGGCTTGTGACTGATACTTGCCGCGTTCACTTTCACTGAGTGCCTTGAGCTGGTCACAGCCCACGATGATGCGGTTGGCAACGGCAATGTCGCCTAAGAAACGGTCCCAGTCACGTTTTAGTACAGAATTAGAGCCTTCAATGGAGTTGGTTTCGTAAGGCACCACTTCGGCCCCCGTTGTTCCGGCGTAAGCATTATCGGAATGAGCGTCACCGATAAGCAGTTTGTCGACATACCAGTGCTCCTGCCGGTCACGAAATTTTTTGTGAAGGGTTACCATTGAAGTTTCCACGTCTTGCACACTGTTGAAAATAGGCTTTTCATCAGTTTTGTTCACTCCTTCCGTTACATCCGAGTAGGTGTCTACCGGATTATAGTCCAAGTCACATGAGGTTGCGGTCATTGCCAACAATACACCGCAAGCTATACTTTTATATATATGGTTTAGTTTCATAAGTTATTTCTTCCTTTTTTAGAATTCAACATTGATACCGAAAACGAATGATTTGCTCTGCGGGTAAGTTCCATAGTCGATGCCCTGTACAGAACCGCTGTTGCCATATTGGTTCACTTCGGGGTCCATACCTGAATAGCTGGTCCAGGTCAGCAAGTTGCTGGCGGTAAAGTAAGGCTGTACGCGGCTGATACCCCATTTCTTGAACTGGCGGCAACGGATGTTGTAAGAGAGTGAAATGTCTTTGACACGCAGGTAGCTGCCGTCTTCTACAAAATAAGTGGAGTTCTTGATGTTGAAGTTGGCTTTCGGGACATTCGTAATCTGTCCGGGGATTCTCCAGCGTTTCAATACTTCCGTTGACTGGTTTTTGCCGTCGTACATGCCTTCGGTTTCCATACGGGACACATTGAAGATGTCGTTTCCGTAGCTTCCCTGGATGAAGATGCTCAGGCTGAGGTCTTTCCATGTAAAGGTGTTTGTCAATCCGTAGATGAAGTCGGGGTTCGGGTCGCCGATATAGGTACGGTCGGAAGTGGAAATCTTGCCGTCTTCGTTAAGGTCGCGATAGATCAGGTTACCGGTTTCAGGGTCTACGCCGTCGCTGATGTAACCGTAGAAACCACCCAAAGGACGTCCGGGCTCATTGCGTACGATATTCTCTTTCACCACCTCGGCACTGCTTGCTGCGGTATAGATTTTCTGCAATGACAGCTTGGTCAGCTTGTTCTTATTGAAAGAAATGTTGAAGTCTGTATCCCAGGAAAACTCGCCGGTCAGGTTGTGGGAGTTGATGGCGAACTCGAATCCCTTGTTGGTCATCTCGCCTTCGTTACGGGTGATGCTGGTGGTTGCTGCCGCACCCGCAGGCAGACTTACGTTCATCAACATGTCTGTGGTTTTCTTGTAATAGTAGTCCATGCTGAAGGTCAGTCTGTTGTTCAGTACGGTCAGGTCAAGGCCGATGTTGGTCTGGCTGGTGGTTTCCCATTTCAGGTCACTTGTTCTCAGGTTGGCCTGGCTGATGCCGGGAACAGCATGGTCGTTGCCCTCTTCGAACCACGGTATGCGGTTGATGTTGTAGCGTTGCAGATACGAGTAATCGCCTATGCCGCTTTGGTTACCGGTCTGTACACAGCCGCCACGGAGTTTCAGGTCATCAATCCAAGTGATGTCTTTCATGAATTTTTCCGATGAAATGCGCCAGGCAGCCGAGAAGGACGGGAAAATGCCCCAACGATGGTCGGGATGCAGTTTGGACGAACCGTCGGCACGCATGTTCATGGTAAGCATGTACTTGCTGTCATAATTGTAGGACACGCGGGCGAAATAGGAAGAGATAGCCCACTGTGAAGCTCCTGTTCCGGTACCGTCCCATGAAATTTTATTGGCGGCATTCAGAGTCTGTATCTTATCGTCCCGGAAGTGTGAGCCGTTTATCCAGCTGTTGGTATAGTCCGATTTGGTATAGGAAGAACCTGCCATGACGTCGATACCATGTTTCTTGATGTTGGTGTTGTAAGTCAATATATTGTCGAAAACCAATACGGTATTCATGTTTCGGTTGTCGGAAGCTGTACCGAAGCTGTTGCGTCCGTCGGTGGTCGATATTGGATCGAGGAATGTGGTGCTTACACCGTTACGGCGGTCCAGGGCTACGGATGATTTCAACTTCAGGTTGGGCAGAAAGCTGATGGTAGCGGCTCCGGATGCGATGAGGCGGTTCTCCTTGTTCTTGTTGTTTTTCTGGCGGGCCAGGTTTTCCATCGGGTTCATGATATTTACCCCGTAGAAGTTCTTATTGTATTGATTCGGCTTTTCAGGGTCCCAAATAGGAGCATAGGTCGGTGTGTTGATAACCGAGAGGACTACACCGCCACGGTTGGCACCCGTACCGGAAATGATGCCGGTGTTTCCGATATTGTCGGAGTAGGAGATATTGGCACTTACGTTCAGCCAACTGCGTATCTGGTTGTCAATGTTGGCACGGAAGCTATATCGTTTGAAGTACGTGCCTTCCAAAATGCCTTTTTCATTCAGATAACCGGCAGAGAGGAAGTATTTCATCTTTTCGTTTCCGTTAGATACGGACACCTGGTAGTTTTGGGTCTGTCCGGTTTTGTAAACTTCATCAAACCAGTCTGTCTGGTCTGTTAGACCTTCAAGGGCAGCGGGGTTGACAGCCCCGATTTCTTCCTGTAACTCACGGTATTGTTCTGTATTCAGGGCATCCATGCTCTTGGCTACTTTCGTCATACCATATTGTACGTTCAGTGCCACTTTGGCATTGCCTTCTGCTCCGGCTTTGGTCGTAATCAGTACCACACCGTTGGCTGCACGCGAACCATAGATGGCTGCCGATGAGGCATCCTTTAGGATAGAGAGACTTTCAATGTCGTTGGGAGAGAGAAAGTTGATGTTGTCCACGGGCACACCGTCCACTACGTAGAGCGGGTCGTTGCTGCCGTTGAATGAGGTGGTACCACGTACGCGGATGCTCATGCCTCCGCCCGGTTCACCGCTGGGTTGCATAACCGACACGCCGGCTGCTTTGCCTTGCAGGGCTTGGGCTGCCGATACAATGGGGCGTTGGTCCAAATCCTTTGTAGAAACCGTGGATACGGCTGTGGTTACGTCTTTACGCTTCACACTTCCATAACCGATAACTACCACTTCGTCCAGCAGTTCGTTATCTTCCTGCAATGTGATATTCATGTTGGTGGTTGCTTTTACCTCTATCGTTTTGTAGCCGATGAAGGATATTACCAGTGTGGCATTCTGTCCTACACTCAGGGAAAACTCCCCGTCCAGATTGGTAACAACACCGTTGGCGGTACCCTTTTCCAATACGGATGCGCCAATGACCTCCAGGCCTGCAGCATCTGTTACTTTACCCGTAGCTGTCAATCGTTGGGCAAATGCATTTGTTGACATTAGCAGTACGAGTAATGTCAAAAGGAGCTTGTAACTCCGCGTAAGAAGATTTCTTGTAATCATTCTCATAGTACTTTAATTGAAAGATTTAATTTATTATTAGAAAAGTATGTCCTAATAGAGATTGGTGGTTTTCCATAGTACACTTTTCTTTCTGTGCTGCAAAGATAGCGGACAACCCTATTCGTCCGATAGGCAGGTAATATGGAGAAGTAAGTCTGTGTGAAATGTAAATATCAGATATATAATAAGTTGTATTCTTGCTGATTACTGTGTAAAGTAAAGGTCGGCCACTATGGAAGGAGGTCTGTATATACTGTTTTGTCGCTTTGAGCGGTCGAAATATCTCTTAAATTTCATGTACTTTTTAGGGTGGAGGTAGTTTATGTTTAGATAGATTAATTTATCTTTGTGCTCTCAGCCTTATATAGATAATAGAAATGAAAAGAAAAATCATAGCTTTACTATTTTTGCTGATGGGGTGTACCTTTCTGAATGCGGCACCTTACAGTGAAAAGATAAAAGAACTGCTGGTGCGTCTTGATTCTCTGATTGCGCAAAAAAACACGTTTGCTATGCTTAAAGAGGCGAAGATTGCCCAGTTGCACAAGTTGCGAAAGGATGTGCGTACTTTGGAGGAGAGATATTGGCTGAATAAAAATCTTTATGATGAGTATTGTGTCTATAATGCCGATTCTGCAATGAATTATGTGGCAGGCAATTTGGACATAGTTTATAAGCAGAATGATAAATACCGGCAGATGGAGTGGAAGATAAAAAAGTCTTTTCTGTTGGCTGCCACCGGTCTGTTGAAAGAAGCCCAGGATGAGTTGGACGGAGTCTCGGGCGGTTCGCTCCCCAAAGAATTGTTAGTGGACTATTACGGACAAATGTTGTATCTGTATTCGCATTTCAATCAGTATACCGGTAGTGAAATGGGTACTTTGCATGAACATTATGCACAGTTGGAGCGTGTTTATAAGGACTCTTTGAATATGGTTCTTACCCCTGAAGACCCCTTGTTCTTGTGGTATAAAGGGCAGGTAGTACAAGGTACGGACAGTATGTATGTTTTTAAAGAACGTTTGCAGAAGGGAATTCTTAATTCTGCATTCGACACTCGGCGCGATGCCATGAATGCTTACGTGCTGGCCTGCTTTTATCGCGAGTCCGATGAGCAGGAAAATTATCTGACTTACCTGATATATTCTGCTATGGCCGATGTACGTATCTCCAATAAAGATATTGCTTCGTTGGAAGAGCTGGCGGGGGTACTTTTTAGTTTGGGTGATATTGACCATGCTTATGTCTACATGAGTTACTGCTTGCAGAATGCCTTGGCATATCGGAACCGGGTGAGGGTAGTGGGCATCTCTGCGGTGCAGGACACCATTCATCAGATCTATCAGGAACGTAATCAGAGGCAAGAAGCGCGGTTACGTATGTATTTGGTACTGGTCAGTGTCTTGTCTTTGATATCCTTGTTTGCCTTCCTATATATATACAAGCAGATGAAGCGGTTGAAGCAGTCGCGCCAACAGCTGAATGAGGCAAACAACCGCTTGAATAAGCATGTGGAAGAGCTTTCGAAAATGCACGGACAAGTGGCAGAAACGAATGTACAGCTTACTTCTTTGAATGAACAGTTGAGGGATACCAATAATCAGCTTCGTGAATCCAACTATGTGAAGGAGGAATACATAGGTTATGTCTTTTCCATTTGTTCCAATTATATCAGTAAGCTGGATGAGTATCGGAAAAATATCAATCGTAAGCTTAAGGCAAACCAGTTGGAGGATGTGAAAGCATTAACCGATACTCATTCTATGGCACAGAATGAGTTGAAAGAGTTCTATCATAACTTTGATGCTATCTTCTTGCACATTTATCCGGATTTTGTAAGTGACTTCAATGCCTTGCTCCATCCTGACGAGCAGATTGTGCTAAAAGATGGTGAGTTACTGAATACGGAATTGCGCATTTATGCTTTGGTGCGTTTAGGTATCACTGATAGTGTGAAGATTGCCGAATTCTTGCATTATTCACCTCAGACCGTTTATAATAATCGTTTGAAAACACGTAATAAGGCTATCATTCCTCGGGAAGAGTTTGCTGCCGTTGTGCGTTCTTTGGGTAGGGCACAGAAGTGGATTTGATAAAGGCTTCTACTGATTGTCGCTGTATGATGCGTAGATGACACCTAAGAGTTAGGAAAAAAACTGCGATGTACTACCTTGTTTTTCCCTAAAAAACTAATCTTTCCACAGCAATGTTCTTTTCTTACCACAGCTGTGGAAAGAAAGAAACGCGGGTGTGGTAAGAAAGAAACATATCTGTAGTGAGAAAAGTTGTTCTAAGGGGGACAAATCACTTTGTATGTAAACTATGAGAGGAATAAATTGGCTGAAATGCCGATGGATAAAGGGATTGACGTAAAGATATAGATTTTATGAGTCCAAAACGTTCTGTTATATTTGCTTATATTATGGGCTAATTTAATTGAGTTTTTATGAAGTTCTAAACAGTAAAAATGATATTACGTAAAGTAGAGGGCTGAATTGACGCTTTTTGAGGCGCGATTCAGCCTTTTTTTCGTGTGGGGTGTTTAGGTTATTCTTGAACACAACGAATGAGGTGAGACTGCTTGATAATGGCTCTACGGGTTATCTTAACGCCACCATCAGTGAGACCGGCATGAAGTAGCGAGCTCTTTTTGATACCTATTTGAGCGTCATTTAGGACGGTATAAATGGCGCTGATACTGCCGAAATAATAGTCCTTTTTCTCAAAAATGAGATGTACGTGAATTATCTTAGTCATAAATTCATTATTTAGAAGTTTCTTTCTACAA
>ERZ780083.240-NODE-240-length-21399-cov-3.498829_pt1 | contig 21399 bp, 14 predicted proteins | sample MGYA00511838_ERZ780083 | MGnify/ENA primary metagenome ERZ780083 (study PRJEB29588, sample SAMEA2152602) | human gut metagenome | biome: human gut; feature: human-associated habitat; material: faeces | place: Denmark | collected 2008/2010 ...
CCGACCGCAAGGCTGTGCTGGATGCCCCCTGCCGCAGCCTGCGTGTTGTGGGGGATGCTTCCTCGCTGGAAATATTCCTGAACGACGGTGCCGCGGTGCTTTCCACCCGGTATTACCCGGCAGCGGGCAAGGTTGCCGTGCAGCTTTGCGGCGCAGGCAGCACCCTGTATTCCCTTTCGATTTAACGGAGGACATTCCATGGCACATGATACCTTGTATGCGATCGGCGAAGCGCTGATCGATATGATTCCGTCCAAAACCGGCTGTTCCTTTGCCAATGTTCCCTCTTTCAGCCCCCGTGTGGGCGGCGCGCCCGCCAACGTGTGCGGTGCTTATGCCCGCCTGGGTGGGGATTCTGCCCTACTGACCCAGCTGGGAGATGACCCGTTCGGCCACAAGATCATTGATGAACTGGCTGCCTGCGGCATTGATACCAGCCACATCTGTTTGACGGACAAAGCCAACACCGCCCTGGCCTTTGTTTCGCTGGAAGCGGACGGCAACCGGACGTTCAGTTTTTACCGCAAGCCCTCAGCCGACTTGCTGTACGCCCCGGAGCAGGTGGATACCAGCCTGTTTGCCAACGCCTATGCCCTGCATTTTTGCAGCGTTGCCCTGGTGGAAAGCCCCATGCGGGAAGCCCACAAAACTGCCATTGCCGCAGCCCGCAGCGCCGGGACTATCATTGACTTTGACCCCAACCTGCGCTTTCCGCTGTGGCCGGACCGTGATGCTTTGCGCCGCACGGTGCTGGAGTTCCTGCCGCTGGCCGATGTGGTCAAAATCTCGGACGAAGAGCTGGAATTTCTGACCGGCACCAGTGATATTGAAGCCGCCCTGCCCAGCCTGTTTGTGGGCCATGTACAGCTGGTGCTCTACACCTGCGGCAGCGCCGGTGCCCACGCTTACACCCGCACCGCCCACGGCTTTTCCGCCAGCAAGCCGGTAAAGGCCGGGGATACCACCGGCGCCGGGGACGGGTTCATCGGCTCGTTCTTGTGGCAGCTGCACAAAAACGGGGTGGACCGCGCCGCCCTGCCCGCTCTGCAGGCGGAGCAGCTGAACCAGTGGCTGGATTTTTCCAACCGGTTCTGCGGTTACAGTGTGCAGCGCTACGGTGCCATTGACAGCTACCCCACCATCGACCAGCTGTAACTTTCTGCCATTCTCTGCTATTTCATCATAAAGCAGCCGCCCGGTACAGGATTTGTTTCGGGGGGGGGGGGGGTGTTTTTTTTTTTTATTCGCCTGCCCACAGGATTTCCTGTCAGCAGGCGGGTTTTGCTTATTCTTCGGCCGGTTTCCCGCGCAGCTTGCGGTATTGCGCAGGGGATTGGCCGATTTCTTTTTTGAACACTCGGCTGAAGTACAGCGGGTTGTCATACCCAACGATCTCAGATATCTCTTTTACGTTATAGTTCGTATGTTCCAGCAGACTTTGTGCATTGACCATGCGCAGTGAAAGAACATACTGTGCGGGCGACATACCCATATACTGCCGGAAGTTATGGATGAACCAGTTGGTGCTGACATGCAGCGATTCGGCATAGGCGTCAATGCTGATTTTTGTGTTGTAATTCTCATTAAAATAAGCAGCCGCCACTTCAATCTGTTCCTGCATGCTGCCGGCCACCTTGGGCTTTTCATGCTGCTGGCGGCTGACGAGAAGCAGCATATCATTGAACAGCGAAGCAATATAATCCTCGTACCCAAAGCGGCAGAGCTGCAGTTCCTGAATAATTTTGCGGAACAGCGCTTTGTATTCCGGCAAGACCCCGCTGTAAAACACATGCTCCTCCAGCGAGATCCCGTGGTAGGTCAGAATATTTTTTACATCGTTGCCGGTAAAATGAATCCAGAATACCTCAGGGTGATCTTCCAGGTAATACACATACTTTTGTATCTCGTCCGGCTTATACAGCACCATGTTCCCGGCGCTTACCACCTGTTCCACACCGTCAAACCAAAAATGTGCTTTGCCGTTGGCAACGTACAAAATCTGGTAGTCACGCCGGCCTTTCTGCCAATAGGTCGGCAGCCTTTTGCGCGTTTTCAGGCGGTAAGTCCCGCAGCTGCCCACAATGAGCGGGGCCGAATAATCCTTGAAATCCAAGCGGGAGTTATTCAGATAGCCGGCGTTAATGTACACAAAAATCACTCCTCGTTTTTGTTAATTTCGCGCGTACAAACTTTGTTTTTGGCGGTTTCTGCCCCAAATCCATTGATTTTGTGTATGTTTGGTCCCAACCTGTTTATGTCTTTGTTCCCTATGGAAATTGTATAATATTTTCACACGGAACGCAAGTTGTATTGTTCAAATCACAGGAGGACCGCCATGGTTATCCCACAGTATTACGAAAACCCACACATTTTGCATGTAAACACCATGCCAAACCGTGCCTATTTTATCCCGGATGCCCGCCGCAATGACGCCCTTGTGGAACACCGGGAAACATCACAGCGATTCCAGCTGCTGGACGGGACCTGGCAGTTCCGCTATTACCACAGCATTTATGATTTACAGGACCCATTTTATGCCCCCGGCTGTGACTTGGCGGATTATGATACCATTCCGGTACCCAGCGTATGGCAGAACTACGGATACGACCACCACCAGTACACCAACATCCGCTATCCCTTCCCCGCGGACCCTCCGTATGTGCCCAAAGAAAACCCCTGCGGTGCTTATCTTTATGATTTTGACTACCAGCAGGACGAAGTTGCCCCGCGCGCCTACCTGAACTTTGAGGGTGTTGCTTCCTGTTTTTATGTCTGGCTGAACGGCAAGTTTGTGGGTTATAGCCAGGTTGCACACTCCACCAGTGAATTTGACGTGACCGCATTGCTGCAAAACGGCAGCAACCACCTGGCCGTACTGGTGCTGAAATGGTGCGACGGCAGTTACATGGAAGACCAGGACATGTTCCGCATGAACGGTATTTTCCGTGATGTTTACCTGCTGTGCCGCCCGGAGCAGCATATCCAGGACTATTTTACCACCACCGGGATCCTACCGGACCGCGCAGACATCAGAGTCCGCCTACGCTACCGCGATTTGGCCGTCGCCACCCGCATTACCATTTACGATGCGGCCGGTACCCTGATCGGCACTGCTGCTCCGGCAGCGAACCCCGATGATGAAGCCTTTCCCTACTGCGCGGTTATTCCGGTCCCTGCCCCGATTCTGTGGAATGCCGAACAGCCGTATCTTTATACCCTTGTGCTGGAAACGGCCTGCGAAACCATCACGGATCGTGTTGGCATCCGGGAAGTTCATGTGGCAGATAACCAGATTTTTGTCAACGGCCACTCCATCAAAATCCACGGCGTCAACCGGCATGAATCTGATCCCGTCACCGGTTATGCCATCGGGCTGGAACAGACCAAGACCGACCTTGCCATGATCAAGCGGCACAATTTTAACGCCATCCGCACCAGCCATTACCCGGATGTCCCCTATTTTTATCAGCTCTGCGATGAATACGGATTTTTTGTGATTGACGAAGCGGATAACGAAAGCCACGGTGCATCGGAACTGTACTGTGACGGCAATGTTGACTGGAACAATCATGTTGAGCACTGGAACGAGCCGATTTCCGACAACCCGGAATTTACCGAGGCCACCGTGGACCGCACACGCCGCTGTGTGGAGCGCGATAAAAACCGCCCCTGCGTGATCATCTGGTCTATGGGCAACGAAAGCGCTTACGGCTGCACCTTTGAGGAAGCTCTGGCCTGGACCAAACAGTTTGACCCCACCCGCCTGACCCATTACGAAAGTGCCCAGTATCACAGCCAGAAGCGCAAGTATGATTTTTCCAACATTGATCTGTTCAGCAACATGTATCCTTCCTTGGAAAGCATTCAGGCGTTCCTTGACCAGCAGCCGGACAAGCCTTACCTGATGTGCGAATACTGCCATTGCATGGGTAACGGCCCCGGCGACCTGGAAGATTACTTCCAGTTTATCCAAAGTCATCCCGGTCTCGTGGGCGGCTTGCTGTGGGAATGGTGCGACCACGGCATCTACAAAGGCAAAGCCCAGGATGGGCGCTCCATCTTTTATTATGGCGGCGACCACGGCGAGTGGCCCAACGATGGCAATTTCTGCATGGACGGCCTTGTTTACCCGGATCGCCGCCCCCACACCGGCCTGCTGGAGTTCAAAAACATTTACCGCCCAGCGCGCGTGACCCATTATGACCAAAGCACCGGCACCCTGACCCTGCACAACTACATGGATTTTGTGGATTTGACCGATTACGCCACGTTGAGCTATGAGCTCAACTGTGACGGTCAGGTGGTTTCGGCAGGCAGTGTTCCTTTCCCGGGTGGATTCCGGCTGCCGCCACACGCGGATGGCACTCTGCCATTGCCGCTGGATGTACCGGCCAAGGGCAAATGCTTTGTGAACATCTGCTACCACTGCAAACAGGATAGTGCGCTGATCAAAGCTGACCACCTGCTTGGCTTTGATGAAATTCCTTTGCAAAATAGCGACCCCCGCAACCAGGATGCCGTGCAGCTGCTGGGCCGCCCCGCCGGGGATGGGCTCATCACCATCCGCGAAACAGACCGTATGCTGGTTCTCAGCTGTGAGCAGTTCACCTATGTGTTCAACAAGTTGACCGGCCTGTTTGACAAAATGACCTTTGCCAATGAACCGCTGCTGGATCAGCCCATGGGCTTTAATGTCTGGCGTGCCCCAACGGACAATGATCGCAAGCTGAAAGCTGACTGGTATGCCGCCCATTATGACCATGCTGCCACAAACGCTTACCATACGGAATATACCGTAACGGCAAGCGGTGTAACCCTGCACACCCACGTTGGGATTGCTGCAATTTGCGTGCAGAAGTTCCTGGACCTGGATGTAACTTGGACCGTTGCCAACAACGGCAGTGTAGACCTTGCCCTGCATGCCCAACGCAACACAGTGTTCCCGGAGCTGCCACGCTTTGGTCTGCGGCTGTTCCTGCCGCAGGAGATGTCCCAGGTCAATTATTACGGCATGGGCCCCATGGAATGTTACTGCGACAAGCACCATGCCGCCAGCCACAACAGCTACACCGCTACAGTCTGGCAGCTGCACGAAGATTACATCCGCCCGCAGGAAAACGGCAGCCATTTTGACTGCGATTACGTTATGTTGGCCGGAGATGCCGTGCGCCTGACCGCTGTGGGCACGCAGCCTTTCAGCTTTAATGCTTCCCACTACACACAGGAGGAACTGACCCGGAAAGCCCACAATTATGAACTGGAACCCTGCAGCAGCACTGTTTTGTGCCTGGATTATGCCCAGAACGGCATTGGCTCCGAAAGCTGCGGCCCCCGCCTGCTGGAGCAGTACCGCCTGGATGACGCCACCTTTAATTTTGGCCTGCGCCTGTTCCCGGAAAAGAAATAATACACACCCTCTACACTTCAAAAAGAATGGAGAACGAACATGTCTGAAAGTACAGAAAAACGCTATTTGAAATGGTATAACAAAATTGGGTATGGCTCCGGCGATATTGCCGGCAACGTGGTTTACGCGTTCCTGTCCTCCTTTGTCATGATCTACCTGACCAACACGGTAGGGCTGGACCCCGGCATTGTCGGCACATTGATTGCGGTTTCCAAACTGCTGGACGGCGTAACCGATGTCTTCTTTGGTTCCCTGATTGACAAAACCCATTCCAAACTCGGCAAGGCCCGCCCCTGGATGCTGTACGGCTATATTGGCTGCGCTGTTACGCTGGTTGCCATTTTTGCCATTCCGGAAAGCCTGGGTCAGTTTGCCCAGTACGCCTGGTTCCTGATTGCCTACACCCTGCTGAACGCTGTGTTCTACACCGCTAATAACATCGCGTATTCTGCCCTTACAGCCCTTGTTACCAAAAACAGCGCCGAGCAGGTGGAAATGGGCTCCTACCGCTTCATGTTTGCCTTTGCCACCAGTCTGCTCATCCAGTCCATCACTCTGGGCGGTGTCACCGCTTTGGGCGGCGGTGTTCAGGGCTGGCGCACCATCGCCATCATTTACGCTATCATTGGCTTGATCGTCAACACCGTCTCGGTTTTTTCCGTCAAAGAGCTTCCGGAAAGCAAACTGGTGAACACCAATGATAAAAACGAGATTGCCAAGGATGAAAAATACAACCTGATTGAAGCCGCTAAACTGCTGGGCTCCAACAAATATTACATGATGATCTGTGTCACCTACATTTTGCAGCAGATCTACACCGCCATGATCGGCATGGGCACCTATTACGCCATCTATATCTTTGGCAACGAGAACCTGTTCGGCGTTTTCTCCTGGGCCATCAATATTCCGCTGATCCTTGCACTGATCTTTACCCCCATGCTGGTCGCCAAATGGCATGGTATGTACAAACTGAACGTGATGAGTTACGGCCTTGCCACCATCAGCCGCGCTTTGGTTGCCGTAGCCGGATTTATGGGGGCCAGTGGCAATGTTGGTCTGATGCTGCTGTTCACCGCCATTGCCGCCCTGGGCCAGGGTCCCTGGCAGGGTGATATGAACGCCGTGATCGCTGCCTGCTCAGAATACACGTGGCTAACCAAGCACAAGCGCGTGGATGGCACCATGTACTCCTGCACTTCCCTTGGTGTCAAGCTGGGAGGCGGCATCGGCACTGCCATTACCGGCTGGCTGCTGGCCGCCAGCGCTTTCGACAGAGCCCTGGCTGTTCAGCCGGACTCCTGCATCAATATGCTTAAAATCATGTACCTCATCATTCCGTTTGTGTTGGATGCCATCATCACCTTTATCCTTTCTCGTATGAAGGTGGAGGAAGCCAACGAAAAACTGCGCACCGAACTGAACCACTGATATTCTCCATTCTCCTTCCCGCCCGCAGCCCCAAAGATTCTTTAGGACTGCGGGGCTATTTTATACGAAAAAGGCGCGCTCTATGCAAAAATAGCATAGAGCGCGCCTCTGTATGTTTTATCTGATATTAAAGTTTCTTCAGTGCCTTCTTTTCGAAGGAACAAAATATCCCCGTAAAATCATCACAGATGCAGCACGCGGTCCTTGATTTCGGCGGTGCGGCCCTGGTTCCAGAACTGGGTACCGATGTAGCCGCAGGTGCGGCGGGCAACGTTCAGCTTGCTCTGGTCGCGGTTATGGCAGTGCGGGCACTCCCACACCAGCTTGCCGTCGTCCTCCACGATCTTGATCTCGCCGTCATAGCCGCACACCTGGCAGTAGTCGCTCTTGGTGTTCAGCTCTGCGTACATGATGTTATCATAGATGAACTGCATCACTTTGATGACAGCTTCCAGGTTATCCTGCATATTGGGCACTTCCACATAGCTGATGGCGCCGCCCGGAGACAGGCGCTGGAACTCGCTTTCAAACTTCAGTTTGGTGAACGCATCGATCTGCTCGGTCACATGCACATGGTAGCTGTTGGTGATATAGTTGCGGTCCGTAATGCCCGGCACAATGCCAAACCGCTTTTGCAGGCACTTGGCAAACTTGTAGGTGGTGGATTCCAGCGGGGTGCCGTACAGCGAGTAATCAATATTTTCAGCGTTTTTCCACTCGTTGCACTTATCGTTCATGTGCTGCATCACACTCAGGGCAAAGGGCTTTGCGGCGGGATCGGTATGGCTCTTGCCGGTCATATATTTGCAGCATTCATACAGGCCCGCATAGCCCAGGCTGATGGTGGAGTAGCCGCCGTACAGCAGCTTATCAATGGGCTCGCCCTTTTTCAGGCGGGCCAGAGCGCCGTACTGCCACAGAATGGGTGCCGCATCGGACAGGGTACCCTTAAGGCGGTTATGGCGGTACTGCAAGGCGCGGTGGCACAGTTCCAGGCGCTCATCAAAAATTTTCCAGAATTTATCCGGCTCACCGCCGGAGGACAGGGCCACATCCGGCAGGTTGATGGTCACGACGCCCTGATTGAAGCGGCCATAGTACTTCGGCTTGCCCGGCACATAGTTCTTGGCGTTGGCCACGTTGTTCCAGCCAGTGCCGGAACGGTCGGGGGTCAAAAAGCTGCGGCAGCCCATGCAGGTAAATACATCGCCGTTGCCCTCGGTCTCACCCTTAGACAGCTTGTATTCCTTCATCTTCTTTTCGCTGATATAGTCCGGCACCATGCGCTTTGCGGTGCATTTGGCGGCCAGCTTGGTCAGGTAGAAATAGGGGGTGCCTTCGCGGATATTATCGTCTTCCAGCACATAGATCAGCTTGGGGAATGCGGGGGTGATCCAGACGCCCTTTTCATTCTTAACACCCTGGTAGCGCTGGCGGAGCATTTCTTCCACGATAATGGCAAGGTCAGATTTCAGGCGCTGGTTTTCGCCCGCTTCGTTCAGGTACATGAATACCGTGATGAACGGTGCCTGGCCGTTGGTGGTCATCAGGGTAACGACCTGGTACTGGATGGTCTGCACACCGCGCTTGATTTCCTCGCGCAGACGGGCTTCAACGATCTGGGAGAGCTTTTCTTCACCGGGATCAATGCCCAGTTCCTTCATCTCCGCTTCGGTATCGCGGCGGATCTTTTTGCGGCTGATATCCACAAACGGTGCCAGGTGGGTCAGGCTGATGCTCTGGCCGCCGTACTGGTTGGATGCCACCTGCGCAATGATCTGGGTGGCAATGTTGCAGGCCGTGGAGAAAGAATGCGGTTTTTCGATGAGGGTACCAGAAATAACCGTGCCGTTCTGCAGCATGTCGTCCAGGTTGACCAGGTCGCAGTTGTGCATATGTTGGGCGTAATAGTCAGCATCATGGAAATGAATGATGCCATCCTCATGTGCCTTTACAATCTCGGCAGGCAGCAGCATACGCATGGTCAGGTCCTTGCTGACCTCGCCGGCCATATAGTCGCGCTGAACGCTGTTGACGGTCGGGTTTTTATTGGCGTTTTCCTGCTTGACTTCCTCATTGTTGCACTCGATGAGGGACAGAATGCGGTCGTCGGTGGTGTTATGGGTACGGCGCAGGCTCTGCACATAGCGGTAGGTGATATATTTGCGGGCCACCTCATACGCTTTGGTCTGCATGATGGCGTCTTCCACCAGATCCTGGATCTCCTCCACGTTCATGGCGTGGTTGCGGCTCTGGCATTCCTGCACCACTTCGTCGTAAATGGCCGTGATCTGTTCCTTGGTCAAGCGCTGGTTGGAGGCAACAACGTTGTTGGCTTTGGTCACCGCTGCAATAATTTTGGATATATCGAAAACGGCCTCGCTGCCGTTGCGCTTGATGATCTTCATGAACTGTTATCTCCTTACCTCAATAAAAGCTGCCGGGTTGATACCCCACACCAAAACCGCTCCATGATTTTGGCGAGCGTATTTATCTTACCGCATCGACCCGGCAAAGTCAAGCCAATGTACCACAATATATTGTATGTAATTTGATAATAGCACCCATATATGCCATATAGCGCGATGGGACGTTCAAAAAGATTGCAAAACAAAACGCCGAAAAAAGCGCTGGCTTTTTGGGTAAAATAGGCACTTTTTTCAAAGCTGCGATGATATGTGATTTTATTGTTTCCTGGCCGCTTGCTTTTGCCCGGCACGGCTGGTATACTGGTGCAAGGCACCTGCCTATTGTGATGATTTGCCGCAGCACTATACAAGATATAGTGTTGCATGTTATAAGGAGGCTCCCCGCGTGAACTACGCAACCATAAAATACTGTGATATTGCCAACGGCACGGGCGTGCGTACCAGTCTGTTTGTTTCCGGCTGCCGCCGCCACTGCCCGGAATGTTTTAACGCCGTTGCCTGGGATTTTGGTTATGGCCTGCCCTTTGATAAAGCCGTGCGCAATGAAATTTTGGGCAGCCTTGCCCCGGATTATATTGATGGGCTTTCCCTTTTGGGCGGCGAACCCTTTGAGCCGGAAAACCAGCGTGCGCTGGTGCCGTTCCTGCACGAAGTACGGGTGTTGTACCCCCACAAAACCATCTGGTGCTACACCGGCAATGTATACGAAACCGAACTTTTGCAGCCCAGCCACGCCCGCTGCGAAGTGACGGACGAGATGCTGAGCCTGATCGATGTGCTGGTGGACGGCGAATTCATCCCCGCGCAGCACGATATTTCGCTGCGGTTCCGCGGCTCCAGCAACCAGCGCATCATTGACTTGAACGCCACCCGCGCCGCCGGGCACACCGTACTGTGGCAGGATGACCCGCTGTTTGCTGACCACAAGATGTAAGGCAGCGAGTTCGCGTTTTTGGATTTTGTGTGACTTTTAACAAATTTGACTTGTATTTCTGCCCCGCAGGGTGTTATACTGACACTAATTTAAGGTTGTGCCAATTGTTCCAGGCACAACCGCCCCAAACAGCTGCCGGGCCAGTTGCCCGCGCACGAAAGGAGAAATTACTATGGCAAAATTTCATCTGATTCCCATTGTGCTGGGCGCAGCCATCGGTGTTGGCGTTTATGTTGTCAGCAAGTATCTGGCTCAGGACGAAGAGAGCGAACAGATTGTGGATGACTCCGCATTTGACGACAGCGAAGCTTCCGAAAGCACCGAAGATGCGGACGAAACCGAAGAAAATGCCGACGAGGAACAGCCCGCACCGATTGAGGAACCCGCCCCCGCTGAGCAGGCCCCTGTAGCGGAGCCTGCTGCCCCGGTGGAAGAACCCGCGCAGGAAGATGACGACGTTACCATTCCCATCCAGAACGGTGGCGATGTGCCGAACGTAAACCCGGTACAGGACAAAACCGAACCCGTTAAGCTGACGGAGGACGGCAAGGTGGACCCTACCACCATCGCCAAAGCCGAAGATTTCGGCGACTGGGAAGAAGAAACCGGCTGCAGAGGCTGAAGGCGAGACGATATAAATGACAACGCCGCAGGGAGTGCGTGATGCTCCCTGCGGCGTTTGTTTTTTGTTTTGGGGGTAAATTTGTATTTGGAGGGAGAGCCTTTGCGTGCACGGCAGGGTTCTTCCCACGTTTTGGGGGTAGCAGCGTGGCAAGGCCCGGCGGGCGGGACGATGCTTCCGCATCGTCCCCTACTTATTATTTTACGGGTTATGGCCGCCGGCAGCTCTTACACCACCCATTGCAGCAAAATACCGCAGCAGGTGCCGCAGAACCAGAGCAGCCCTGTCATGAACAAGTTCTGTTTCCAGCTGGGGTTGACACGCCACAGCACAGCCAGGCCGATACCTGCGCCGGAGCACAGCCCCGCAAAAAAACTGCCAAAGGTAATAGCCCCGCCCATATACAGCTGGGCCAGCAGCACGCTGGCACCGCAGTTGGGTACAAGACCGATCAGCGCGGCCATCATGGGCTGGAAAATGCCCAGATTGCCCAGAAATGCCGCGGCGGAATCCGCCCCGACAAAGCCAAAGATCAGCCCAATGATAAAGCTGAACACCAAGATGAACACAAAAATTTCCAGCGTGTGACGCAGTGCCGCCAGGAAAATGCTGCTGTGTTCCTCGTGTTCTTCGTGGCAGTCCACCTCATCGGCATGGCCCTCATAGCCGCCATACAGCCCTTTGGGCAGGATGCGGCGCAGCGGAACATCCAACACCAAACCGGCTGCAATGCCAAACACGATTTTGAGCACCAGCAGCAGGCCCAGCTTGTTCCACAGGGTAGGCTCTGCCGCCAGCAGGGGGATGGCTTCATCCGATGTTGCCAGGAACACGGCCAGCAGCGTGCCGGGGGTAATGACCCGGCTGGCATAAAAGTTGGCCGCTACCGCCGAAAACCCGCACTGTGGTACGCAGCCCAGCAGTGCGCCGGGCACAAAGCCCCAGTGGCCGCCGCCAGCCAGCGCTTTTTCAATTCGCTCGCCATGGTTGCGTTCCAGCCATTCGATCAGCAGATATGCCAGATACAAAAACGGCAGCATTTTTACGCCGTCGATCAGTGCATCCAAAAAAGCATCAACAATAATTTCCATAATTCTCCTATCTGTTGCAAAGGTTGGGGTTGCAGAGCATAACATGGCCGCACGGTTCGGAGCAGCTGCCCAGAGCCATGCGGCCCTTTTTCATTTTTTACTGCCTTTGTTGGTTTCAAAGCCGCGCAGCAGCGCTACGGCTTCCCGCACACGGGCGGGGGAAATGCGGGTACGGAACCGCTCCATGCTGCGGGAAGAAAACGGCACATCATAGGTAAAGGAATCAAAGCCCAAAAAGTATTGCAGGTAGGGGCTTTCGCGCACGATCTCCACCGTTTCGCTGTCCGTTGTGCGGCACGCTGCACGAATCACCAGCACACCGAACGCCATGCGGGCCGGAATTGCCACCTTGCCGCCAGCAGCAAAATGGCCGCTGTACTCCTGTTCAATGGCATCCCAGTCAATGGCCTGGGCCAGGCGCACCCAGCGGTTCTCCTGTACCAGCTCGCCTTCATAGGGCGGCAGGTAGTCATCAATGCTCATCTGATGTTGAATTGTGCGGTACATGGTTGCACCATTCCTTTTTATGTCGTTCCCGTTTTTATTTTTCCCGCAAAAACGCTTGGGATATATCTGAAAAGCCGAAAACTCAATCCCGTTCTTTGTTTTCAGATATCCCTTAGGCAACACCCCTATAGGAAAAGCAACCGACATCCCTGCCAATGACATAGAAGCCGATAGCAGAATATTAGAAGCATTGAATATCACACCACCCAGGAAAGCGCTCCAGAAGTTCTCCGGACTCACTTGCAACAAGTCCTGTATAAATCCTCTCCCGGCCTCTCCCGTACTACCTAAAGTCAATCCCCAGATCAGAGAGAAAAGAACGATGCCAATCACGTAATCCCAATAGAACAACTCGTAGCGCCAGGTCTTGGCTGCCAACTTCTGAGTATTTCCCCACGATCCCCAGCAAAGCATCGTAACCCAACACAACGCCACTGCCAATCCGTAACTTTCAACTATAAACATAATCGGTATTTTTAGAGGTTAATTTATTCATTCAGGTCCAGTTCTTTACGATACGGAATAGAAGACTGCGCTCCCATTCTTGTCACGGCAACAGATGAAGCTTTAGAAGCCATTCCAGCAGATTGCCTCAAGTTCATGCCTTCTGCCAGTCCCACACATAAAGCACCGTTGAAAGTATCGCCGGCAGCCGTTGTATCAACAGGTTCCACTTTAAAAGCATCCACACAATACGAAGTATCGCCTTCTCTCACCAAGCAGCCCTTCGAACCCAAAGTTACAATTATATTCTGTACTCCCATCGCACTGATTTCTTTTGCAACCCGTTCTGCATCAGCATCATTCACAATCTTTATACCGGTAAGCATTTCTGCTTCAATCCGGTTGGGAGTAATCATAAACAGGTATCTGAGTAACTCTTTCGGAAGGCTCCGGGCAGGGGCCGGATTCAAGACTACCTTCACCCCTTTTTCAAAAGCTTTCCTGGCAGCATATTCCACCGTTTGAATCGGAATTTCCAGTTGCATCAACAAGATGTCTCCTTCGCACATTTCCTCCACAACTTTATCCACATCCTGCTCGTTCAGCAGCATATTGGCTCCGGAAGCCACCACTATACTATTCTCTGCGTGATCATCCACACTGATCAAAGCAACTCCGGAAGCAGAGTTTTCACCAAGAGTGATATATTTTGTATCTATTCCCTCTTTCTTGAAATAATCCACTGACTGCTGTCCCAGTATATCATTCCCCAACTTCGCTACAAAGATCAGATTACCACCCAACCTTTTCACTGCAACTGCCTGATTGGCTCCTTTACCACCCTGGTTCATAAAGAATTCACCACCCAGAATGGTTTCACCGGGGACCGGCAGATGAGAGGTCTTCACCACCATATCTATATTGGAACTGCCAATTACTATAATTTTCTTCATGGTACTATATTTTTAATAAATAAATGCATGTATGTATCGCCGTGACAAGACATTTCTTCTAAAAACTTATTCATAATCAAGTATTTCCCGTTTACTGATTGAGCATACCATTGGTTTCTTTCAGTTTCATTAGGCAATACTGAGAGTTTCACCGCTTGGAACAAAGAGTTTCAAGGGATGAAACTCTTTGTTCCATCCGATGAAACTTTGCTTTTAGTATGATTACTTATTTTCTTTCAAGATATTTCTTATACCCTTCATAGGTATCTGTTCCCGGCTTGAAGGTGGCCCAACTGAAATTCGTGATATGATCGGTAAACATTCCGGCTACTCTCAGCTGTTCCTCCAGCTCGATCCAGGGTTTGGTCCGCATGGTAATTCTCGGACACCAGCACTCTTTGAACGACTCTATATCTACTCCGAAAATCACTCCGTTAGCATCGCAGGCTTTCTTTATTTCGGCAAACCAGTTGGGCAGGTCTACATCAAAATCTACCAGACAACGTCCGCCTATATCCTGAAGATAAAGTACATCTATATCGGGAGTCTGGGCAAATATCTTACCAAACCATTTTCCGCAGAGATCAGCAGGCATTCCCCTCCACAAAGCAGGAGCTATGCAGACTTCTTTCGGAGACTTCGACTTCACATAAGCCGCCACTGTCTGCAAATAATTAGCCAGCATAGACAAGGCGGGTTCCTGCTGCCAACCTACCGGATACGAGCCGTCATGAAATTCTTCGGTTATGTACCATCCCGCCAAGCTGGGATGATTCCCCCAAAGGGCAAACAGTTCATCGAATACTTGTTTATTACGCTCCACCAGAAATTCATATTGTTCCGGTTTTGTAGTATCTTCCTTGCTGTAATCACCAGGATATAGTCCAACAATCAGCTTCATCCCGTTACGCTCGGCAGCATCGAACATTCGGTTCATGATATCATATTGCTTGGTCACCCACGGCAGATTTGTCGGCGAATAGAAAGAAGATTTCTCATTCGTACGGTCATTGAAACCTTCGGCATACTGGATAATCCAAGTGTCAATGCCCACTTCACGGCTTGCTTTGAATTCTACGTCCCAGTCGGTCTCTTTATAGACGCTATTCAGCTGAATGAAAACACTGGAGAACTTGGGAGTTCCCTTGAATTCAGGAGTATAAGAGGTCAGCTGCTCCAGATTGTCGATGCAAACCTCACCTGTACATGCGCTGTTATCATCGTTCGTGATTTCAAGACGATAACCTTCAAGACGGTTCAGAACCAGTTTGTTTTCGCCCAGATCACGCCCTTTGGCAAAAGTAAAGGCCTCATAAGGCATCACTACACGTGTCCATTCTTCCTTGGTCAGTACATCCTTATCCACATACTCGAAGAACTGCCAGCGATCTTTGTCATGAAGCGCATCCTGCGTAAACTGATCCACATCCTGAATAAGCATGAAACGGAAGGTACCTTTATTATTCTTATTACCTTTCACCCAGATGGAAAGTCCCAACGGATGGAAAGACAAATCACTGCGATAGTCTCCCCCACTCTGCTGGATATATACGGATTCGGTTCCGGACGCATTGCCGGAAAAAGAGTATTTAAGCTCAAAGCTTCCCGTTCCCTCCACACAGTCATCGCTGATAAAACGGTCTATCGAGGTTTGCGGTGACTCGGGAAGTCCTTTCATTTCGTACACCACACAGCTCATCTCGTCGTAAGCATTCAAAGTCTTTACCGCACGTGCTTTCGCTATTATCTCCTCTGCTGTGGGGGCCTGTTTACTACCGCAAGCCGCCAACACAAGCAGCAGAGAAGAAATACTGATTAGGGATAGTATATTTTTCATATTTGTTTCGTTGTATAGATTATTACTTCGGTTATCCATATTTTCCCGTTCGATACTGGATTTTTCCATTTAAAAGTTACAGTGTGCTTCCCTACAGGACGGTCATAGCAGAAGAACAATTCACACTTCCGGTGATTGATATATTGGGGCAAGGCGGTGGTTTCATAGAACTGTCCATCGATATATACATCCATCTCCGCCGTATAGTCCGCCGGAAGCCCACCTGCCACGTATCCTTTTACAACCAGTCCGGTTCCTTCGAAAGAGAAGGGATTTACATCATCTATGGATTTCTCTATTGTAAGTTTATCGCTCACTTTCAGATTCTCAAAAGCTACTTCCAAAGCAACAGGTCTGATGTTCTCCCGTCTGATTATGAAGTCTGTTCCTGCCTTCCCGTTTCCATGTTTCTGCAACATCTCGCTGGCATGTCTGTACGTCATGTCATAGGCTTTATTCAGACTGATATCCGTATGGGAGAAAGGTATGTCTTCTACTTCATACAAAGCTTCTTTCCAGGATTCGGGGATGTTGCTGTATCCTATCATGGTTCCCAGGATGCCTGATTACAGTCGGAGTCCTGACCGGCACGCGTGGCGATATCTATGGTCTTTGTGAAGTCCCCCTGTCCGTAAAGCAAGCCCAGGAGTATATAGGCACCGTTTATCTTCGTACCGATATTAAAGGAGTTATGAATGCCTTCGGGACAACTGATTTCTTCGCTCCACTTGTTCTGCAACTCGAACCAGGTTCGTTTCCAGTCTTTCGGATATTTCCTGTGCCAGCGAATTACGTCCGACATACATTTGTGGAAATCGCTTTCTTCCGGTATCACCTTCAACGCTTCTTTTACGATATATTCTATATCATTGCTGACATAAGCCAGAGAGTACATGGCTGCCACATAAACTCCGCCATACCATCCTTCACCATAGGACATGATATGCCCCACCCTATCGCAGATTTCAGCGGCCTGATTAGGCATTCCCGGTGACATAATCCCGGCAAAATCCGCTTCAATCTGGAAGTCGATGCAATGTGCATGAGGGTTATTCTTCCAGTAACCACTCTGGGGTGCTTTCATCCCCTGCAACAGATTGTAGCGGGCTACCTGGTTGGCATGCCACAATGGATATTCTGTCCGCCCGAAAGCCGTCGCAAAAGAATCAATCGGAGCAGCCAGCCCGCATCTTTCGAAGACTTCCACAAAAGTCAGATCCACATAAACATCATCATACAAACCGGGAAAGGTATCATACCAATTCTTGACCGTATGCTTATCCCAGGGAATGGGAATATAATCCTGAATGATAGTTCCCAAGAATTTAAACTCAGTAGGTCCCCCGTAACTGCATCCCAGGGTCTGCCCCGCCCATGCGCCCTTCACTTTATCACGCAGGCTCTGCTCGGACAGAACAACTTCTTTATTTCCTTTATGAACGGCGGCAGCCAGATCGGCTATAAAGAAGAAAGCCATCAGGAGCCATATTAGATTTCTTTTCGACATACTCATTTCTTGTTTTTACTTTCGGGCTTTACTCAATCACTTTATCCGTCAGATCCCAGCCCATAATCGTTGAGATATAAGGAATTATCCACATCGCCATCTTCTTATGTCCCGAATATCCGGGATGCCATGCAGCCCCTAGGTCGGTAGTCCGGTTATAGAGGTTCTTATCCAGTTTCAGTAGAAAGACTTTCGGATCATTCACTTCGTTTATTATCGCTTCATAATAACTGAATACAGGAGCTTGCATAGCTACAGGGTAAATGCACAATATGGGAATATCTCCATAATGCTCACGCAGTTGTGCAAGGATCTGTTTGTATGCTTTGGTGAATTCGCTTTTGTAAGGATGGGGCTCCGTTGAGAAATCATTGGAACCTAAATTGATAACTACCAGATCCGGAAGATATCCCTTAAAATTCCATTTATGAGTAAGGTCTTCGTCAAAGGTATTCAGCATCCGGTCTTTCATCGTAACCTTCGACACGCGTACCGAATCACCATAATTGCGAGCGGCTCCTCTACCGGAATGGGCAATCAGTGTATAGTCCGCATCATAATAACGGGCTACCATAGAGGCAAATGTGAGATTACAATTTTCCGTCTCCACCAGGAAAGGCTCATCGCGATGTTTCCCGTCTGTGCCATATCCGCAGGTAAGCGAGTTTCCGATAAACTCGATATGCCGTGTGCGTACTGCCGGCTCTTCCGCCAGGCGTCCCGAACCGGACAAGACAAACTGATGGATAGTTGTCTTGCCGAATTCACCTTCGGAACGTTTCTGTATCTTCAAACTATGAATGCGCTTATCTATGCCCGATACCAGATGGATCAATGTATCCGTTCCGCATACTTTCACGACTTTATGCAGTTTGCCATCAACAAATACATTATAATAACTCGTTCCTGTTTCAGAAACTTTCACTGACAGCCTTCCACCAGTAAAACGGGTTTCCAGATAAGTACCTACCCAGTCGAAAGCTACCGAACCATCGGAGGAAACCAATGTTCTGCCGGTATACCGCACGGCAGGATCATTCCCTTTATAAACAGTTCCGTTTCTTTGAGCTTTCAGTTCCGCAGAACAACTTATCCCTATCAGGATAAACAGATATAGACAATAACGTTTCATCATTTTCCTTATTTACGTTTCTTATTTTTAGCTTTCAATTCTTTCAGGTATTTCATGTATCCGTTGAACAAGTCGATAGTGCGTGCTTCGCCCACACGGATAGACATCTTCGGATCATTGAATACACCCGGGAACTGATAGCAAAGAATCTTCTCAAAGTTATCAAACAGGTTCAGGTCACGGATGATTTCTTCTACCGGACGGGGATAGAGGGAGTTATCTGGATTGAACAGGAATACTTCCAGGTCGAGCCCCAAATGAGCTTTAGCCTCATCACAAACTTTCTGCAACATGTTAGCCGCTTCCTTACCGGTCAGATCACCATCCGGCATACGGGCAAATCCGAATGGACACAAGATATCCAGATGTTCCATAAGTGCCGGATACGTATCCATTCCGTTGGGAACTTCAAAACTGTTGGTAGCCAACATGATCGGTTTGTCCGGTGCAAATCCGTTACAGTAAGCCTTAAACTCTTTGAAGAAATTCACAATATCGTCTTTTCTCTTTTTACGCATTTCGGGGCGTTGTTCCCAGTTATCCAGACCACCGCCACTCTCTTCGGACACATAGAAAGCATAAAAGGATTCATGGTGACCATACATATCCCACAGTTCTTTAGCCACCCGCTTGTGCCATTCCAAAGATTCGGGGGTAAAGTCGAACCAAGCAAACATACCCACTCCCATCAGTACGTTCATGCCCTGTTTATCGGCTTCCGTCAGGATGGCCTCAATCGGATCTTTGGCTGTAAGTTCCATACGGCCGGGATACAGTTTGGAAGGATAGAAGGCTTTACCTACATAGTTATCCACATTGGTAGTATGTTTGCCTACATATTCTTCATTACGGAAAACTTCCTGTATAACCACCATATTCATTTCCAGCTTATTCATGGAACGAATCAACTCTCTCCACTGATCGTCGGTCATCTTCTTGATATCCTGATTCCAATGTTTTCCTTCGATTTCACTCCAGTGATAGATGCCCGTCCAGGCACCGGATATCTGTTGGATAGAGCGAATGTCCGATTCAATCACTTCTATATCCTTTGTCTTCCGACAGGTCTTATCTTCATTGGCTACCTTGAAGATCACTTTATTCTTTCCCACCCGATCCTTGGTAGGTATAACCACCTTCACCGTTTCGGCCTTTCCGGCAGGGATTGTCACAACCGTTTCGTATAACAGTGCATCCTTATTCTCTTTATTCCAATACAAAGCTACCTGATAAGTCTGTTGTGAAGCACTTTCGTTCACAATACCACCGCGGATATCCAGATCGACCTTATTGGTGATTTTTCCCGGAGGTATTAAAGTTAAGCTCACTTTATTCTCTGCCTGCATACTCACCAGACTGAACAAAGAAAAAAGAAGTAAAAAAGTACGTTTCATAATCATCTTTTTAAATTAGAATTAGTTAAAACTACCCGGATAAGAAATCCGTGATTCCGTCTCGCCACCAGTCAGACGAATATAGGAATCGAACTTGCGTTCTCCCTCCTGCAATATGATTACACGGGCACCGTTAGCCAAATTATTGTACACCGTATTTCCACCTGTATAACGCCCGTAAGCCAATAGCACCTCCTTATATATAACTGCATAATCATTGTTATGATCGTGGCCGGCAAATGTTCCCATGACGTCACCACACTCTTTGATAGAAGTAAACAGACCTGAATTAGTGGTAGGGCAAGCAACTCCTTCACCTCTCACTCCGAACAATCTGTTTTTATCTTCCATCACAGCATCTTTGTATTCGGGTATGGGAATATGGAAAAAAGCCAATGCAGGAAGAGGAATATCATTATTCTGCTTCGTAAATTCCTTACTTTGATTTCTGTACCAAGCAATCTGGTCAAACTTAATCCAGTCATATCCGGGTACTGACTTTATCTGCGTGTATGCATGAGAATCGATGCAATATAAAAGAGCCGCATTTTTATTCTTATCCTTTGACGACTTCACCGTCAAAACATAATCGGGGGCGACTTCGCCCCCACGGGCAGGCATCATACTGTTTTTCTTTTGCGAGAGATAATCATACAATTCCACCCGGGTGCGATCATACTCATCATCATGATTGCCAAATACCACTCCAAACGGAATATTGCGTCTGATGCAAGGCTCCAAAACAATGTCCAGCCCTTTGAAAGCTTCATTGGAAACAACCACATCTCCCGTAAACATGACGAAATCAGGACGTTCAGCATCCAATACTTCGTTAATACGATCCAGAGATATTTGTGAATTTGCCTGATCATCATATTTATAATGAACATCCGTAAACTGTACAATCTTAAACTTGCCGTCACGATTGAACTTCAATACTTCTTTCTGGCCCCAAACCGTAAGAGCATTAAATAATACCATTAAGCATAAAGCTATTTTCTTACACATCATATCTTTTATTTTAAACTATCTATAATCTTCAATAATAATTCAGGTTCATCTGTAGTAATATAGTCTACTCCCAACAAATAATATTGTTGCAACTCTTCCGCACTATTCACCGTCCAGACATTGGTAAGTAAACCGGCTTCCCTGGCTTTTTGAGTCAGGTTCTTATCTTGCCTGTATGCATAGTAAGAATAATCAATTCCTGAGATGCGGTCGTTCACCAGGTCCTTCAGTTCCTTCTTACCTTCCCATAAGTAAAGAGTTCTGGCTGTAGGATCCAGTTCACGGATACGTTTCAAGACTTCATAATTGAAACTGATATATTCCACATACCCCTGCATTTTCATGCGATGAACAATACTCACCACAGAGTCTGTCAACTGTAACGTACGCTCCAACCCTTTCTGGGAATCTTTTATTTCAATAATAGGATGGGTACTATTCTGCGCCCTTGCAGCTATCAAGAGCTCCTGAAGTGAAGGCACCGGGTCTTTCTTATTAATCGTTTGTTGAAACAACTGCAATGAGGTGATATTTTCAACTTCCAATCCATATACATGCGGATCATGGGAAAGAATAACTCTATTGTCGGCAGTTAACCAGACATCCATTTCAGATCCCTGACATCCCAATTCCACCGCATTCTGAAAAGAACGAACTGAATTTTGCAACACCCCTTTCTGTCTCCAGGCACCCCGATGAGCCA
>ERZ780083.248-NODE-248-length-21182-cov-2.965920_pt1 | contig 21182 bp, 12 predicted proteins | sample MGYA00511838_ERZ780083 | MGnify/ENA primary metagenome ERZ780083 (study PRJEB29588, sample SAMEA2152602) | human gut metagenome | biome: human gut; feature: human-associated habitat; material: faeces | place: Denmark | collected 2008/2010 ...
GAAAACAAAACAAATTAAAAAATAGATTTCAAAAGCCTTCCATCTTTTCCTCCAATTCCTCCTCCGTATCCACAATACCCAATAAGCAGTTTATTTCCCTTCTTTTATCCAAATCTTTAAAATAGGTTTCCACCACTTTATAAAGATCAAAATGACAAGTTGATCCGGCAGCCATATCCAATGAGTCCACGATCCTTTCCACTGCCTGATGAATTTTATCCACATCAATCAAATGCAGTTCATTGCTATGAATAAAATATTTTTCCATAATCATTATTTTTTCTGTTTCATTAGAACAGTCGAACTATGGAGAATGTTTTAAAAACGAAAGCTGCTCTTATTTACATGTCTTGAACCGAAATGGCAGACACAATCCTTACATCAAAAATCCCCCCAGCTATACAACCATTCTTTGCCTGAAATTTCACTGTTACATTTTTTCTTGCTTTTATATATTCAGCAGGAATATGAATATAACATCTATACAGTCCTTTTCCTTCTTTACAAGGTTTAGACAAATCAATAGTATCTATCCATTTACCATCAATCAAAACATCAAAAATACGATTACCCGAATCACTTCCCAAAAGCTGTAAGCAAACAGACTGTTCCATCTCTTTCCGAACTTTCATTTCATACATAAAATATCCACCTTTAGAAGCATCCCGCCAATTCTCACCAGCTGTAGAATTTACTGCCTCCATTTTATGCATTTTCTCAGATTCAGCATCTGCAATAATGACCCTGTCTACAGTTCTTTTATTCAAGTTATCCTCTTCTTGCTTAAATTGCTCCGATTTCTTCAGCTCGGCCAAATAGTTCTCTTTCTTATCATAATGCCGAAAATATACGGCATAGCGGCTCCAGTGAATAGTATTAAAAGGAACCAGCTCTACAGGCTTGGATACTACATTATCCTTACTACACAAAAAAGCCAGCTTCTCTCCTTTTTTCCGGATAACAGCAGCCGGTATTTTCCGGATATCCCCTATAAAAGCCGGCACATCTATCACTGGATAATCTTTCATAGCAACAGTAGAACGTGCAGATCTGAAATCATCTTTCGATAAATGCTCGTCACTAATTCTAGCTGCCAAAACAATAGGCCCATATTTCAAAGCAAGATAATGAGTCGCCTCATTCAAAGGCACTATTTCCAATTTCATAGGTAGCTCTATCCGTACTTTATCTCCATCTTTCCACTGCCTGTTTATTGAAACATATCCATCCACACCAGCCTTTATTTTCTCTCTCTTACCATTTACAATTACATTGAGTGACGAACTTCCCACCCAATAAGGACAACGTATCTTTAAATTAAAAACAGCCTCTCCGGAAACAGTAAGACTAGTAACACCTTCATCAGGAAAAGCAGTTTCCTGATGAATACTGATTCCTTTATCCCATGTAACTACCGATGGTATAAACATATTTACATACAAGGCATCATCTGTATGAGCATAAATCATTTGCCCAAACTTTGCTGTTTGCTCAAACCCCGTCCCGGTACAACACCAAAAAGAATCATATTTAGTTCCATAAATTTTATAGTGTCCCGGTTTCATGGAAGTATAATACACACACATACCCTGATCAGGATCATAGTTGGCCAAAATATGATTAAATAAGACTTTCTCATAATAATCCACTTTCTCCACCTCGGCATAATCACAATATAAACTCTCTGTCAGACGAAGCATATTAACCGAATTACAAGATTCAGGTCCCCCGTTCAATTCTATTCGATGCTCGAATTCCTCAGGAGCAAAGAAATGTTCTCCTGTACTGTTACCTCCCATCACCCAAGTATGTTTTCTCACTACTGTATCCCAAAAGAAACGGGCAGCTGTGGTAAAACGTTCATTACTATCATAACGATAAACAGATTCGAAACCTGTAAATTTAGGAATCTGGGTATTAGCATGCCAACCCTCCAATATATCCTTTCCTTCAGACATGGGAACCCACATATCCTCATCGTTGAGTCTTTGTGCCCACTTAAGATACTTCTCCTCACCCGTTATCTGATAAACATCTATAAAAGACTCATTGATAGAGCCATGCTCGCACACCAACAATTTTTGAAGGTCATCATGTGATAACTTGTCAATGACTGAATAGCCGAACCAGTCTGCCATCTTTACCAATATTTCTTTTGCCTGTAATAAATCACATCGCATATAAACCTGATAAAGCCCCAACATGATCTTGTTCATGACATACACAGGTTCCCAGCATTTGTCATAAGGAGTCTCAATAAAAGGATTAGAAGTCTTGAAATTTCCATCCAGCACATTCTCGAAAATAGCTCTACCGCAAATAGTAGGTAACAAATATCCATCACCTCCAGCTTGCTGGCAAAGAGATAACTCCTCCAAGATATAGCTTAATCTACTTAGAATTGCAGTATCTCCCGTAGAATCATACATCATAGAAATTCCAGACAGATAAAACCCCATAATATGTCCCGGTAAAGGTCCATGCCCGTTCATATACTCAGATTCCCAAAAAGGATAGGGTTGTGCCTTAGGTGTCAAACCTGCTTCTCTCCGAAACCAAGACAGCAAACGGTCAGGTTCCAAAGAAAGCATATAGGCGTGGTTCAGGTCCATGATATGTTTAAAATCACTATCCAGTAAACGGACTTCTTTTAAAGAGAACAAAGAAATTTTATCTCCATTCACCGGCTCCACCTTTACCTTGTTTTCTTGTGCGTATACACCGGAAAAGACCAATAAGGTATATAGAAAAAGAAATATTTTCTTCATATTTAATGTGCTTTTTGATTTATATAATGAGCGATAAAAGGATGTCTATTCTTCCATTTGACCTCCATATTCGAAAGAAACCAAGTTTTACCAAAGTCATCATTCCCTTGATAAAATAAATATGTTTTTCCTTTCCTTGTTTTAAAGAGATGAGGATGTCCGGACTCACAGCAATTCCATGTTCCAGGATCACCATTCATCAGAAAGGGTTTATTAGAAAGTTTTGTCCAATGAATACCATCACTACTTTTAGCAACTCCAATCTGCTGAGGACGATTATTATAGGCCCCGGCATAAAACATAAACATCTCATCTCCCATCTGCACAACAGATGCTCCTTCGACACACTTCTCTTCCCAAGGATATTCGGGAACAAGCACCGGATGATTCACCGGACTCTTCCATGCCTGTTTCGAAAAATCCGTATGTGCAGGTGCCATTGCAACTCCTATAATTTGGGTAGAATAATCAGGAGTACGAGTTGCATAATATAAATAATACCGATCCTTTAAAAAAACGACCTCCGCATCGATGGCACGCCCGCAGTTCCACTCCCCTTCCGGAGAAAAAATAGGATTTGTAGCATTACGTACAAAATGGATCCCATCTTCAGACCATGCATGACAAATAGCATCTTTAGCACCATTACCATACGTCTGATAGAATAGATGAACCGTATCATTTCTTACCAAAGCACCCGGAGCACATAACCCTTTAGACTCATAAGCTGTTTGAGGTATGATTTCTCCAATACGATGCCAATCTTTCAGATTCTTGCTCCCGGCAATGCCTATTCCCCAACCTTGCGCTTCCGCGTTTCCATTCTGCTTTGGAGGAATAGAATAATACATCAGATATTTACCTTGGAACTCCACTACATGAGGATCTTTAGAAAAAGGTATTCCAATACGGCTTGTATCTCCATACATCATTTGTTTTTGGGCTAAAGAACAAAACACGCATATACACATCAATCCGGTGGTCATAATATAGCGTTTCATAGGCCTATTTTTTTTGCTTCTGCATTCTGCAACCAAACACACCTCCAGCAATCATACCGGGCAAAGCCTGTATCTTAACAGTTACATGACTTTTCCCCCGAGTTAAATCAACAGGAATAGGATACACTTTATCAATCCATGCACTAAAAGTTTCCACCCGTAATTTTTGCTCCCCTATCTTTTCATGTTCGGCAAATATCTCGAATTCACGATTTCCTCCATCTGTACTGCTATAAGTCAAAACCAATTCCATCGGTTGAACCGGATCTACTCTCAGGGTATACGAAAACCATCCACCATCCGAGGCATCACGCCATGTATTTGGTCCTCCCGTATGAGTATTCTCACCTTTCAACTGATGCGCAGTTTCCGAACTTTCTTTACCGATAAAAACTTTATCCGTAATACGGGCACGTTCTTTTAGCTGATCTTTCAATATATTCTCATCGGAAGGAAGCCACACAGCCATTTCACCATTTCCTCTATGAGACCGTGCATAATAAGGAATAAGCAGGATAGAATCTGTCACAGACTTTATTTCCTTAAAATCATTCTCGGCAATAATGCGTTCTGTGGTTCCTTTCAATATCTCCACACCTCCCAACATAGAAGCAGGAGCAGCCTCAAAAGCCGTTTCCGGTTTCAGCACATAATTCAATACAGTCCCTCCATTGTCAGCAAACTCTGCACAATAAACTATCGGGCCACGCTCTACGGCAAGATGATTCACATCCGTAGCAACCTTATCATTTGCTGAAACCTTGTGGACATCCATCGGAAGACTTAGTTCAATTGTATCCCCCTGTTTCCAACTACCGGATAAAACGGCATATCCTTTCTCCATTACAAAATCCCGGGGTTTTCCATTGATTGTAATTTTTACGGCTCCTTTATCATGCCTGGTATAAGTATAAAGATCGGAAGGTACAGGCTGACTATTTACCCATCCCGGAATACGCAACATAACAGCAAAATCTTCCGGGGTTTCCGGAGTCAATATCAACTTTATCTTTCCATTCCACGGATAATCCGTCTGTTGTTCCACCTGTACATGCTTTCCATTCTTTAGAACTACATCAGCATGGTTGGCACCATACAGATTCACATAAAATCCTTTGGAAGAAGTGGCATACACATACCCTGGCACCGAAGGAATAAAACGAGCTAGATTAGAAGGGCAGCAAGAACAATCAAACCATTCGCTACGCTCTGAGCCATTTTCATCGCAAGAGAGGACATTTGGATAAAAAAACTTCTTTCCACCCAGACTAATGCCACTCAACACCCCGTTATACAAAGAACGTTCCAGCACATCAATGTATTTGGCATCACCATGCAGCATGAACATGCGTAAATTCCACATGCAATTGGCAATAGAAGCACATGTTTCACAATAAGCTGTACTATTAGGCAACTCATAGTTTTTACCAAACGCTTCTCCATGACGAGTTGAACCAATAGCTCCGGTAATATACATCTTCTTCCCTACTACATTGTCCCATAATTTACCCACAGCATTTTCAAAATGCCGCTCGTTTTTCAAAGCGGCTATATCTGTCATAGCAGCATACATGTAGGTAGCCCGCACTGCATGGCCTACAGCCTCATCCTGAGCAATGACTGGCTTATGATCCTGCCAATAAGATCCGTTACGGAACTGATCCTCACTATTCCGATCATATTTGTCATACTTTCCACGAGCCTCCAAAAAGAATTGTGACAAATCCAAATAACGTTTATCTCCTGTCACCCTATAAAGCTTTACCAGCCCAATCTCCACTTCCTGATGCCCTGGCGCTACAGTAATCTTTTCTTCTTCAGGACCAAAGGTATTACACAACAAATTCGCACTCTTAATGGCTATATCAAGAAATGAACGTTTTCCGGTAGCTAGATAATGAGCTACAGCCGCCTCATACATGTGTCCTACATTATACAATTCATGGCTGTTGTCACGTTCATTTTCCCATCTTTTACTGCCAGCCCACGGATGTTGCGAATCCCCGCCAATAGTACGGGTAGTATAAAGATAACCATCCGGTTCCTGCGCAGCTCCTATCAGATGAATCAGACTGTCCATATACATATCCAGCGCTTTATCCTCCTTCACCGCCAACAAGTAAGCAGCTCCTTCCATTATCTTATACACATCCGAATCATCAAACGGATAAGGGGAATTGAACTTTCCTTCCATCAGTTTCCCCGCTACTGCAAAATTATCTATACGATGAGTTTCCTCACATTTATGAAAAGCAAAAGGCACGGTAACACTACGAATGGTTTCAATACGAGATGCCCAGAAATTATCAGAAAAGTGTACATTGGTAAAAGGTACATCCTTGTATTGATAATCAGATTTATTGCTATCCGTCGACTTACACGCGGCAAGAACCCCGGCGACGAATAATATAACCAACGTTTTTTTCATGGTAATCTATATTTAAAGTTTATCTATAATTCGTATCTGAAGTAATTTTCAATTCATACAATCCTCCGGCATTCTTCCCTTGAGCAGCACGGAAAGTAACATTCACTTTATCCTTTCCACGAGTCCAGTCTGCAGGAATAGAATACACATCGTCCACATAGGTCAGATATAGTTTTCGATTCAAACTGACAGTACGTAGATAGTTGCCGTCAATCAATATATCAAACTGACAAGTATCAGGCTCGTCTCCCCAGAAACGACAAATCAGATGATAAGGCTTTTGTTCCGTTTTATTTATATGAAGTGTGTAAGAAAACCATCCGTCTTTTGCCATACGGAACCGAGTATTCTTTGCCCAAAAATAATCATGCCAATAAATAGAATCATTCTCCCCTTGCAACGCATGTTTCCCTTCATCTTTCTCGTCACCGATCTTCACTTCATCCGTTAAAGAACGAGTACGATAAACAAATTCATCCGGAGAATAAAGTTTCCAATATACAGTATGCCGCTGATGATGCATTTGAAAATAAGGGATCAACCCTACCCCTTGTTGTCCACCTCCATTCTTTACTGTAAACCGTAAAGGATGTTGTGAAGAACATTGTATCCAGCTATCCAGATCGGCCAATGGACCCACTAACATAGGAATATTCTTTGCCGGAAGCGATTCACGACAAGCACGATTGTCAATAACCCTATCTTCGGGCATATCATCCGTCCCCAATCCTCCCGCAAGCAATATCGGGCCATACATGACAGAGCCGAAATGAGGTTCATCCTTTGCATAATCAATATATAAGTTACGTGTGAAAACCAATGTTATCACATCTCCGCTCTTAACAGAATCCAACAGGCGAATGTAGCTTCCCTTATGTGCTTCCGTCTGTGCCGGCTTTCCATTAATACGAACTACAGCATCACCGCTCACCCAATCCGGATAACGGAACAGAAGCATTCCTGTATAGCTCCCTATTTCATCCATCCTTACTGTAACCGTATCCGACTCCGGGAAATAAGTATCCAAAGTCAGCTTCAAACCTTTTTCCTTCCAGTGGAGACGTGAAGGAATATACAGATTGACCAGCAATTCTTGGTTATCCTTAAAATAAATGGATTCGGCATACTTAGAATGATTCTCCATCCCTGTACCCACACAACACCAGAAAGAATCAAACGGAGTACTATATTGCTTAAATGATCCCGGCAACAAAGAAGTATAATAAGTCACACAGCCCGGCATATCAGGATCTTGTGAAGCAAGAATATGGTTATATAAAGCATGTTCATAGTAATTCAGATATTTATAATCACCATCCAACATGAACAACTGTCTTGACAATTTCAACATGTTATATGTATTACAAGTTTCTGCCGAAGTATAGTCCAGCCGCTTGCTTTCTTCACCCGGTACGCCAAAACGCTCATAACAACTATTTCCACCGATGGCCAATGTGTGATCTTTAATTACAATATTCCAAAAGTTACGGGCAGCCTGATAATAAATATCATTGGGTGAGAACTCATACTCTCTGGCTACTCCCATAAATTTAGGTATTTGATCGTTAGCATGGCGACCGAATAACACATCTTCTCCGTTAGCAATCGGATAAATAACATTGATATGATTGAACCTTTCTGCCGTCTGCAAAAATTTCTTATCTCCGGTAATACTATAAATATCAACAAAAACTTCATTCATCCCCCCCTGTTCCACACTCAAGGTACTTTGAAAAAGATCCCTATTGCTATTCAAGGCTATATGAGAAATAAAATCCGCCAAAGGCATCAATATATCCTTGGCTTGCCTACAACCTGCATAGACATATGCATCCCTCAATCCCGCCAAAATCTTATGGATACAATACCATGAGTTCCCATTCTGGTTATAATTCCAAGGTTGTCCGGTTTCATCCGGCTGGTTAAGCACCACATTCCCTTGAAGCAACTGCAAATAACCCTCCTTTCCTCTTTTACCGGTAATGAACCAACCATCCGGGGTCTGTTTTTGGCACTCTTGCAGTTCATCCAGCATATAATTCAATTTATCCAGCAAGGCTTTCTCGCCTGTAGAAGCATACATCATGGCACAAGCAGACATATAATGACCATAGGTACATCCACCATGCTTCTCCCATCCTCCGTAATTATCTCCTTTCCCCTGCAAACCGACACTACGGCGTACGTGTGGAATGAGCCTGTCTACATCCAGCGACAGCAGATATCCTTTATGTAAATCCATCGCTTTCTTAAAATAGCTATCGGTTAATTCAACTTCCGACAGTGCAAATGACTGCCATACCGGAACATGTACACGAGGTGCTTTGCGCACCTGCTCATATTCCGATGCAGTCAACTTGATCACTCCTAAAAACAATATACTTAAAACGAATACTAACCTATATTTTTTCATGGTAACAGATTTTATAAAAAACACAATCAATGAATCAATTCAATCTTACAGAAATCAGCAAAGGTTCCGTCTCCCCCTTTAGCACACAAGCCTATGCGGAAGCCCATTCCCCACGGAACATACGGCGAAGCATCTATTTCCGTTGCCAAAGGTATCCACCTCTGCCCTTTCCGGAACTCAAAGCAAAGCCAATACCCGTCTTTCACAGTCATCCTGACCTGTGTCGTTGCTGACACCGTTATAGCACTTTGAGCCAAGACATCAACTTTACCATCTACATTTTTCCATACTTCCACCTTATCTTTCAAAACTGATATGCCAATACCGGCTAAAGGAGCGCCAAATCCATTATGAGCTCCACCAATAATACCGATACCAGCCGCAGCCATACTTTTCCGGTTATCAACAGTAGCAGTCAACGAAAAATTCAAAGCCTTGACAGGTTGTACCAGCAGAGTACCCAATTCCCTGTTTTCCATAGATGCTCCTAGATGTAATCCGTTTTTTCCTGTCTGATAATCTATTTTCTGGGTTACCCTCCATTGCCAAATGGGAGCTAGTGTATTACCCTTAAAGGAATCCACATAATCCAAAGACAAATTAGGACGATTATAAACGGCATCGTTCCTAAAATAAGGCCAGCCATCCTCTCCCCAACACAATTCCTCCAACACGCCCTGACGTCCGACATATACCGAACCACTCCTATTATAAGCATGATACAAATAAAACTCCTTTCCATCTTTCCGAACTATAGTACCATGTCCGGGACAACGCCAATCCTGATTGTCTACCAGTATAGGATTCTTTTCATACTTCTCCCATTTACCCAGCAAAGATTTGGAACGGGCTACTCCTGTTTTATAATTACATTTTTTATCACAACAGCTAGCTGCCGAATACAAGATATAAAAATAATCCTGCTTTTTAAAAACACATACCCCTTCTACCAGCCCTTCCTCCCAAGGAGTGTCATTACAAAACAAGGAAGTCATTTCTCCTATCAGACGGGTACGGTCCTCCGTCATCTCCTGTGCCCAAATATTTGTAGGCAAGCCCATACTGTTGCCGTCTTCTTTCCATATAAGATAAAGTTTACCCTTCTCATCTCTTGCAGCAAAAGCATCAATAGAGCCTGGTTCCTGAGCAACCAACGGTCCCAAATCTTTGAACCTCCCCATCGGGGAATCAGCTACCGCCGCCGCACACGATAATCTCTTTGTCCTCTTGTCACGGGCTGTATAATACAGATAAACCTTTCCCTGTTTCTCATCATACGATAATTCCGGGGCCCAAAAATTATTCAATGCCCAATCAGGTGCTCCATCCGGAAAAACATAATTCACCAATTCCCAGTTCACTAAATCTTTTGATTTAAAAATAGGGAACAACGGCGACCATTCATTAGAAGTCGCAGCAGCCCAATACTCTCCATTTATTTCAATGACAGTAGGATCAGGACGATCACCCGGCAATACCGGATTAATAATTTTTTCGTATCCAACGGCTTGCACATGTACACCGCAACATCCCATAATTGTCAATAGAATCACAAATAACAGTCTTTTCATAGTAATATAAAATTATTCATAAGTTACAGGAAATGCCGAGATACGCAAACGGGCAGCTCCCATCGGTATCAAGGTTATATCTTCCAATATTTCACTTTTCGGAGCCCCTTCTTCCGGCAACACACCACATAAGCCATATTGATCTATGCCCCAAGAAGGCACTCTTCTCCCTTGTGCTTTTATCACTAGAGGAACGTTATCAGCAGTAAAAGGATAATTGTCTGAAGGCCATTCTCTCTTCTCGACTTTCAAGCATTGCTCCAAAACCTTATCATCCAATTTCAAAGCATAGTTCCAAGCACTTTGAGGATAGATTTCATAAGTAGGCCAAGCATTGACATCAGCACCTTTCTGCCATTTAGAATCCCATATAGCATTTTCTGCACTACTTACCTTTCTATACTCTTCCTCTATCAATAGAGAGAAAGTCAAAGGACCGTAATTCACGCTGGCACTGTTTTGATTGGTCTGCCATCTTTGAACAGATAAAGACATGGGTAATTGCAAGATTACCACATCTCCATTACTCCAAGTTCTATCCAAACGAACATATTTACCAGACTCCATACCAGCAGCTACCGTTTCTCCGTTAACTATTAATGTCCCCCCCTTGCACCAAGCAGGTACACGAAGATATAATGGAAAATCCACTTTACCGGAAACTTGCACTGTAAACCGAATCATTTCTTCAAACGGATAGTTTGTTTCTTCTCTCAGAATAACTTCAGTACCGTTTACCCCTACTTTCGCCTGTGCACAACACGGACCGTAAATAATGGCGGCGAGCCCGTTATCCGGAGTTGCATAAACCAAATTTTCAATATAGTAAGGCCAGCCTTGCGCATGGTTATGCTGACAGCAACGACTGCTGAAAGGATTCATCGAAAGGAACGGGCCACGATTGTCAATGCCCGGATGATGGTTCTTCGAATCACTGATGGCATGGTTCGGACAAGTGATATAACGCAATGCCTTGAAATCGGGCATCACGGCAGCCGGATAAGAGTTGAACGCTACTTCTTCACAGTGTTCAGCCCACATGGGATCTCCTGTCATGCAAAGCATGATTTCATCGGAAGCCATTTGTTCTACCAAACCGCAGGTTTCCACTCCCTGTCGGGGATCGATATATCCCAGACGAGCATTTTCGTCCGCACCGAACATACCTCCGGGAACCTGTCCAAAAGTACGCCGTATCAGATGATGGACATTATAAGAGGCTTTCAGCATCGCTGAATCTCCGGTCTGCATATAATAAGTGGCAGGTTCACGGAAACATTGGGCGATATTTACATTGTGCCAGTTAGGTAAGGAGGTGGATTTCGTCCAGTCGGCTGTGTTACGGTGAATCTTCTCGGCTAATTCGAGTAGGAAAGCATCCCCAGTATGGTTGTAAAGCCAGTAGATACTGATGATGTTATCACCGCCACGGCTTTTCTCCCAATAATCTTCCAGAAGCTGGTCATCGGGAACAGTCATCTGCCACTTGAAGTAATTCGTCATCAGGTCAATGACACGCTGATCTTGAGAATACTCATAATAAGATTGCAGACACCAGAGCATAATCATCTGTGCCCACAATTCGCGTTTGCCGTTACGTTCATTGACCGGACCGAAATAGCCATCCGGCTGGCGACTGGCAAATACACCTTCAATCCAATATTTGGTTTCTTCAATCATCTTCGGGTCATTCAGGATGTATGCCAAATTACCGTACCCTTTGAGCCAGTAAGGGACTTCCTCCCAGCCGTGATCGCCACCAGTTGTCAACCAGGCATTATTATCCTTTTCCAGCCAAGCGCTGATTTCTCCCAAGTGTCCGGTCAGACCGTCACGTTGCAACTCCAGATACTTCTTCACCCATCCTTCGGGCTGAATACTACCTACCGGCAACTTTATAAAATTCAACGGTCGAAGCGGAGCGCGATACCCGATATAATTGGTATTGACGGACTGTATGTCCGGTCGGTCTACTACCGTCACCGTACCACTAGAAGAAGCAGACGCACAAGCTGTAACCGCCACTCCAAGCACTATCGATGCAAAAAGTCCTTTCGTTTTATTTTTCTTCATTTCGTCTATTCTACTGATTCCGGAAATCATCCTAATTTCCCTATGAGCCCTATTGAGCACCAACAAATTACATTCGAAGCAAAGAACGGATAATCTCTAATCAGACAACCCGTTCTTCAATGGTATGAACTGCCTTTATAACCTATTTATCAACAGAGAATTTGAAGATACATTGGCTTGTATACTTTTCGCCCGGGCGAAGTACAGCCGACGGCCATTCCGGTTTGTTCGGAGTATCCGGATATTTCTGTGTTTCGAGACATACGGAAGCACGTTGGTTGTAAGTAATGCCTTTCTTTCCTGTCAGTGAACCATCGAGGAAGTTACCTGCATATACCTGAATACCCGGTTCGTTAGTATAAACGTCGAGTACGATACCAGTCTTCGGTGATTTCAAAGAAGCGCATTTACGGGTTACGTCGCCTTTCGTGTTCAATACCCAGTTGTGATCGTAACCATTGCCATTTTTCAGCTGTACGAAATCATAGTCGTTAATACGTTCGCCTACCGGAGTCGGGGTGCGGAAATCCATCGGAGTTCCTTCTACCGGAACGATCTCGCCAGTTGTCATGAAAGTACTGTCCACCGGAGTATAATAGTCCGCATCCACCATCAACAAATGACCGGAGTTGTTGCCGGCATCGCCTTCAAGGTTAAAATAAGAGTGGTTGGTCATATTTACAATCGTCGGTTTGTCTGTTTCCGCTTCGTATTGAATATCGATGGCATTATCGTCCGTCAGTTTCATCAACACCTTACAAGTGATGTTTCCCGGAAAACCTTCTTCACCGTCTTCTGCACGGTAAGTCAACTGCAATTCCTGCGGATTCAGCAATTCGGCATCAAACACCCGGTATTGGAATCCTTGCGGTCCGCCGTGCAGACAATGACCGTAGTTATTGCGGGGAAGCTGATATTCTACACTATCCAAAGTGAACTGTCCCTGATTGATACGATTGGCATAACGTCCGATAGTGGCACCGAAATCCGAAGGCTTGCTGATATAGTCCTGAATAGAATCGAAACCGAGAACAACGTCACGCATCTGTCCGTCTTTGTCGGGAACCATCACTGAAACAATACGTCCACCGAAGTTCGTGATACAAACTTCCATGTTGTTCTTGTTACGCAAAGTGAACAAATCAGTCTTCTTTCCATCTACTTCTGTCTGGAATTTACTCTGCAATAAACCGGAATCTGTAGCCTTTTCAGCTTTCGGAGTACAAGCTGCCATTAAAAGGGCGGCAACTGCCCATACACATAACTTTTTCATGATACAATTGGTTTTTAACTATTAGTTTTCAGCTATTCATATTTAGATGCAGACGACGCGGATAACACGTTTTTTCTGATTTTGCACCAGAAAAAGAACCGCATCATCCGCGTTATCCGCGTTCAATTTACTATGTCAGCATATTACTGTATACTATTCAATAAATCTACCTTTCCTTCATTAACCAACTTCAAAATCAACTCACCGAAAAGAGTATTCTGCCAGGCAAACCATGCACGGGTAAAATTCTTCGGATTATCCTTATGGAAAGATTCGTGCATAAAACCGGTACCGGCATCGGTGTCCATCAACATCTTGATACAGGTTTTGATTTCGGCATCATTCTGACTTGTGAAGGCTTTCATCATAATACTCATCGGCCACACCATATCATAACCGATATGCGGTCCGCCGATTCCTTCGCCTGCCTTGCCTTTAAAGAAGTAAGGATTGTCCTCACTCCATACAAAACGGCGGGTATTCTGATAAATCGGATCGTTTACATTCACATCACCCAAATAAGGCATCGCAAGCAAACTCGGCACATTGGCATCGTCCATCAGATGATGATTTCCAAAACCATCTACCTCGAAGGCATAGATTTTACCATATTTAGGATGATTATACACCGCATATTTCTTCAATGCTGTTTCCACTTCCTGCGCCAGGTTCTTACATTCTTTGGACAAAGCTGTCTTCTTGTTTACCTTCTCCAAAATCTCGGCTGCCTTACGCAAAGAAGATACGGCAAAGAAATTGGAAGGAACCAGGAATTGAAGCGTAGTAGCATCGTCCGAAGGACGGAAACTGGAAACAATCAAACCGACTGGTTTCACCGGTGCTCCCAGACCGTCATTGCTCACAGTATCCAGTGCACGTTCCGTCTTACGTTGGAATTTATAAGGACCTACTCCGTCTTTGCGTTGTTGCTCTTTGAATGTTTTCAGTACATTAGTGATTGCCTGAATCCATTCTTCGTTAAATATGCTCGCATCTCCGGTAGTCTTCCAGTAATGATAGGCCAAGCGCAACGGATAACACAAAGAGTCTATTTCCCATTTACGTTCGTGCAACTCCGGTTTCATGTCCGTAAGGTCACTCATCCAATGACCGTCAGGAATAGCGCCGTCATTAAAAGCATTCGCGTACGGATCGATATTGATACATTTGAACTGGCGTAGAATAACACCTGCCAGCATTTCTTTCAGTTCGGGATCCGAATTAGCCAATTGTACGTAAGGCCATACCTGTGCACCGGAGTCGCGCAACCACATGGCGTGAATATCGCCCGTATATACGAACGTATCCGGTTTGCCATCGCTTCCTTTACGGAAATGTACGGTTGTATCCAGTGTATTCGGGAAACAGTTGGTAAACATCCATGCCAACTTCGCATTCTTTAAAAGTTTCTGTACACGGAGAATCTCCTTCTCTACCGCATTGGAACGGAACAAACGATTGGATATTTCCGGGCGGTTATCTTTCTGAATGGCATCCGCCAGACATACATGCATTTCCGTCATACGGTTGGAGGCTTGCAGCTCCCCGCCACAGAGAAGCATACCTGCCAGCATACCTGCGCTGATATATTTGATCTGTTTCTTCATGATTACTTCTTCTTTTTAAATTCGTTAGAGAAAGAATAAGGGAAATCGGACTCTTTTGTACCACGTTGCTGATTGGGTTTCGCGTCCATCTTGAAAGAAATGCTAGCGCCATTCAACAAATCCTGATGAGTCAGATAGTTTTTGGTATATTCTTTACCGTTCAATGTCATTGATGAAATGTAACGCTTATCGTCTCCGTTATTCGGAGCGGAGATAGTCACCGTCTTTCCGTTTTCCAGATGCAGCTTCATCTCCTTGAAGTAGGGAGTACCCAAGACATATTCATCCGTACCCGGACATACCGGATAGAATCCCATTGCCGAGAATACATACCAGGCAGAAGTCTGGCCGTTGTCCTCATCACCGCAATAACCGTCGGGAGCAGGAGTATAAAGTTTGTCCATCACTTCACGAATCCAATGTTGCGCTTTCCAGGGTTGGCCGGAATAGTTGTACATATAAAGCATGTGCTGAATCGGCTGGTTGCCATGTGCATAGTTGCCCATGTTCATAATCTGCATTTCACGGATTTCATGAATAACGGCTCGATAATAACTTTCATCGAAAATCGGAGGCAGGATAAATACAGAATCCATCATCTGGTTGAATCCGTCTTTACCACCCATCAGGTCGATCAGACCTTGAGGATCATGGAATACCGACCAGGTATAATGCCAGCTATTACCTTCCGTAAAGGCATCCCCCCACTTCAACGGATTAAACGGAGACTGGAATGTACCGTCTTCATTCTTGCCACGCATCAGTTTGTATTCGGGATCGTAGAGATTCTTATAATTCATTGCACGCTTTGCGAAAATTTCAATCTCTTTTTTCGGTTTCTTCAAGGCTTTACCCAATTGATAGATACACCAGTCATCGTATGCATATTCCAGTGTACGGGCTGCATTCTCGTTAATACCTACATTATAAGGCACATATCCTAATTTATTATAATACTCATGTCCTAATCGTCCGGTAGAGCCAACGTTCGGATGCACTGCGTTCGCTCCGTGTTTCACAGCTTCCCACAAGGTTTCGATATCGTATCCTTTCAATCCTTTCAGGTAAGCATCGGCAACTACGGAAGCGGAGTTGTTTCCAACCATGCAACCTCTGTGTCCCGGACTCGCCCATTCCGGCAGGAATCCGCTTTCTTTATAAGTGTTCACCAATCCTTCCTGCATCTTTGTATTCATGGATGGATACATCAGGTTAAGGAATGGGAAAAGACAACGGAACGTATCCCAGAAACCGGTATCGGTAAACATATAGCCCGGACGGACTTCGCCATTATAAGGACTGTAGTGCATCACGTCTCCTTTGGCATCTATCTCATAGAAACTTCTGGGGAACAATACCGAACGATACAGGCAGGAGTAGAATGTACGCAAATGGTCGATATCATCGTCTTTCACTTCGATACGTCCCAGTACATCGTTCCATATCTTGCGGCCTTTCGCTGCAATCTGTTCAACATTGTCCGTACCCAGCTCTTTCAGGTTCAGTTCCGCCTGTTCAGGGCTGATAAAAGAGGAAGCTACACGCACATTTACCTGTTCGCCCTTGCGGGTTTTGAAACCGATCAGTGCACCGGCATGATTGTCTGTCGCTTCCAGTTTGTTGGTGTCAATCACACCACTGGCTACGGCAGCCGTATAAGTAAACGGTTTGTCGAATACCAGTACAAAGTAGTTTTTAAAGTTGGCAGGAACACCACCGCTGTTTTTAGTGGTATAACCGATAATCTTGTTCTCCGAAGGGATTACTTTCACAAACGAACCTTTATCAAAAGCGTCTACCACTACATAAGAGTGGGCGTTTTCGGGGAAAGTGAAACGGAAACCAGCCGCTCTCTCTGTCGGAGCAATTTCGGTCACTACGTCATGATCGGCGAGATATACTTTATAATAATAAGGAGTGGCAGTTTCTCCTTTGTGGGCAAACCAACTGGCACGCTTCTCTTCATTGAATTCCGGTTTGCCTACTACAGGCATAATAGAGAATTGTCCGTAATCATTAATCCACGGACTGGGTTGATGTGTTTGTTTAAATCCACGAATCTTATTAGCCGTATAAGTGTATTGCCATCCGTCTCCCATCTTTCCTGTTTGTGGAGTCCAGAAATTCATCCCCCACGGACGGGCAATGGCCGGATAAGTATTACCTGTTGATAACTCGAAACTAGATTGAGAACCCATAAGCGGATTGACATACTGCGTCCAGTCTTTGGCTTTTGCAAAGACGATACAACTTAATGCGCATACTAATAGGAGATACTTTTTCATGGTCTTATTTATTATTTATGGCTCAATCGAATCAGAAATCGATTGAGCCAATTTATTTTTCAAGGTTTTGTTTTTTTTATTCAATTTGAACAGCTAGTACCAACTCATTCCTCTTCTTTGGAGGAGAGAGCTGGAGAGAGGACTCCCCATTTCGTAGGATGATCGGTCATCTTGATTTCCATCGTTCCTCCATTCGCAATATCCTGATGGTTAAAGAATGGAATGTTTAGAGCTTTACCGTTCAGCAATACACTTTCAATGTATTTATTCTTTTTCCCATTATTCTTTACTACAATACTGAAAGTCTTTCCTTCAGGCAGATTGATAACTGCTTTGTCGAAGGCAGGACGTCCGATGGAATATACCGGCTTGCCGGGGCATACTTGATAGAATCCCATAGAGTTGAGTATATACCAGGCAGACATCTGACCGCAGTCCTCATTACCCGAAAGACCGTCTATACTGTTGGTATACTGACTTCGGTAAACGCTATCCACCAACTCTTGAGTTCTCCAAGGATGGTTAACGTAGTTATATAGATGGATCACATGGTGACTTGGTTCGTTTCCATGTGCATATTGCCCGATAAGTCCGCTGATATCTGATGAGGTTGTCTCACCTTCAAGTGATGAATCGGCCGAGAATAAGGAATCGAGTTTCTGGACAAAAGCATCTTCTCCACCCATCAGATTGACTAATCCTTCTACATCATGCGGCACAAACCAAGTCCATTGCCAAGCTGTTCCTTCACAATAATCATCGCTGCGGTGAGTAGATGCACGCGGATTGAATGGAGTACGCCATTCACCTTTTGAGTCCAGTCCACGCATGAAGCGGATTGATTTGTCGAAATAAAATTCGTACGCCTTGGCGAAGCGTTCATACTTTGCTTTGGATTCAAAATCACTCATCGCTTCTGCAAAGATAGAGATACACCAGTCATCATACGCATATTCCAGAGCTTTGGCCACTGATTCGTTTTCGCGGTCACAAGGGATATATCCGATGGCATTCTTATAATATTTTGCTTTAGGCATGAGATGAGGCAATACCAAATCCGGACATTTGATGCCGGTAGTGTCATATTCGGCGGCACGCAGGCAGGCTTTATAAGCCTCTTTGGCATCAAAATTGCGATACCCTTTCATGTAGGCATCCACGATGACCGGAACAGCATGATAACCAATCATAGTGCCGGTGTAATTGGAAGCCAAGTCCCACATGGGGTATATTCCACCTTCCTGATGCTTCTTAATTAACGAATTGATAAAGTGATTATTCAGATCAGGATCAATGATAGTCATTAGCGGATGTAGCGCACGGAAAGTATCCCATAAAGAAAATACAGTGTATATCGGATTAAGGGTGTCTCCTTGATGCACTTCAAGATCCATTCCTAAATAACGTCCGTCTGCATCAGTGAACAGATTTGGACTGATTCCCGTATGATAGAGGGCCGTGTAGAAGATGGCTTTATCTTCTTTATCGGAAGTTGTAATATCAATTTTGGAAAGATATTCATTCCATGCCGTACGTGCATCTTTACGTACTTTTTCGAAGTCCCATCCGGGAATTTCTGATTCAACGTTCTTCCGTGCACCGGCAATATCGACAGCGGACACACCTACTTTAACAAGAACCTGTTCGTCTTTACTGGTGTTGAAATGCAATAATGCTTTGCAGACAGGAAGCCGTTTGCCATTGTCCATGGTGATAGAATCCGTAACGAGCGTATAAGAGAATGGCTTGGAAAATTTAGCGTAGAAGTTGATATATTGGTCGAAAGCCCAATAAGTTGTTTTCTTGTGTCCACAGATTTCCGTATCGCTTATTACTTCTATTTCCATCTCGGAGTTAGTCTGTCGTTGCAGGCTGTAATCCAGGTCGATGATAAACCCGGATTCGGCGTTTTCGGGAAAAGTATAGCGATGGATTGCTCCTCGTTTGGTGGATGAAATTTCAGCTTTCACCTGGTAAGTATCAAGAAAGACAGAATAATATCCTGGTTCTGCGATTTCATTCTTATGTGAGAAAGAGGAAGCGTATGCTAGGCGTTGGCTTTGGGGATCGGTTGTACGATATTGTTGTTTACCCACAGTTGGCATGAGCAAGACATCTCCATAGTCGCAACAACCTGTACCGCTGACGTGGGTGTGTGAGAAGCCATTGATGGTAGAGTCGGCATAATAATAACCGGAACAAGCATCCCAACCATCGATCCGGGTGTCCGGACTGGGCTGAATCATCCCGTGGGGAACTACCGCTCCGGGGAAGGTATGACCATGTCCACCGGTACCGATGAAAGGGTTGACGTAAGCACTATAGTCTTTTACATTAGTGGGGGCTGTACAGGAGCTAAGTGTGAATAAACCTCCTAAACATCCTACTATTAGGAATGTTTTTAATTTCATGGTATTAATAGCTTTTAAGTTTTAGCCGGTTCATCTTTTACTTCTTATTTGGGAGAAATGAAGATATTGTTTCCGACAATTTTATAATCAATAGGTATAGAGTTTTGCAATGATTTCAACACTGACTCGATATTCGATTTCCTTTTCAGTACACCGGAGTAAGTTTTACCCGTCTGAATGTCAGGAGACAGAATGATTTTCACATCATAAAAACGCTCCAGCGCTTTGGTGATGGTGAAGATATCTGCTTTTTGGAATGGAATCAGATTATCGTGCCAAACAGCATCCAACTTGGCATCCACTTGTTTCACGGTCAATCGTCCATTATTTTTGTTCAGTTCCGCACGTTGCCCCGGAGTGAGGATAATCTGCCCCTCTTCCTTATTGCCTTTTACTTCAATCTCACCTTCAATAAGTGTCGCCTCCGCTATTCGGCAACGTTTATCGGATTTTAAATTGAACGTAGTTCCCAATACGCGTACGCGTATTGCATCACTTTGAACGGTGAATGGCTTATGGCGGTTTTTGGTGACCTCAAAATAAGCTTCTCCTTCCAGGTAGACATTGCGCTCTTTTTAGGAGAACTCACGTGGATATTTCAAGGTTGCTGCATTGTTCAGCCAAACCTTGCTGCCATCCGGTAAGACTACCTCCTTAACAATGCCTTCGCTGGCTACTGCAACCATCATTTGTTGATTGTTTCCGTTTTGATAGAACCAATATCCGACTCCACCACCCATGACCAACATCACAGCAATCACTGCGGCATATTTCATCCAGCGATGCATGCTTAGTATTTTGCTCTGTTTACCTTTCTCTTCGTCCAGCTTTTTATAGAGTTGTTTTTCCGCACGAAGTATCCGTTGTTCATCAGTGTACTGGTCGAATTTACCCAAATGATAGATTTCTTCCATACGAAAGAGCTGGCGGGCATTTTCTTCCGATTCCTTCATCCAGGCATTAACCTCGATAAGCTCTTCTTCAGAACACTGTCCTGTCAGATATCTGTTTATTATTTCTTCACTCAGATTACTCATTTTCTTTTCCTTCATATTAGTAATACAATTCAAAACGCAAAAACACTTATTATAATCGCCATAAAAATAAGAAAAGAATCGTCCAAAGAGGATCAAGTCGGCCACGCAAGTATTTTAAAGCCTTATACATATGGGCTTCCACCGTGCGGAGTGAAACTCCGAGAATATCGGCTATTTCCTTGTTTTTCATATCATGTAGATAGCTAAGTTTGAAAACCTCTTTGCATTTGTCAGGGAGTTCATTAATTGCATCATGAATTTCTTTGCGGAGTTCCTTATCTTCGATCCTCCGAATTACTTCGTTGTTGTCCGGTT
>ERZ780083.252-NODE-252-length-21114-cov-3.052139_pt1 | contig 21114 bp, 17 predicted proteins | sample MGYA00511838_ERZ780083 | MGnify/ENA primary metagenome ERZ780083 (study PRJEB29588, sample SAMEA2152602) | human gut metagenome | biome: human gut; feature: human-associated habitat; material: faeces | place: Denmark | collected 2008/2010 ...
TAATAGAACATTTTTTTATATGTTTCTTTTCTAAGGGCTTTACCCCAACCGCCTATCTCCTTATCGTTACGGTGCATATCAATTCCGGTATAGGTAAGGCTTGCGTCCTCGTAGCGTTTGAACTGGAAAATGGAATGATTCATAAGGCTGGAGTTGAAAACGCCGAGCGAACACAAAAGGTCGAAATCCTTTGTATCAAGACCGGTCACTTTTTTGAAAAGACCGGGTTCAAGCTGGGTTATAACGTCCTTGAGGCAGGATTCACGGTAGTCGGTAAGGTACATAAATACGGGAATTCTTGAAGCGAATTTCATCAGCTTTTCCTGTACCTCCTTACGCTTTGACTTGAACTCCTTCTCGGCTTCGGTAAGCTCTTTCTTTTCTTTCGGGGTGAGGTTTTCCACGCCGTCTTTCTTCAGCTTCTTTACCGCCTCGGACTTGTTGATGATTACCTCAAGCTCCTTGTTGAGATTGCGGAAAGCTTCGATATTTTCAAGTGCGGTCATTGCCTCTGTGCTTGCCATAAGACGTTTTAACGTATCGTTATCAACGTTAACAAGCAGGGCGGACTGCCAGCGCTTTGCGAGGAGGGTTGCGGAGGTTCCGGCAAGGGTAATATCAAGAATAGCCTGTGCGTTTACCTGCTCCATAGTCGAGCCGTCATAGGCTAGGACGGGGAGGAAGTTTATAAACTCGCTGACGTTCTTTTCGGGGTTTGTGTTCTCGGAATTCATATTGCAGGCATAGTCGGATATCTGGCGGAGCGCACGGTCAAGTGCAAAGTCGAAAACATAGCATTCGTGCTTGATTATCTCTACTTCGCCCTTCTCATTTTTTACCGTCCAGGGCGACTGCACACGGAAAGCCGACTGGAAATAGGTTTCCGGGCTTTTAAGATTGCGGAGCATAAATATGCCTGTCCACGGCTTTACGGTAACGCCTGTTGTCAGCTTTCCGCAGGTGAGGGTTATTGTCCTTGTAACGAGAGGATCGCCCATAGAATCAATAACGGGCTTTACCGCATCAAGACCTACGCCCGCTTTTATACCGGCGCAGACGTTTATCTTATAGCCCTGATTGTAATAGTTGTTCTGGCTTTGCATAAGAAGATTGTACATCGCAAAGCAGGACGCTACGCTCGGCAAAAACCATAGGGTGTGCGACAGTACGTTAAGAAGTCTTGTGTCTGAGAAGGGCATAGGCGGACGCTTGTCAACACCAAGACTTACCGCAATTTTAAGGTCGTCTACGCTTGCAGGGAGATATGCGCCACGGATAAGATCGAGCCATTTCTGCACTTCGTTCTCGTTTACGAAGCGAGCGTCCTCGCCTTTTCCCTTTGCGGAAAAGAACAGATTCAGATCGAAGCCGTCAAATTCTCCCTCAGAGGCTACAGAGCGTATACTTTCGGGAATTTTATAGGTCATCATTACCATACGGGGAAGCGACAGATATGGGTTGTTTTCGCCCTTCCAGTTTTCTTTTGCGCTCTGTTCATCGGAATAAGTCCAGTTGAAAATCTGTTCTTCTATGAACTCACCGCTGTGCATTGCTCTGAACGGGGTACCGGACAGATAAAGGTAGTGTGACGAGGTTATCGGCAGGAAGGTTTCGTTTACGGCATTTCCTGCTTCTTCCTTCTGATATTTTTCTGCGTCAAAGTCTATATCTTCATCGTCTGGATCGTCAAACAGCTTCTTTGCGTTTTCTCTCCACGCTCCGAAATGGTATTCGTCAAATATGACTATATCCCAGTTGGTAGTATGGATAAACTCGTTCTTGTATTTTATACCGCCGTTTTCGTTAGTGCCGAGCAAATCCTGAAACGAGCCGAAAACTACTATCGGTCTTGTGCTGTCGGCATTGTAATATGCCTCGTCGATATTCTGCTTGTTATTATGTGCGTCCTTGTTTGAAACGTACTGCCAGCCCTCAAAATCAACGTGAGTTCTTAAGTCCTCGCTCCACGCCGACTCTACGGCAGGCTTGAAGGTGAGAATAAGAATATGCTTGAAATTCATCTTCTTGCAAAGCTCATAAGCGGCGAAGGTCTTGCCGAAACGCATTTTTGCATTCCACAGGAATTTTGGTATGCGCTCAGGCTCGGTCTTTTTAATGTTTTCAAAGTATTCGATTGTGCGGTCTACCGCTTTACTCTGTTCCGGACGCATTTTAAAGTCGGCGGTGCGGTATTCGTCCGTCCTTTCGCCTGTGCGAAGCTCACGCACGGCGGAGCGGACATCATTTACGGTACAGTTGTACCATTCGTTCTTGTCGGTGTTTTCGTTAAGACGGTGAAAGCCGTTACGTTTAAGAACGGCGTGTACGTCATGGTCATTGAAGCACGAGCCGTCAGGACGCATTGCCGTTTCCTCGCAAAGCACGGTGTAGCTTATCGCACTTGTATGGAGCTGTTCTTTTATACGCTGCTTTACATCACGGTCGGTGTAGCCTACTTTTATGTAGCCGTCGTGAGTGGTAACGCCGTTCAGCCTGTAGGCATAGATAGTCGGGTTTACCTCGGGGCGAGGGGTCACATATTTTTCAAATACGTCAGCCATTGTTGTCACCGCCTAAATCCATCGGTCTTATCATAGACTCGATAAAGTTTATTTCTTCATCTGTGAGATTGTATTTTTCGTAGAGTTCGGAATCTGTCCACGGTTTTGAGAAGTCTTGGAGGGGGACGAATAAAAATTTATCTTTAGAAATATTGATTGATGTCAGTGCTTGAAGCAGTAAGAATCTGAAAAATTTTGTTTTCATATAGTCACAAAGATTATTTGCTTCTATTTCGTTTTCAAAAGAACCTATACACAAATAGGTTTCTGTACATACTTCGTTAGGTTTAAGCACACGCATTGTTGATGAAATGACTAAATACGTTCCGTCAGTGGATGGTTTATTGCCACCTGACATTGCTTTTGTCATTATCACTTTATATTTGTTCAATAAATTATCTCTGTCTGATATTTCATTCTTGGTGATATACGATTTGCCATTCAGCGAATACAGTACACAATCTTCTTTTACATATTCATTATGTCCGATTTCCTTGCTGAACAAATTGAAGCAATTTCTTGAATGAACAATATTATCGAGATACTGTTTAGAAACGCTTTTTATTTTTCTTATAATCTGTACAGCTGTATTATCTCTTACAAATATAGGGTATTCATTTAATTTGCGAATAGTGCTTGATATTTGTTCGCCTGCACTCATATTCACTACTTTACATTCGCCATTGTAATCAAAGCCCCATAGGAAGTAACAAATTCCGCCCGCAATAGTTACTCCTGGAAAACAATCCGCGCTGTTAGCATAATCAACTATCGCGGATATTTTTCCAGAATTGAGCATCATATTTCTAAAATCATCAAGTCCTTTACCGCCAGCAAACCAACGAGAAGGAACTATCATTGTTAAATAACGAGGTTTCATCTTAAAAGCCTGATAGACAAACTCATGATACATAGGCATAGCACTAGAACCCGTTCCACCACCATCTCTCAACTGATACGGTGGATTTGAAATAATAACATCGAACTTCATGCCAAAAATCTCCTCGGGGTGTAATGTATGTATCCATTCATACGCATAATATTCACGTTCTTCGCCGCGGTCGTACTGCGTTTCGGACGCACCACAGAAGATGCATCTTCCGGACTTGTCGAACGAGTGGGGGATACGCTTGAAACGGATATTTCCGTCCGAATTTTCAAAGTGTGTTACAGAAAAAGCACTGTTTGCGTACTTACTGCAATAAAGGCTTCTGCGTGAGAGCAGGCTTGTAAGCTCGGTTATCGCAATGCCGTAAAGCTGATTTTTAAAAATATGGTCTATTCGCTGCTGTCTGTCGGGAATAACGGCTTCAAGGCCTTTTATAAGACGCTTTGCTATCTCTCGCAGGAAAACTCCCGTTTTCACGGCGGGGTCGAGAAACTTTGTATCAGGAGATGAGAAAAGCTCCTGCGGGAGCATATCGAGCATTTTGTTTACTATCTCCGGAGGTGTGAAAACCTCATCGCTTGAGAGATTGGCAAGGCAGGACAGAACATCGGGGTTGTATACCTTTTCGTAAAGTCCGCTTAAAATTCCGGTTGAAATATTATCAGCCATTTTCCCATAACCTCCTGTAGTTGCATATATATTTCCGTAAAAAAGTACCCTCGCCTTCTGTGCTGTCGCTGAGGGTGAGCTGAGAAGCTTTTTCCTTATTGCCGTTTACCAGTTCGTCAAAGCTGTAATCGCTGCGCTGTATATTACTGCCGAAAACGAATGCCCACTCGGAAAAGACTATATCCTGTTCGGTATCGTTGCAGTTTTCGTCTACGCACTTAAGAGTAAGGGCATTTCCGCAGACGATATTTCTTGACAGGATAAAGCGGACGGATTTTCTTGTATCATCGTTGCATTCTTTTTTGCAGACGGCTCTGTATTGCTTGTCACACTGCTTATACAGCCGTTCACGGCAGGTTTCGACATTATCAGCCATTATATCGACACCGTAAAGACTGCTTACCGCAAGGAGCGAGTATTTTTCATATTCAAGAGGACTGCGACCGTATTCAGACTTCACGACCGACAGCTTTCTTGCGAGAATTTCGGTAAGGAAATTGCCCGTTCCGCAGGCGGGTTCAAGAAAACGGCTGTCGATACGCTCGGTTTCCTGTTTTACAAGGTCGCACATTGCCTTTACTTCACGCTCGGCGGTGAAAACTTCGCCGTGTTCGGTCACACGTTGTCTGGATTTTATTTGTTGTTGCACTTAATCACCTTTTGTATTCAAGCAATTTATTTGGATAAAAATTGTCCGTCATACAATAATAATAGCACAAAATTGCTCAATTGGCAACGATTTTATGAGATAATTTCATAAAATGCAATCAGAGGTATGCTGTATGAACGAATTTGGCAACAGGCTGAAGAAAATCAGAATAGAAAAGAATATGTCGCAAAAGGACTTTGCAAGCAGGGCGAATATAGATAAAAGTATGATGTGCAGATATGAAAACGGAGAGAAACGTCCGACGTATGAGGCTCTTTGCTCAATTGCAAGAGAACATAATATATCGCTTGACTATCTTTGCGGCTTACAGCAATCGGGAACGGTTTCGCTTATCGGGCTTACGGACGGACAGGCTGACTGTGTTCGCTTGCTTATAGACGCTTTTCACGAATACAACAATACAGTAAGAAAAAGGCTCAGCGATGAGCAGTACAGGGTACTCGGTCAGATACTGGCGGAATTTCTGAAATAAACATAAAAGCACCGCCTGCATGGGAAACGTGCAGGCGGTCGGTTCAAAACGCACAGCATTATCACCTGTGCGTTTTTTCGTTATAACTGACAATTCCCGACTGCTGTTTTTGTGCAAAAGGCGGAAAATAAAAACCGAACCACAAAATCGGCTTTCAGCTTCGTTACATAAGACAAGAGAGAAATTTATTTGATTGACAGCTGCTCACCTTTTATATTACAATGGTTTTATCAAGCTTAAAGGAATGGTTACAACGCTTAGTTTTTACATATCGCTTGCCGAAACGGCGGAGGATAAATCGCTCATAGAAAGGCTATATAACGGCTATGAGCGGTATATGTATGCCGTTGCGTTTTCGGTGCTTCATAACGAACAGGACGCAGAGGATACGGTGCATGAGGCGTTTCTGCGCATCATAAAAAATCTCGGCGAGTATGATTTTTCCGCCGATTCTCAGACAAAGACACTTCTCGGCGTGATAACACGCAATATTGCTATTGACCGCTACAGACATAAGAAAAAGTACGAAAGCGGGAATGTCGAACTGAATGAAAACACCATAGGCTCTCAGCTTCCAGATACCTCGGAGCTCAGTAACAGCGAGCTTAAGGCGATACTCGACAGCCTGCCCTATGAGCTCAAGGAGGTCATACTGCTGAGATATGTCGCAGGATATACGCTTAAGGAAACCGCGGAGCTGCTCGGTGTTACTTTCGGTACGGTACGCTACAGGCAGGATAAGGCTATAATCGCGATCGAAGAGCTTATAAAGGGGTGAAGATATGAACTGTACGGATAGCAGGATAAGAGATTATATCCTCAGTGAGTTTGCCGAAGCTGTTCCGGGTAAGGAGGCGGAGCACAGCTTTTCAAAGCGTTACCTCAGACGCAGAAAAAGAATAATCAGAAAATACGCACGGGTGCGCAGATCGGCTGATATACATACAGTGTATCAGCGCAGGGCAATGAAGTACGCTTTTATTATGACCGTGATCGCTATTTCGTATATTGTCGGCTTTACCGATTATATAAGCGCGGGCGGGTTCAATTTAACACCGCATAAAGAGCAGTCGCAGGTATATTATTTCGGCGATATAAGCGGGTATCCCGAAACACTGACGAGCCGTTACACAATAGAAGATGCACTTTACGGATACAGCGAGCAGATTTTGTGCGATACCGATACCAATTACAGCGTTTATTATACCGATAAAAACGGCGGCGATGTTATAATATCGCAGTGGGTCGCAAGTGTATTCAAGGGTGACATATGCATAAACACGGAAAGCGCGTCGGTTCTGCCGACTGACATAACGATAAACGGACACAGCGGGTTTTACTATGCGACAGGTGACGGTCGGCATTGCTGTTGTATCGTATATGACGATTGCATTATGATTTATTCGTGCAGTAAGGATAAACGGACTGTTATCGGTCTTGCAGAGCATACCCGCTTTACAGACGTTTGATGAAAGGAAAGAAAATGCCACTGTTACATATAGAAAATCTGACTAAAAGCTATAAGGGCAAGAAAGCATTGGACGCGGTCACGCTTGATTTTACGGTCGGGGTAAACGCATTGCTCGGCGCTAACGGAAGCGGAAAATCCACTATGATGAATATAATAAGTACCGCTCTGTCGCCGACAGGCGGCGCGGTGTATTATGACGGCAGGGAGATTTGTTCGCTCGGGACGGAGTATCGCAAGGTGATGTCTGTGCTGTTTCAGCATCAGCCCTATTTCCCGTCTGTGACTGTGAATGACTATATGCTTTATAATGCGGCACTGAAAGGAATGAGCGGCAAGAACAGACAGGCGGTTATCGATAATTCTCTCAAAAGGCTGAATGTGCTTGACTGTAAAGCTAAAAAGCTGAAGGAATTATCCGGCGGACTCAGACAGCGTGTTTTTATAGCACAGACAATAACGAACGAGCCGCAGGTGATAATTCTTGACGAGCCGAGTGCGGGACTTGATATTGCGGAGCGTGAGGAGCTGAAAAAGACAATAAAGTCGCTCGGAGAAAACGCCATAGTGATAGTGTCTACGCATATAGTTTCCGATATCGAGGATATTTCGGATACGGTGCACATAATCGATAACGGAAAGGTGATAGTAAGTCGGAAAAACGAGGGTATTGAGGATATGTCACGCTATTATCTGGAGGTTATCGGAAAGGGCGGAGCTTATGCTTAAAACGATGCTCCGTGAACGACTGCCGTCAGCCGCATTCGCTTTTATAATGGTTGTAAGCATAGCGTTTATATATCTGTACACCTCGTCGGCTGAGGCGTTTAAGTGGAATGTATATGAACAGAAATATGTAAGCAAAATGACCGCCGATGAATTTTTGACACAATATCCTGCCGATTATGAAAGCGCGCGCAATAAGTTTTTTTCTATAGATAACCTTGAGGGGATAGATACAGATGATCTGTCGGAGGATAAGCTGATGGCTCTGCTTGCGGGTGATTATTCTTTCAGTGATGCCGAGAATATATGGCGGAATCGGCAGTATTCAATGCCGGGAAGATTTGCCGATACGGTTATTAACGACTATGAAATGATGTCGGATATGTACGATTATTATGCTCCTATGCTGAGATATGAGGAGCGTCTGAGCGAAAAAAGGACGATAAACGAGCGAATGCTTGCAAGAACCGGCACAAGCAATGCCGACAAGATCAAAAGTGAAAAAATACTTTCCTATATCTCTGAAATTCCCGAAAAGCCCGACAGTATAGCGCCGCTTGTCAGTGCGGATATATTTTCGGAGAGCTTTGCAAAGGATGTGCTGTTCATATTTTTCGTGGCGGTGCTGTGCTGTCGTATGTATTCGGGCTACAGACAGTCGGGATATCTTGATTTCATTAAAACGACAAAATGCGGGGCGGGGAAGTTCTTTGCCGTGCAGTACTTATCCCACCTTGTTATTATGACTGCGGCGTATATTTTGTACTGCGTTTTGTATCTTCTGTTCATATTATCGGGGGCGGGCACTGCCGATGTGCTGTTTATGCCGTGTCAGGTGCTTAAGAGTGCGGCGTATTCTGTGTTCCCGCTTAACGTATGGCAGTATCTGCTTGTTATGGCGGCGGCAAGATATTGCTATTATCTGCTTGCATTTTCGCTGTTTGCGTTTATTTCCGCTATTTGTCCGCTTGATGTCATATCTTCGGCGGTGTGCGGTATCGTATCGGCTGTTCCGATTTATACGGCATATGTGACTGCGGGAGATACGGCGGGGGGGGGGGGGGGGGGGGCGTCTTCGGGAGATACGGCGGTAGGAGCGCTCAGTCGGTTTGTTACGGGAAATTTTGCAGACTGCTTTGACGGAGCGGATCTGACGGTGATATTTAATATCGCAGTGCCCGATATAGTGCTGTGCACAGCTTGTTTTATTGCGGCGTTTTCAGCTGTTACTGCCATCGTTATTATAACGGGGCGCATTCTGTGCAGAGTTCGTACATCAGCAGGTACATCTGTAACTTTCGGAAAGGCGGAGTGTGATGTTTAAAGCGTTTTTGCGGTTTGATTCGGGCGGCAAGCTTATAGCAGTATCAGCGATGCTGCTTGTGATAATTATGGTCAAACCGTTTTTGAAAAATGACAGCGGAAACGCAAGGCTTTATCAGGACGCTTGCGCGAGAGCACAAACAGTGGCGGGTATGGAACATAATGCGGCTGAAGCAAAGCTTGATGAGATAGCTGTCGAGGAAAGTCAGAAGGCTATCCTTGAAAACAGCGACCCTGTCGCTCTTCAGACGAAGCTTGATAAGGAGAAGAATATCGGCTTTATACTTGACGGAAACCTGTATACCTTGCAGAAGGCTCAGGAATATATAGATAATGCGAAATACGGCACAGGCATAACGCACGATGTACCCTCAGAACGCTATTATGATAATCTTGATGCGTATAAAAGGCTTGATACGCCATCTCTTGTGATAAACGAGGTGTGGGACAGCTATTATAATATCACGGGGTTTGATCTTACGGCTGTAACGGCACTGCTTATAGCGGCACTTGGATTTTTGCGCAGCTTTGAGCTTGGCACGGACAGATGTGAATTGATAACGGCGAACGGAAGTAAAACGGCAAGGCTGAGGTTTTGGTTCTGGTTTGTGCTGACGGTAGTGATTACGGTTATTTCGTTTGCCGCAGATGTGGTGATATCCGATGTTATGATGTCGGGGGATCTGTTTTCACTGATGATACAGGGAATTAAAAAATTCGCGACCTGCTTTACAGAGCTTTCACTCGGGAATTATCTTGTATGTTCACTTGAGTTCAGAATTATGACAGCGGTAAATATGTTCTGCATATTTTTCATCATCGCAAAAGCGGCAAGGGACACATACCGCTATTTCACAATTTCGCTCGGGATACTTATGCTGTCTGCGGTGCTGAAAGCTACCGTACCGTCTGTAAGCTGTTTTCTGCCGCTCGGCTTTGCCGATATAGATACACATATATTGAATGCGGTGTGGCTCGGAGGATATGATTCGCTTTGGCTCTATATGGCGGTAACGGTTATACTCACGGTGATGCTCGCTGTTTTCACTGCGGTAAGCTCGGATAAAATCAGGTAATGTGGAGGTATTATGAAAGGACGAAGAATAACAGCAATAATTGCGGCGGCAATAGTTACCGCGCTTTGTATGTCGGGCTGTGCAGACAGCTTTGACTGCACGTTTTATGAAACCACGGGAAACACAAATCCGTTTTTCGTAAAAACGCAGGGGGATTGCTTTTATATTCCGGATTATTCGGAACACCCGGGCATATGGGAGTATGACACAAAAGCACTCACGGTAACGAAAGTGATCGATTATGAGCAGGTAACCGATACAGCACTTAACATTCACAACAGCGGTGTGCCTGCGACAAACTACGGCGTTATCCCCGCAGGGTTTATAATGATGTCGCAGGAGGGAGCAAAAAACCGTGACTGCTATGACGGCGATATATCATATTCGACTGTGTACTATCTGAATTTTGCGGGCGAGGTAAAGCATACTGTCAGAATAAAGCAGTATAATGAAAATAATACGGATATTAAAAACGGCGAGCCGCTTATAAACGAAGATACTTATGCGGCGTTTGATGATTTCAGCAATTTCTATGCTCATAAGGGATATATTTACGGCTATGATTATGAACGCCGACCGATAAGACTTGATCCGCTGACCGGGACAAGGCAGACAGTATACGATAAAAGCTGCAGCAACTATGTGGGCATTTATGATAATTACATATACGTTCAGGGGGACGATGGGATAGTCCGTATAAGTGAAAGCGATCTGTCCGTTGATAAGACAATAAGTGATACATCGTCACTTGCAACTTCTTCCTGTCAGGTGTGCAGTGATGATATTATCATAGGCTACAGCAGTACAGACGGACAGGTCGTTATAATAAAGCTCGGGGAATATGTTAAAAACGTGCCCGAATACATAGATGATGTTACATATGCGGACGGCAGTTTTTATTATATAAGCGAAAATTCGCTCTATAAAACGAGTGATATTGAAGCAAAAGGAGAAAAGACGGCGAACGGATATTCGGGTATTCATAATGCAAGCGAAAAGTGGCTCATACTCACAAATGAGGATATAAGTGAGGAGAGTATGGCTGTATTTGATATAGAAAAACAAAAAATTCTGATATTCAATAAATAAACATAAAAACACCGCCTGCACGGGAAATGTGCAGGCGGTGCTTGAAAATCGTATAAGAAAAGCGGTCACGGGGCTGTATCTGTCCCTGTGACCGCTTGATTGTTTAATTTATGTCTGCTCACGCTTTTTAAGTATCTTCGGGAATGTAACGGCGAAAATGGTTGTACAGCAGATCGCCGAAGTCGCATCGGCTACCGACTCGGCAATGTATACGCCCTCCACACCGAAGAAAGTCGGGAGGATAAGAGCAAGAGGGATAAGCAGTATAACTTTACGCAGAAGGGCTATGAACAGTGAAATTTTAGCCTGACCGAGAGCAACAAACATACTCTGGCAGGTACGCTGAAGTCCGAATATCGTCATACCTGTAAGGAACAGCGGCATCATTCTGCCGACTGTTTTTATAAGCGCGGTATCGTCTGTGAACATTCCTGCGACAAATTCGGGGAAGGTGATCATAAACAGGTTTATTGCGGCGAAGAATGAGAACATAATTATCACGGAATATTTAAAGCAGAGACGGACACGGTCGGTGTTGCCCTTGCCGTAATTGTAGCTGACTATCGGAACAAAGCCCTGTGCAAAGCCGCTCAGAGGTACGGCGGCAAACTGCATTGCGCTCTGCATTACCGTAAGGGTGCTGACGTATATATCGCCGTATGTGCTCAGCGAGCCGTTGAGCACGAAGCCGACAAGACTTTCCGTACTTGCCATTATAAACGGGGCGATTCCAAGAGCGAACAGCGAGCCGATTATCTTTATATCCGGCTTAAGATATTTCGGTTTTATTTTCAAAGTCGCTTTGTCGGATACAAGAAAGCCGACTATTATAAAGGCGCTTACCGCCTGTGATATTACGGTTGCAAGCGCCGCGCCTGTGACGCCCATACCGAATACATAGATAAAAAGCGGGTCAAGTCCGATGTTCAGCACTGCGCCGATTATTACGGCTATCATTGAAATTCCGGGTCTGCCCTGTGCGTTTATGAACGAATTAAGTCCGGTTGCGAACATTACGAACAGCGTGCCTGTAAGGTATACCGAGAGGTAGTCTGTGGCATAGCCGATAGTAGCGTCGCTTGCGCCGATAAGGCGGAGCAGGGGATCCATAAAGATGTAGGTTATGCCCGATGTTACTACAGTAAACAGCACGAGCAGTGAAAAGCCGTTGCCGAGTATCCTGTGCGCTCTTTCACGGTCGCCCTTGCCGAGCGCTATTGAGGCAAGCGGAGCGCCGCCACCGCCGACTATCTGTGAAAATGCCGAGATAAGAATGATTATTGAGCTTGTAATACCGATACCTGCCAGTGCATCAGTGCCGATAATCTCTATATGTCCGATGAAGACCCTGTCAACTATGCTGTACAGCAGGTTTATAAGCTGTGCCGCAAAGCCCGGCAGTGCCATTTTAAGTATAAGTGGCAGCATCGAGGCTGTGCCGAGCCGTTCTTCGTATTTGTTATCCATTTAAAGTATCTCCGTGTTTTGTCTTTCTATTTATAGAGTATAGCACTTAAATCATAAAAAGTCAAAGCAGGGCGGGTGGCTGAAAGTCACTGTAAATTTCATCTGCGGCAATGTGCCGCTTCAAATTCCGCCTTTGAAAATGTCTGAGGTTGGCGAGGCTTGCGTTATCGGCGGGTATTAAAACGTGTATGGTTTTAATTGTTCAGATTTATATGTCAATATTACCTTTTACGAGGGAGCAGTAAATTGTTTTTTACTTTGTACTTGTTATTATAAAAACAAAAAGACAGCGCCACCCGGCACTGCCTTTAATGTTTATAAATTTATTGCAATTACGCCTGTTCGCTTGGAGCAAAGCCTGTTCTTTTCAGAGCCTTTGAGATTGCGAGAGCGGCAAAGTATGCGAGTACTACGCTTGCTATATCCTTTATAAGATAGGGAGCGGATACAAGCAGGAAGCTTGATAATAAGTCCTTGCCCGCCACAAGCGCATACTGTACAAATCCGCAGATATGGCAAGCGGCAACGCCAAGGATACCCATTGCTATTCTCAGCGGTACACGGAATTTCTCAGGCATATTTCTGAAGGATATTCCGCTGATTGCCGCCATAGCGATAAAGCCGATTATAAATCCGCCCGTAGGGCCTACTATTGATGCGATTCCGCCCTTGAAGCCGCTGAATACCGGAACGCCTACCGCGCCGAGCAGAACGTATACGAGCGTTGATACGGTTGCCCTTGCCGTGCAGAGATAAAAGCCGCAGAGAGCTACCGCAAAGGTCTGTAATGTAACCGGTACGCCGGAGGGCATCGGGATCGCTATCTGTGAAAGTATAGCCGTGATTGCCGCAAAGAGCGCGCATAGTACGATGGTTGTGATTTTCTGTCTGTTCATATTTTTGTTTCCTTTCCTTGTGTCGAATTGACTATAACAGGATACCACCGCCTGCCGTCACTGTCAACTGAACTGCACAAATAGGTGACAATTGAGAACGGTCTGTGTTTTAACTTAATAACCTAATTGTACAAAATAACTAAAAGTTGTGTGGTAAATGTGTGAAAAATGCAAATTGATTTTTTGGCGGGCAGAGGTTATAATTAACTTAATTGAGAATGTTGTAAACGTTTAACAACACTCATAAGAATGAAACATATACAATTTGTTTGGAGGTAATTAAAATGAAGATGAAAAGATTCATCGGTGCAGCAGCTGCAATGGCAGTAGCAGGCACACTTACAGTAGGCGCAGCAGCAGAAACTTATAATGCTTATATCGGTTTCCAGACAACACCCTACTCATTCAGAAACTCTTTTGATGACGCTACATATGGTAAGGACGTTGCAGACGGCAAGTACTTCAACAGCGTAATCGTATGGGGCGGAAATGATCCCACAACATTCCCTCAGTATGAAGACAAATTCGATGATGATATGCCGGATGGTAGTGGCGGCTATGTTATTCCTGCTACATACACAGATGTAAAGATCGACAAGGACGGCACATACAAGGTTGGCATTACTGACTTTGACTGGGCACTCGATGGTTCTTCTGCATTCAACCTTCTGTTTGTTTCAACAGATATTCCTTTTGATAAGGACGCAGGCGAAGACGGCGCATCTATCGCTAAGTTCTCTGACTGCAAGATCATCGTTGATGGTACAGTAACATCAGAAGTTGCTGATCCTATCATTGATACAGAAGACGGTAAGAAGTCAGGCCATACAAAGGTTCTGTTCGCTAACATCTGGAACAAGGATCTTGAGAGCTATGCAGGTGCATACCCCACAAAGTCTTTAGAGATCGAATTTACAGTTTCAGGTCTCGGCGGCGGTGAAGAAGATACAACAGCTCCCGCTGATACAGATGCTCCCGCTACAGATGCTCCTACAACAGGCGATTCTACAAAGCCCAGCACAAACACAGGTGTTGAAGGTATTGCAGTAGTTGCAGGTGTTGCAGTTCTCGCAGCAGGCGCAGTAGTAGTTGCTAAGAAGAGAAAGTAATCTTTAACAGAGATTAACGAATAATTACAGCCCTCATTCGTGAGGGCTGTTTTAATATCACGACCGAAAGAGGAACTATGAAGAGATCTATAATAATGCGTACCATTGCGGTACTTACGGCGGCGATCGTATTGGCGGGTTGTGCTACACTTGACGAGGGCGTTTTATCTTCGTTCGGCGTTGATTCAATAACCGAAAGCAGTGTGTCTGATACCGAAGAAACGAGCGGCAATATTGACGATAGCTCAGAAGTTGAGTCGGATAATGTATCTGAAAATTCATCGAATGAAAATATTTCAAATGCCGGCGATACATCTTCCGATGCTTCCGACAACACCTCCGAACCGGAAGCTTCATCAAGGGCAGATGGTACATCAACACCTATCGGCACAGAGAAGCCTGCTGCCACAGAGAAGCCTGTCGCTACAAAAGAGCCTGCGGACACAACAAAGGTCGTTTCTTCTGCTTCTTCAGCTTCAGAAAAGAATGATACGCAGAGCAAGCCCGCAGTTTCGCAAAGCAACTTCACTGTTCAGTGGAAGAAGTCGAGCGACTGGGAAGAGGGCGGCAAGAAGTGTGGCGGTTATGAGATCATAATAACCAATAACGGCGATACGGTAAACAGCTGGACAGCGGAAATAACAGTACCTGACGGCATGACGCTTTCTTCAAGCTGGAACGGAATATTCAGCATTTCAGGTAATAAAATGACGGTCAGGAATGAGAGCTACAACGGCACTATAGAAAAGGGAAAAAGCGTTTCGTTCGGCTTTAACTATGCGGCTAATGCTTCTATGAATGAGGGTAAAGTGACAGTGAACGGTAGCTCTGCCGGCACAAGTTCGGCAAACAGCGGTGGAAATAATTACAACAATAACAACAATAATAATGCGGCAACGACTCGAAAGCCTGCTTCAACAGTTCCTCCCGCGCCGAGCGACCCCAAGGGTACGACTCCTGTTTCTCAGCACGGTCAGCTTTCGGTGAAGAACGGACAGCTTGCTGACAAGAACGGCAAGGGCTATCAGCTCAGGGGAATGAGCACACACGGACTTACATGGTTCCCCGAATTTGTGAACGAGAGCGCATTCAGGACGCTCCGTGACGACTGGAATACCAATGTCGTGCGTCTGGCTATGTATGTTGACGAATGGGGCAACGGACAGTGCTATATGGGTAACAAGAGCGGAAGCCTTGAGCTTCTCGAGCAGGGAGTTGACATATGTATCAAGCTTGATATGTATGTTATCATCGACTGGCACGTTCTTAATCCGGGCGATCCGTCAAAGTATACCGATGAGGCGATATCGTTCTTTGAAACGGTGTCAAAGAGATATGCAAAATATCCGAATGTTATCTATGAGATATGTAACGAGCCGAACGGCGGAGTATCATGGAGTGACAACATAAAGCCTTACGCAGAGAAGGTGATACCTGTTATCCGCAAGAATGCGCCCGACTCTGTAATTATTGTCGGCACACCTACATGGAGTCAGGAGATTGATAAGCCGCTTTCCGACCCGCTTGACTTCAAGAATGTAATGTATGCGTTCCACTTCTATGCGGCAACTCACGCGGGTCTGCGCTCAAATGTAGAAAACTGCGTGGCGCAGGGACTGCCTGTATTTGTGTCGGAATTTGGTACTTGTGACGCATCGGGCGGCGGAGCAAACGACTTCAACGAAACGCAGAAGTGGCTTAGCTATTTTGACAAGCAAGGCATAAGCTACTGTAACTGGAGTATCTGCAACAAGGATGAAACCTGCTCGGTACTGCGACCCGGGACATCGGCAAACGGTAACTGGAGCGAGAGCGATCTCACTGAAAACGGCAAATGGATACACAACTGGCTGAAGAAACACTAAGCGGCGGTGCCCATGGGGCACGGCAAATTCCGACCTTTGGAAATGTCGGTAGTTGGCGTGACTTTGTGGTACGGTCGGGAGTTAATGAAAACAAGGAGATAATATGCTGAACGATATTAAATGGTTATTTTTCGATGTCGGTTCAACACTTGTTGACGAAACCGAGTGTTATAATCATCGCATACGAGATGCTATTGCGGGAACAGATATTACCTTTGAGGAGTTTAACGAAAAACGTTTGTATTTTTCAAAGCAAAATCTGAAAGGCGATATTGAAGCACTGAGATATTTCGGACTTGCAAAAACTCCTTGGCATCATGAAGATGAAAAGCTCTATAAAGATTCCGAAAACGTACTCAAAATCCTATGTGAAAAAGGATACCGTATAGGTGTAATTGCCAACCAGTCAGCAGGCACTGAAAAACGACTTGAAAGCTGCGGCTTGATGAAATATATACAGCTTGTTGTAGCTTCTGCCGAAGAAGGAGTTGCCAAACCTGATAAAAGAATATTCGATATAGCACTAAAGCGAGCAGGATGCAGTCCGTCCGAAGCGGTAATGATCGGTGACAGAGTGGATAATGATATAATTCCCGCTAATGAAATGGGAATGATGACGATATGGGTGAGGCAAGGCTTCGGCAAATATTGGACGATTTCTGACGAGAGCGAAAAGGCTGATTTTGCTGTGGATAGCTTGTCGGAGCTTTTGGACATTTTTTGATAAGGCTTAGGCGGAAATATTGCAAAAGTCTTAAGCACTATGAATGAAAGAAAGGTTGTGTACTATGTTTAGCAAATTAAAACATCGGCTTGACAGGAAAAGCAAAAGTGTGGTTGCGCTGTTGGCAATGGCGATACTGCTCTGTGGGTTTACGGGGTGCGAAAGAAGTACTATTCCTGATGGTTCTGAGATATCGTACAGCGAAACGGGTTTTGACATTGAACGGATACGAAAAAATGTAATTGTTGACGGACAAGCGATCGAGATACCCATAAAGCTGAAAGAACTGCCTAAGGATTGGACATATGAAACTTCTGCTAATCGATTTGCGGAGGATAGATGTCACGTTGAAGTCAAGGACAAAAATGGCGATTTGCTTTTTAGCTGCGGAGCGAAAAACTACAAAGAGTCCAAAAAGGGTGACAGTAGGATTTTTGATGCTCCTTTTGAGAATGACAAATGTTCGGTTGACGGCATAACTCCATTTAAAACAACTAGAGAAGAAATCGTCGAAAGGTATGGTGAAGCAACAAGTATAAAAAATTTTAACAGTAAAAAATATGAAGGCTGGCAGGAATATAGATATGGTTCTCTCGAGGGAAAAACCTCGAATGATTGGCACGGTAAATGTCTTATTGTTACGTTTAACGAGAAAGGCATTGTCGATTGGGTTACCATTGTTTATACAGACTGAAAATGACGCCTAAGAAAAGTATATAAACGACTGGGCAAGCTTTGAACGTTCTGTAATGCCGGCAGGCAGAGCAGAAGGAAGAGCCGAGGGCAGATCAGAATTATTATCTGAACTGATAAAGCAGGGTGTAATAACCGAAGAACAGGCAAAGAACTACAGAAACTAACAAAATAAACTCCGTTCAGACTTATAAATGCAGAAACAGAATTTAAAACAACCATTATAAAAATCCGTGTCAGGCGACACGGATTTTTTCTGTTATAGCTGTTTTAATATGTGCAAGACCGTTTGCAATAAGGCACTGACCCGGGTAATAGAGGGCAAGACAGAAATTTGAGAACGGGAAATCTATTTTTGAGAAGTACGCCATCAGGAGCATTATATCGGATATAAGGAACAGCACGCTGCCGAGTGCGAGTACAAGGTTAAATCTGTTCTTTATGCGGATAAAGTTCATTATTGCTTTGCCTGTCATAATGCAGATTATAACTGCGTATGAAATGCCGATGATTTTCATAAGCGACGAGCCGAAGTCAAGAAGCGGTGAGAACATCATAAACAGCACTATGGGGATAAATATTATAATTGCGGGGATAAAGTCGGTCGGATGGGGCTTTTGCATCAGCGAATATGCTATGAAATAACAGATATGACCTAAGGCGAAAATCGCCGCACCTGCGATGAAATTTAGGTTTATCACTATATCCGCGCTCATTGCGAAGAATACACCGACAGTCAGAGCGATCGATGGCTGTTTCTTATCAGGGAAGTATTTCAGGGCGTATATCAGGTTTACTGTAGCGGCAAGCATAAAGAAAACGCTTGCGGTTACTTTCAGCGGGTAGAGATGAGTAATTATCAGAGCTACATCGCAGGCGAGCGATAAGCCGAGAAAGATTATGTTGAGCGGTAAAACGAGTTTTTTCATATTTCTGTTTCCTTTCGGGAGATTTGATTAAATTATACACTGTTTTTATGAAATTTTCAATAGATTAAATATAAAATACGGTTAAATATTATCGGGAATATGTGCCGGAGCGGTTACAGTAAGTTAACTTAAAATGCTGTAACCTGTTACATGGAGGTGCTGATAATTTCGTGTGAAAACGGCGTAAAATTATCGGAAATCTGTAGACAATGACGGTAATTTGTGATACAATAATAATAACGCCTGTCGCAGAGGTTTTTGTTTTGCAAAAACAAGTAAACGATTACCTGAATTTCGGTGTGTACCATTTGGTATGTACCGCGGTTCATATGATGCGGCGGAATTTTGACAGACTTATAAAGCAGAGAATAAAACTGCACAGAAAGGAATTTTTGCTATGAAGAACATACCCGATGTAAAGCTCGGAATTGCGGCAGTAAGCCGTGACTGTTTCCCTATGAGCCTTTCGGCTTCAAGATGTGAGGCTGTGGTAAAGGCATGTAAGGAGATCGGTGTTGACGTATTCAAATGTCCCACCACTATCGAAAGTGAAACACATATGATGCAGGCTCTTGAGGAGCTTAAGGGCGCAGGTTGCAACGCACTTGTCGTATACCTCGGAAACTTCGGTCCTGAGTCGGCTGAAACACTGCTTGCAAAGTACTTTGACGGTCCTGTAATGTTCGTTGCTGCGGCAGAGGAAACACAGGATAACTTAGTAGGCGGCAGAGGCGACGCTTACTGCGGCGTGCTGAATGCAAGCTACAACTTAGCACTCAGAAATATCAAGGCATACATACCCGAATACCCTGTAGGAACAGCTACAGAGGTTGCAGATATGATAAAGGACTTTATCCCTGTTGCAAGAGCGGTTATCGGTCTTAACAACTTGAAGGTTATCTCATTCGGTCCTCGTCCTCAGGACTTCCTTGCTTGTAACGCTCCTATAAAGCAGCTGTACAACCTTGGCGTTGAGATCGAAGAGAACTCGGAGCTTGACCTTTATGCCGCATTCAACGAGCATAAGAATGACGCAAGAATCCCCGAAGTTGTTGCAGATATGGAAAAGGAGCTCGGTGACGGCAACAAGATGCCCGGTATCCTGCCCAGACTTGCACAGCTCGAGATCACGCTTCTTGACTGGATGGAAGCACACAAGGGAAGCAGAAAGTACGTTGTATTTGCTAACAAGTGCTGGCCCTCATTCCAGACACAGTTCGGCTGTGTTCCCTGCTATGTAAACTCAAGACTTACAGCAAGAGGAATCCCTGTTGCGTGTGAGGTCGATATATACGGTGCTATCAGCGAATATATCGGCGCTTGCATTTCGGAAGACGCAGTTACACTGCTTGACATCAACAACTCTGTTCCGGCAGATATGTATGTTGAGTCCATCAAGGACAAGTACAACTACACGCTCAAGGATACATTCATGGGCTTCCACTGCGGTAACACAGCTTCGTGCAAGCTGACAAGCAAGGCTATGAAGTATCAGCTCATCATGCACAGAGGTCTTGAGCCTGACAAGGAGCCTGATATCACAAGAGGTACGCTCGAGGGCGATATCGTTCCCGGTGATATCACATTCTTCCGTTTACAGAGCACAGCTGACGCTAAGCTGAGAGCCTATGTTGCCGAGGGTGAAGTTCTCCCCGTTGCTACACGTTCATTCGGTGCTATCGGCGTATTCGCTATCCCCGAAATGGGCAGATTCTACCGCAACGTTCTTATCAAGAAGAACTATCCTCACCACGGTGCAGTAGCATTCGGTCACTACGGCAAGGCTATCTTCGATACACTGAAGTACCTCGGTGTTGAGGATCTTGAATTCAACCGTCCCGCAGGTATGCTGTATGACGGTGAAAATCCTTACGCTAAGTATTGATTTATCGGACGGCAATACGAAAGTTATTATAGGATAGTTAAGCCCCCGGGAGTGTAAATCCCGGGGGTTTTCTGTTGCCTTAGAAACAGCATCTACTCGATAAACGAATTACGGAAAAGTTATAATGCGCCGTGATATCTTCTCTTATTTGAGGGGCGACAAGTTGTGGTGGCGCGGGGTGTGGGGACAGTGCGGAGTGAGGGTGATAACAATACTTAATCAAAGCGCCTTGACAAACATATGGTTATTATGATATACTTGACACAGTTAAGCATAAAGATACAGCTTATTACCCGTGGGAGATATGCATTGATATCAAGACGGTATACATATTTTGATATCAGGCACAGCTCGCGGCGGGCTGTGCTGTTTTGCATTTCAGAGTTAGCTTTAAGGAGATGGTAATATGAAACTTAAAAAGTGGCTGCTGGGTCTTGTGACTTTTGCGGCAATGGCTGTGCTCTGTGCGGTGTGCGTGGGTGCGGAGACTTATGGGGATTTTAATTATAGCGTGCTTGATGATGGCACGGTGGAGATTACCGGTTATAACAGCAGTGCAGAAAAGGTTGATATTCCGAAGACGATTGACGGGAAGAGTGTGAC
>ERZ780083.258-NODE-258-length-20930-cov-8.446994_pt1 | contig 20930 bp, 18 predicted proteins | sample MGYA00511838_ERZ780083 | MGnify/ENA primary metagenome ERZ780083 (study PRJEB29588, sample SAMEA2152602) | human gut metagenome | biome: human gut; feature: human-associated habitat; material: faeces | place: Denmark | collected 2008/2010 ...
TACAAGACGCCGGAGTGTCTGTTCCTGCTGGTGGTGTTCTACCTCATCATCCTGCTGCCGGTGTCGCTGCTGTGCTGCGGAAGCGTGATCCTTTTGCAGCTGATCTTATAAGAATATCCGGCTCTTCGCAGGCAGCGGAGGGCCGGAGCTTTTTTCGGGGAAAGCCTTTTCCGAATCTTCTACGGAATTTGTCAAATCGTACACAAGCGAAAAGAAAGAATTGCAATTCCGGCGGGATGCGCTAAGATGGAAGCAGAAAACCAATCGAAAGGACGCTCGGAGGCCGCGCTTACAGGCAGCGCCGGAGCGTCTGGGTCAGGAGGAATATAAAATGAACGTACTGGTCACCGGCGGCGCCGGATACATCGGCAGCCACACCTGTGTAGAGCTGATCGAGGCGGGCTACACGCCCATTGTGATCGATAATCTCAGCAATTCGAACCCCGAGAGCCTGCGCCGCGTGGCGGAGATCACCGGCAAGAACGTCGCGTTCATCGAGGGCGACGTGCGCGACGAGTCGCTTTTGGAGAAAATTTTCTCCGAGTACGAAATTTCCTGCGCCATTCACTTCGCGGGGCTCAAGGCGGTGGGGGAATCCGTTGCCAAGCCGATGGAATATTATCAGAACAATCTGGATGCCACGCTGACGCTCTGCAAGGTCATGGCAAAGCACAATGTCAAGCGGATTATTTTCTCGTCATCTGCCACGGTCTACTCCGGCGACAATGAAATGCCGCTGCGCGAGACCTCCAAAACCGGAAACTGCACCAACCCTTACGGCTGGACGAAGTACATGGGCGAACAGATCCTGCGCGACATTGCCAAGGCAGACCCGGAGTGGTCGGTCGTGAATCTGCGCTACTTCAACCCGGTCGGCGCACATGCAAGCGGAAAGATCGGCGAGCATCCGAACGGCATTCCGAATAACCTCATGCCGTATATTTCGCAGACGGCCATCGGCAAGCGCGACCATCTGAACGTGTTCGGCAACGACTATCCCACGCCGGACGGCACCGGCGTGCGCGATTACATCCATGTCGTCGATCTGGCGAAGGGCCACGTTGCGGCCATCCGGTATTTGATGAGCCACACCGGCGAGGGTATTTTCAATCTCGGCACGGGTCACGGCTACAGCGTGCTCGACATGGTACACGCCTTTGAAGAGGCCAACGGCGTGAAGGTACCCTATGAGATCACTGCCCGCCGTCCGGGCGATCTGCCGACGTGCTACGCAGACCCGTCGAAGAGCCTCGAGGTGCTCGGATGGAAGGCGGAGAAGAGCCTTGTCGATATGTGCCGCGACAGCTGGAACTGGCAGAAGCAGAACCCAAACGGCTACGAGGGCTGAGCCGGACGGCGCTTTTAGGAGAAATGAAATGCGGGCTTCGACCTTCGTCGAAGCCCGCTGGGTTTATGCTGCAAAAAAGCTTTATTCCGAGATGGGAAGGGGAGAGACGACCGGCTTTCCGTCGCGGTCGAGCAGAACGGTCAGTCCGCCGCCGTAGCCGGAGGCGATCCAGAGATAGTTGACGCCGGTCTGCTTATCGACCCAGATCTCGCGGGAGGCGCCGAAGGCATTGCCCTCGGTGAGAATTCTGACAAAACGGTCGGTATCCTTTGCCATGTTACTTTGTCTCCTTTACGCTTTCCACAACGCCGCTGGCAAGCCCTGCGAGGCCCTGAAGCTCGGAGGGAATGATGATCTTGGTGGCCTTGCCGTCGGCGATCTTCTGCATGGCCTCGAGCGCCTTGAGCTTGATGACCTGATCGTTCGGGGCCTTTTCGTTCAGCATTTCCAGAGAATCGGCCAGCGCCTTCTGCACGGCGCGGATGGCCTGCGCCTCGCCGTCAGCCTTGAGGATGGCGGACTCCTTCTCTGCCTCCGCCTTGAGAATGGCGGCCTGCTTTTCGGCGTCGGCCTTGAGGATGGCGGCCTCCTTTTCGCCTTCTGCGACAAGGATCTGGCTGTGCTTGGCGCCTTCGGCCTGCAAGATCGCCTGACGGCGGTCACGCTCGGCCTTCATCTGCTTTTCCATGGAGTTTTGAATGTCCTGCGGCGGGAGGATGTTTTTCAGCTCGACGCGGTTGACCTTGATGCCCCACGGGTCGGTCGCTTCGTCGAGGATCGCGCGCATCCGGGTGTTGATAACGTCGCGGGAGGTGAGAGTCTGGTCAAGCTCGAGGTCGCCGATGATGTTGCGGAGGGTTGTCGCGGTGAGCGTTTCCATCGCCATCATGGGATGCTCAACGCCGTAGGCATAGAGCTTCGGGTCGGTGATCTGGAAATAGACAACGGTGTCGATCTGCATCGTGACGTTGTCCTTTGTGATGACGGGCTGCGGCGGGTAGTCGAGAACCTGCTCCTTGAGGCTGACCTTTTTGGCCACGCGCTCAATGAACGGGACCTTGAAGTGGATGCCGACCTGCCAGACCTTGCTGAATGCTCCGAGACGCTCGATGACGTAGGCGCGGGACTGCTGGACGACATTGATGTTGCGGACGATGACGATCAGGATCAGAAAGACCAGGATCGCGGGGATGATCCATTCCATAATTTTTCTCCTTTTCTTTTTGATATTTGGTATGAAAGCGTTTACGGGTTACGAATTGGATGCTGCGGATGCCTTTACGGGACTGACATAGACCTTCGCGCCCTCCAGACGCTCAATGCGGACAAGCGAACCTTCGGGAATGACGGAGCCGTCTGCGCTGACGGCTGTCCAGAGCACGCCGTTGACCTTGATTTCGCCGGTCTCCTTCAGGTTTTCAATCTGCTCCGTCACGAGCACCTCCCGCCCGATCAGACGGTCGGCGTTGGTGCGGACATGGCGGCCGTTGATGCGCTTTTTCGCCAGTGGCCACATGAGCGCCAGCAAAAGACCGGACGACAGAACGAACACGGCCAGCTGCACAGGAACACCTGCGCCCAGTGCCGCGGCGATCATGGCCAGCAGCGCGCCGCCTGCAAACCAGATGGATACCAGCGCGACCGTTCCGGCTTCGACCAGCAGAAACACGATGATTGCTGCCAGCCAGATATAAACTGCGCCTGACATGAGATCCCCTCCTTTCTTAATTTGATTATACAACAGGGAATATGCAAAGTCACGACGGGAATTATGTAAAATTTCTTAAGAAATGAATTGCTATTTTGCCGGTCAACCACTATACTTAACGTAATATCGTTTTTTATGGAGCATTGTAGTATGGAAAATATGACATTTTGCGTGCCGTGCCTGTTCGGACTGGAGGGCCTTGTCGGCGATGAGCTGAAGCGGCTCGATCTCCAGAACGTCCGCGTGGAGGACCGGCGCGTCTTTTTTGACGGCGATTTTGCGGCGATGGCCAAGGCGAATCTCTGCTGCCGCATGGGTGAGCGGGTCATGATCCTGCTCAACGCCTTCGAGGCCAAGAGCTTTGAGGAGCTGTTTCAGGGCGTCAAGGCCATCCCACTGGAGGATTTTATTCCGAAGGACGGCGCGTTCCCGGTCAAGGGCTACAGCCTGAACAGCCAGCTTCACTCCGTCCCCGACTGCCAGGCCATCGTCAAAAAGGCGGCGGTCACGCGGCTGGGCGAGAAGTACGGCCTCGGCTGGCTCCCGGAGACGGGCGCGACGTATCAGCTCCGCTTCTCCATCATGAAGGACTGGTGCGAGGTGTTCCTTGATACCTCCGGCGTGAGCCTGCACAAGCGCGGCTACCGGCAGGTGGCGAATCTTGCGCCGCTGCATGAGACGATGGCGGCGGCAATGGTGAATCTGGCGCGCTATCGCGGCCGCGATTTTTTCTGGGACCCGTTCTGCGGCTCCGGCACCATCTGCATCGAGGCGGCCATGATCGCACTCAACCGCGCGCCCGGACTCAACCGCAGCTTCGGCGCGGAGAAGTGGGCCTGTGTGCCGAAAACCGTCTGGCAGACGGCCCGCAGCGAGGCGATGGACCGCGAATTCCGCGGCGACTACCGCATCCTCGGCACCGATATCGACCCGGCTTCGCTGGAGATCGCCCGCGCCAACGCCGCGAAGGCGGGCGTCGGAAGGCTGATCGAATTCCGCGAGGCGGACGCCACGAAGATGAGCCTGCCGTCGGACAGGGGACTGATCGTCTGCAATCCGCCCTATGGGGAACGGATGCTCGAGCAGCGCAGCGCCCAGCGGCTCTATCAGGCCTTCGGACGGCACATCAAGTTTGCCGACGGCTGGAAGAAGTACATCATTTCCTCCGAGCCGGAATTCGAGCACTATTTCGGCAAGCCGGCGGCGAAAAAGCGCAAGCTCTACAACGGACGGCTGCAATGCAACGTCTATATGTATTTCTGAGCGGCTGCGTTCAGCCGGAAGCGCCGCCCCGGCAGATTTCCCGGGAAATATCACGCTATTTTTAAGACGAAGCCGAGAGGAGAAGGTTCCTTCCATGAAGCATATTTTTATCATAAACCCGGCTGCGGGAAAATATGACCATTCGCAGCAGTTCCGCAAGCAGATCGAGGAGGCCTGCGGTGCGCGCGGGCTTGCCTATGAGATCTGCGTCTCGCAGAAGCCCGGCGACTGCCGCGACATTGCAAGAAAAGCGGCGGAAAGCGGAGAAGAAGTGCGGCTGTACGCCTGCGGCGGAGACGGGACGCTCAACGAAGTTGTCAACGGCGTGGTCGGCTTCCCGAATGCGGCCATCACGCATTTCCCGGGCGGCTCCGGAAACGATGCCATCAAGATCTTCTCCGAGACGGAGCCGTTTTTCCAGCTCGAACGGCTGCTGGATGCGGACGAGGCGCGCTTCGACCTGATCCGCTGCAACGACACCTATTCCATCAACATCCTGTCCATCGGCTTTGACGCGCGGGTCGGTACCGATATCGCGCGCTTCAAGCGCCTGCCGCTCGTGACGGGAAAGGGGGCGTATGTCCTCTCCATCCTTGCCAATATGCTGCATGGGCTAAGCGCGCACTACGTTGTGACGCTCGACGAGACGGAGACGGTGGACGCAGAGCAGACTATGATCTGCATCTGCAACGGCCGCTGGTACGGCGGCGGCTTCAATCCGGTGCCGGAGGCGGAGCCGGACGACGGGCTGCTGGATGTGCTGCTGGTCAAAAAGGTCACGCTGCTTCAGGTGCCGGGCGTTATCGGCGGATACCAGAAGGGACGCTATGCGGACTATCCGCAGCTCATCCGTCATGTGCGGTGCAGAAGGCTCCGCATCCGGAGCGACAAGCCCTCCGTCGTCAATGTGGACGGCGAGGCCATCTATACCGACGATGCGCAGATCGAGCTGATCCCGGCGGCTGTCCGCTTCTTCTATCCGAAGGGACTGCAATTCCGGCATAAGAATTAACAGATTCGACATAAATTTACCGGAAATGCCTCTTGACATTTTGGCGGAATTGGCTATTATTATACGTGTTAGCACTCAGAGACGATGAGTGCTAAGAATCCCGTAAAACTGCGGGAAACAGCTCTTCATATTTCCAAGGAGGTAATTATCATGAAACTGACTCCGCTTGCTGACAATGTGTTGCTGAAGAGCCACGAGGCGGAAGAAAAGACTGCGTCGGGCATCATCCTGTCCACCGCGACGAAGGAAAAGTCCGTGATCTCGGAGGTCGTTTCCGTCGGCCCCGGCACGAAGGACGCGCCCATGACGGTCAAGGCCGGCGACAAGGTCATTACCGGCAAATTCGCAGGTCAGGAGCTGAAGCTCGACGGCGTGGATTACGTCATCTGCAAGGTTTCCGACATTCTGGCTGTTGTGGAATAACGGACAGCCGCCCATCAATAAAGGAGTGTAATGCATTATGGCAAAACAGATCATCTATGGTGAGGATGCCCGCAAGGCCCTTCAGTCCGGCATCGATCAGCTCGCCAATACCGTAAAGGTCACCCTCGGCCCGAAGGGCCGCAACGTTGTGCTCGGCAAGAAGTACGGCGCTCCGCTCATCACCAACGACGGCGTGACCATCGCCAAGGACGTGGAGCTGGAGGATGCGTTCCAGAACATGGGTGCGCAGCTCGTCCGCGAGGTTGCGACTAAGACCAACGATGCAGCCGGCGACGGCACCACCACCGCAACGCTGCTCGCGCAGGCCATCGTCCATGAGGGCCTGAAGAACGTCTCCGCCGGTGCAAACCCGATGGTCATGCGCAAGGGCATGGAGAAGGCCGTAAAGACGGCAGTGGATGCCATCAAGGCCAATTCCGAGGTTATCAAGGGCAGCGACGACATCGCAAGAGTCGGCGCAGTGTCCAGCGGCGACGAGGCCGTCGGCAAGCTGATCGCCGAGGCTATGGAGAAGGTCACCGCCTCCGGTGTCATCACCATCGAGGAGTCCAAGACCGCTGAGACGGGCCTGGACGTTGTCGAGGGTATGCAGTTCGACCGCGGCTATATCTCCCCCTACATGGTCACCGACACCGAGAAGATGGAAGCCGTCGTGGACGATCCTTACATCCTCATTACCGATAAGAAGATCTCCTCCATCCAGGAGATCCTGCCCCTGCTCGAGCAGATCGTCAAGGGCGGCCAGAAGCTGTTCATCATTGCCGAGGACGTCGAGGGCGATGCACTGTCCACCCTGCTCGTCAACCGTCTGCGCGGCAGCTTCAACTGCGTCTGCGTCAAGGCGCCGGGCTTCGGCGACCGCCGCAAGGAAATGCTCAAGGATATCGCCGTTCTGACCGGCGGCACCTATGTTTCCAGCGAGCTGAACATGGCTCTGACCGACGTTCAGATCTCCGATCTTGGCCGCGCACGTCAGATCAAGGTCACGAAGGACAACACCGTGATCGTGGACGGCATGGGCGATGCTAACGAGATCAAGGCGCGTGTTGCCGAGATCAAGAACACGCTGGCTGTCACCACCTCCGACTACGACAAGGAAAAGCTGCAGGAGCGTCTTGCAAAGCTGTCCGGCGGCGTCGCCGTTATCAAGGTCGGCGCACAGACCGAGGTCGCTATGAAGGAACAGAAGCTGCGTGTTGAGGACGCTTTGAACGCGACCCGCGCGGCTGTGGAAGAGGGCATCGTCGCCGGCGGCGGCACTGCCTATGTCAACGCCATCCCCGCTGTCGAGAAGCTGGCTGCAAAGCTCACCGGCGACGAAAAGACCGGCGCGCAGATCATCGCCAAGGCGCTTCAGGCTCCGATCCGCCAGATCGCTGAGAACGCGGGCGTGGACGGCTCCATCGTCTTTGACAAGATCCGCTCCAGCCGCAAGGCCGGTTACGGCTACAACGCCTATACCGAGACCTACTGCGATATGATCCCGGCCGGTATCGTCGATCCGACCAAGGTCACCCGTACCGCGCTTGAGAACGCTGCATCCATCGCGGCCTGCGTCCTGACCACCGAGTCCCTCGTCACCGACAAGCCCGATCCTCAGGCTGACGCCGCGATGGCGGCTGCCGCAGCCCAGGGCGGCGGCATGGGCGGTATGTACTAAGACTCGCCGCAAAGCCTTGAAATTGCTTGATTTTTTGAGTGGGCAAAAGCGGATTTACGCCAAACTTACACCAAAAATTCAAGCGCATGATAGGGTAACAGAAATTGGCACCTGCCTTAAAAAGCAGGTGCCGATTTTTTATGTTATCCGGCAGCATGGTGATTGCCAAAAGTATGATCGAGCGAGACCAAAGTCATTCAAAAAACATTTGAAATCTCCATCCGAATCCGCTATAATAAATCTACAGCGTGTGGCGTTTCTGCGTAAATCCAGTTGCAGAAGCACCGCGTGCTTTTTTGCAAAAGTTCATAAGCAAATCGTGTAGCAGAAATGCGTAAGTCCGGATATGTTGGGACTTACGCATTTCTTATTTTTTTGAAAGAAAGGTGATTTTTTTGGAAACCGGAAATCAGTTTTTGGGGACGGAGCGTATCCGTAAGCTCATGCGGCAGTACGCCGTCCCCTGCATCATCTCGCTGTTGGTAGGCGCACTCTATAACATCGTTGACCAGATCTTTATTGCCAACGCCAGCTACCTCGGCTCTTACGGCAACGCTGCCAATACGGTCGTATTCCCGTTGACCGTCGTAGCACTGGCCATCGCCGTCATGGTGGGTGACGGTTGCTGTGCCTTCGTCAGCATGGCGCTGGGCAGAAACGAGGTGGACAAGGCCAAGCGCAGCGTGGGCAACGCGGTGGTGTTAAGCGTCGCCAGCAGTCTTGCTTTAACGGCAGTCTATCTCATTTTTGCGGACAGCATCATCGCTATGTTCGGCGGGACCGTCAACGAAGAAACGTTCCATCACTCACAGGAGTATTTCTTCTATATCACGCTGGGTATCCCGTTTTATATGTTCGGGCAGGCCATGAACCCCATCATCCGCGCAGACGGCAACCCCAAGTTCGCCATGATCTCCACACTGGCGGGTGCTGTAATCAACATTATTCTTGACCCTATCTTCATCTTTATCTTCAAATGGGGCATGATGGGCGCGGCGGTTGCCACGGTCATCGGTCAGGTGGCAACGGCGTTTCTTGCTGTGTGGTATCTGCTGCACATGAAGATCATCAAGCCTGCGTCCGGCGACTATGCCCTGCGGGGCAGCGTCTGCGGACGGATGCTGACGCTCGGCATCACCAGCTTTCTCTCCCAGATCAGCCTCGTGGCGGCTATGGCGGCCATCAACAATATGCTCCGCAAATACGGCGCGCTGGACGCTGTGTTCGGGCAGGAGCAGTACGCGCAGATCCCCATGGCGGTTGTGGGTATCGTGATGAAGTTCTTCCAGATCGTCATTTCCATCGTGGTGGGCATGGCGGCAGGCTGCATCCCCATCGTGGGCTACAACATGGGCGCGGAGAAAAAGCTCCGCGTGCGGGCGCTGTTCACCAAGCTGCTGGTGGCCGAGGCGCTGGTGGGCGCAGTGGCGCTTGTGCTGGCAGAGGGATTCCCCCGGCAGCTCATCGCCATTTTCGGTGCGGCCAACGAGAGCAGCTACTACACCGATTTTGCCGTCAAAGCGTTCCACGTTTACCTCTGCATGATGGTGCTGGCCTGTGTCAACAAGGCATGCTTTATCTTCTTGCAGGCTGTGGGCAAGGCGCTGGCCTCCACGCTGCTGTCCATGTTCCGTGAGGTGGTGTTCGGTGTGGGCTTTGCCCTGCTGCTGCCGGTGTTCTTCGGTCTGGACGGCGTGCTGTATTCCATGCCGGTGTCGGATATTCTGACCTTTCTTATTTCAGCGGTCATCATTGTGAAAACCTACCGGGAACTGAATGCGGAGCCGCCAAAAACACCTGAAAGCCAAGCATCTGCCTGACATCGTGTGCTTTTGGGCAGGCACAGAATAAAATACACGCCCCATCTGCCGGCCTGCACGGAAGTGCACCGGACGGATGGGGCGTTTTCTGTTGCGGCGAAGGAAATACGGCGGATTTTGCCCTATTGTCTTTTCCGGGAACTTCTGTTACAATGATGGCATACATGCCAAACACAAAAAAGGGGAAAGGAGGAAACCGCAATCGCCATCACCAATGCAAGCCTGCCCTCAAAGAAGCGCATCCTGACGGTCTGCGTCCGTCTTTTTCTGGAGCAGGGATACAAAAAAACGACGGTCGCTGAAATCGTCCAGAAGGCATCGGTCTCCAACAGCATTTTTCAGAACATTTTCCGCGCCAAGGACGGTGTGCTGACGGAGCTGGTGGAATTCATGTTCAGCAATCAGTTCGCCATGGCGCGCAGCACAGCGGGCACGCAGCTGCCGCCGGTCTATGTCTACGCCGTCGAGACGGCCATTCAGATGACCCTTACGGAGCTGAATGAGAATCTTCGGGAAATTTATATCGAAGCCTATACCCAGCAGGCGGCTTCGGATTATATTTTCCGCGAGACGGCAAAGGAGCTGTACCAGATCTTCGGCCGGTATCAGCCGGAGCTGACGGAGCGCGACTTCTACGCCATGGAGATCGGCTCGTCCGGGATCATGCGCGGCTATATGGCCCATCCGTGCGACGAAGAGCTGACGCTGGAGAAAAAGCTGCGGATGTTCCTCACAATGAGCCTCCGTGCCTACCATGTGCCGGAGAACGAGATCGAAAAGACCATCGGCTTTATCGTAGGACTGAATATCCGGGAGATCTCCGAGCGCGTCATGCAGGAGCTGTTCAAGGCGCTTGCGATGCACTTTGAGTTTTCCCTGAGCGGTATCATGGAAGCGGAGAAATAGTCGTAGAAAAGGATGTACGCCCCTGCACGGACGAAGCTTCGTGCACGGCTCCTTGGACCGGCCTTTCCCACGGGGTACGGGAAGGGCGAGAAATGAAAGCGAGGAAAATATGAAAAAAAGATTGCTCAGCGTTCTGCTCCTTCTCTGTATGCTGCTGACGCTTCTGCCCACGGCGGCCTTTGCCGAGGAAGCGCACGAGCATGTGTACGAGGAGGCGTTTGGCTGCATCTGCACCGTGGAATGCACGGAGGAAAACCGGAATGCAGACTGTCCGGCCTGCGGTGCGGAGGATGCGCGTCCGGAGGACTGCGCGCTTTACACCGGGCAAATGGAAGCGCCTGCACTCGAAGAGGAAGAAATGCCTGAGGAAGCGGACGCTTCCGTGGACGCGGACGGCCAGCATGTGCACTGCTTCTGCGGCGGCTCCGTCCTTGCGGGCAACCATACCAGCCATTCCGACGTGACCTATCAGCCGTGGAGCGGCACGAGCAGCATCACATATACCAACAATACCGCCTATGTTTACCTGACGGAGAACGCCACCCTCAGCGGCCATCTGACGGTGGATGGCAAAACACTATATCTGTGCCTGAACGGCAAGACCCTTGCCAGCAACGGCACGGCCAAGATTCAGGTCAAAAACGGCGGCCGGCTTGTCCTCTGTGACTGTCGTGGCGGCGGCACCTTCAAGGGTGCGACGCAGAGTGTCTGGGGCGGTGCCTGCATTTACCTTTATACCAGCACGCTGGATATGTTCGGCGGCAAGCTCACCGGCGGCAAAGTCACCGGCAAAGGCGGCGGCGGAGCCATCGCTCTGGATGACCAGCAGTGCATATTCAATATGTACGGTGGCGAAATCTCCGGCAACAACGGCAAGAACTACGGCGGTGCCATTTTCCGGAAATTCAATGCAAACATGCCGAACACCACCGGCGGCACTTTCAATATGTATGGCGGCACAATCAAGAATAACACCGCCGAGAACGGCGGCGCGTTCTTCTCCACCACCGGCGGCACCATCAACATGACCGGCGGCACCATCTCCGGCAATACAGCGACCATGAACAGCAACGATGCCGGCGGCGGCGCGATCTATATGCGCGGCAACGGGAAGATCAACATTTCCGGCAGCGCGCAGATCATCGGCAACTCCTCCAGTCTGGACGGCGGCGCGATTCTGATGGGCTGGGGCGAGATCAACATTTCCGGCAGCGCGAAGATTAACAGCAATACCGCCAGCCGCTGGGGCGGCGCCATCTGCCTGCGCCAAGATTCTAATCAGTCGACAACGCTCTACATGCGGGGCGGCGAGATCAGCGACAACAAGGCCAATTCAGAGGGCGGCGCGGTTCATGTGCTTGACAAGGACTGCCAGTTCTTCCTCTATGACGGCAAGATCACCAGAAACACCAGCGGCGACGGCGGCGCCATCTATCTGAATCAGGAGCCGTCATGGCTGATTATGCAAGGCGGCGAGATCTCCGGCAATACGGCCACCGGCAACGGCGGCGGTGTATATATTTACCGCACCGGCTCGGTCTGCCAACTCTATAGCGGTAAGATCGAGAATAACAAAGCCAGCGGCAATGGCGGCGGCATTTATATCAACCCCAGCAACAGCGGCCAGCTGAGGGTCGGAAACGAGCCCCTCGTGCAGAACAACACGGTTTCCGGCAAGGCCAACAATGTGTATCTGCCCTCCGGCAAGACGCTGACCATCGAGATCGGCATGTCCAAAGGCGCGTCCATCGGCGTCACCACCGCGAATATCAGATACCCCGTGGCATTTTCTAATAATTACAAAAAAGACTACTCGAATTACTTTTTCGCGGATGACGCCAATGCCCACGTGGAGTATAAGGATGACCAGAAGCTGTACCTTGTTTCCGGCGCGGTTGCGCGGCCCCTCACTGTGACATTTGACCCCAACGGCGGTATGCTGGCCGAAGCGGACAAAACCAAATCGTTGATGACCGGCGAACCCTACGGCACACTGCCGGTTCCCAGCTATGCGGGATACGATTTCACCGGCTGGTACACGGAACAGAACGGCGGCACCGAGATTAAGGAAAACACCACCGTGACAGTGTTCGGGACGCAGACCCTCTACGCCCACTGGACGCCGATCCATGTGCACGCCTACACACAGCAGGTTCAAAAGCCCGAAGCGCTGAAAACTCCTGCGGACTGCACCAATAACGCGGTGTATTATCTATCCTGTGCGTGCGGAGAAGTAAGCACCAACGACGCCGATACGTTTACCGCAGCGAATACCGCGCTGGACCACGACTGGGGCGCTTGGACGCAGAACAGCGATGAAAAGACCCACACCCGAATCTGTAAGCGTGACACCAGCCATACGGAAACCGAGAATTGCCACGGCGGCACGGCAACCTGTACGGCAAGGGCCGTCTGCACGGTCTGCGGCGGCGAATACGGCGAACTCCTGCCGCATGATTTCACGGCGGAAATTGCGGAAGCGAAGTATCTGAAATCCGGTGCGACCTGCACGGAAAAGGCGGTCTATTACAAGTCCTGCGCGGCCTGCGGCCTCAGCTCTGCGGGGACGGCTTCGGAGGCGACCTTCGAGGCAGGAAACGTCCTCGGACACGACTGGGGTGCATGGATCTCCAACGGCAACGACACGCACACGCGCGTCTGCAAGCGCGATAGCAGCCACACCGAGACGGATAACTGCTCCGGCGGCACAGCGACCTGTACGGCAAGGGCCGTCTGCACGGTCTGCGGCGGGGGGGACGGGGCGCTGGCTCCGAATAACCACACCGGCACGATCTACTGGGTCACGACCGAGACGACGCATGAGGGGCGCTATACCTGCTGCGAGGCTGTCGCGGTCCCGATGGAGCCGCACGCCTTCGGCGAATGGGTCGTGATCTACAAGGCGACCGCAAAGGTATGGGGCATCGTGGAGCGCACCTGCTCCGTCTGCGGACATCAGGAGCGGAAGGACGTTGCGCCGCTCGACGGAGCCGCGGCCTATGTTCTGAAATTCGAGACCAACGGCGGCAGCCGCATCTCTGATGTTTATGCTCCGTATGACACGAAGATCGACCTGAGCAAATACGAGCCGGTCAAGGACGGCTATCGCTTCACGGGCTGGTATCTCGACCGAATGCTGACAGAGGGGGTCACCTCTGTCCGAATGACCAAAAACGTGACGGTATACGCCGGATGGCGGCGGACGGAGCTGCCCTTCATCGACGTGCGCGGGGACGACTGGTTCTATGACGACGTGGCCTATGTCTATGAAAACGGCCTGATGAACGGCACGTCGGAAACCACCTTCAGCCCCTACATTTCCACAACGCGCGGCATGATCGTGACGATCCTCTACCGCATGGAGGGAAAGCCCGCAGTCTTTGAAGCCTGCCCCTTCACGGATGTGAAGGCGGGAGCCTACTATGAAAGGGCGATCGTCTGGGCGGCGGAAAATGGAATCGTCAAGGGCTACGGCAACGGCTGCTTCGGGCCGGACGATCAGATCACACGCGAACAGATGGCGGCGATCCTGTACCGCTACGCAAAGAACAGAGGACTGGACGTGAGCGTGGGTGAGAACACCAATATCCTCAGCTATGACGATGCGTTGGATATCTCCGAATACGCCGTTCCCGCCATGCAGTGGGCCTGCGGCGCGCAGATCATCCATGGCGCGGACGGCAGGCTGACGCCGGGCGCGAAGGCGACCCGCGCACAGGTCGCGGCGATCCTGCACCGGTTCTGCGAGAACGTCCTCAAGCCGTAAGCGGACAGAATGCAGCGGCGGAAGTATTGCTCCGCAGCAATGCCGAAATGGAATACGAAGGAGGCCCGGCCCTGCGCCGGGCCTCTGAACATTGAGAAGAAAGAAAAGTCCGGCAGGCCAAAGCCTGCCGGACTTTTGTATATATTTGGAGATGGAAGGTGCGCCGTCAGGCTTCCGCGGAATTCGGAAGGGAATACTTGTGCGCGTACTGCGTGAATTTTTCGCGGAAGCTCTCGCTGGTGAGCTTGGTGGCGCGCAGGGTCTCGTGCAGGTTCAGATTGTGCTGCGCGGTGTCAATGATACACCCGGCGATGTTGGAGCAGTGGTCGGAGGTGCGCTCGAGATTGGTCAGGAGATCCGACCAGACGAAGCCTGCCTCGATGCTGCAATTGCCCTGCTGCATCCGGAGAATGTGGCGCGTGCGCATCTGCTCCTTGAGCAGATCGATGACCTGCTCGAGCGGCTCGACCTCCGAGGCGACGGCGATATCGCCGGTGGAGAATGCACGCAGAGAAAGTGCGAGAATTTCACGGAGTGCATTTGCAAGCGTCTCAAATTCGCCCTTGGCGCTGTCGGAGAAGGAAAGCTTCTTATCGCGCAGCTCCTCGGCGGATCCGAGAATGTTGACGGCGTGGTCGGAGATGCGCTCGAAGTCGCCGATGGACTTGAGAAGCTCTGTGGCCTCCTCGCTCTCGTTTTCGCCGAGCTTCCGGGCGCTGAGCTTGACCAGATAGGTGCCGAGAATGTCCTCATAGTGGTCGCAGGCATCCTCGTCGTCACGGATGCTCTGCGCCAGCTCCGGAGTATAGGCGGAGATAGAGAGCAGCGCGTTCTGCATCGCCCGGATGGAGCGCTCCGCCATCTCGGCGGCGACGGTGTGGCTGCGCTGGAGGGCCAGCGACGGCGTTGCGAGCAGACGCTCGTCCAGCTCGGAAACGGCCTCGGCGCCGCCCTTGTCGGGCACCATGCGGATCGCCAGCTTTTCAAGCCAGCCGCCCGCCGGGAGAAGCATGGCTGTGCAGAGAATATTGAAGGCGGAGTGCGCCAGCGCGATGCCGTACATGGTCGCAGGCTCGTTGAAGATCTCCGGCGCGAAGATCAGCTTGACAAGGCAGAAGAGCGTCAGAACGACCGCGACGCCGATCACGTTGAACATCAGATGCACCACCGCTGCGCGGTGGGCGTTTTTATTGGTGCCGATCGAGGAAAGCATGGCCGTGACCGTCGTGCCGATGTTCTGACCCATGATGATGGGGATGGCGGCGGCATAGCTGACGGCTCCGGTCATGGCCAGCGCCTGAAGAATGCCGACGGAGGCGGAGCTGGACTGGATGATCGCGGTCAGAACCGCTCCGGCGAGCACGCCGAGCACAGGATTCTGGAAGGCAAGGAAGAGATCGACGAACTGCGGCACGTTTTTCAGCCCGGAGACCGCGCTGCTCATGGTGTCCATGCCGAACATCAGCGTGGCAAAGCCGAGCAGGATCATGCCGGTGTCCTTTTTGCGGCTGTCCTTGCAGAACATGTAGAGAATGATGCCGATGAGCGCGAGCACCGGCGTAAAGGAGGTCGGCTTGAGCAGACGCACCCAGACGCTGCTGCTGTCGATGCCGCCGAGGCTGAGCAGCCATGCCGTGACCGTGGTGCCGACGTTGGCACCCATGATGACGTTGATGGCCTGCCGGAGCGTCATAAGCCCGGAGTTTACAAAGCCAACGACCATGACAGTCGTTGCGGACGAGCTTTGAATGATGGCCGTTACGCCGAGACCCGTCAGAAAGCCCGCCATGACCTTTCCGGTCATTTTTCCAAGCAGCTCACGGAGCTTTCCGCCTGCGCGGCGCTCCAGCGCTTGCCCCATGAGGTTCATGCCGAACAGAAACAGGCAAAGGCCGCCGATCATTGTCAAAAAATTAAAAATATCCATACAATTTTTCCTCATTTCCCATGATCACTTATTATCTGACATTAGCTTAACAGGACAATATCAAATCCAGCGACATGGTATTGTAAAATCGTTGTAAAACCGCGCGGCGGAAAGGAAAGCGCAGGAAGGAATTTTCTTGCCGCCGGGCATTGACTTTTGCGGGCAGGCGCTATAGAATGATACCAAATCCGATACAGAAAGGCATATCGATATGCTTTACAACGCTTCCTACGCATACGCTTATTTTTACTTTACTGTGCTTGCATAGTAAGGGTAATTTGTGATGCGTAAAAAGCTCCATCGAATTTTTTGCGGCACAGATTACGCTGTGCCGCTTTTTTATTTTCTGTCTGGAGGAAAAATCCCATGATCGTCATACTCAAGCACAACACCTCAGAGGAAAAGCGCCGCCAGCTGATCGACTGGCTGCAATCGCAGCAGCTCGGCGTGCATGTTTCCGTCGGCGCGTATCATACCGTGCTCGGCCTGATCGGCGATACGAGCCGTGTAGATATGGATCTCATCCGCAGCCTGGATATCGTGGAATCGGTCAAGCAGGTCAGCGACCCGTTCAAATGCTGCAACCGGAAGTTCCACCCGGAGGACACCGTCATCGAGGTGGGCGATGTGAAGATCGGCGGCGGTAATTTCTGCATGATCGCGGGGCCGTGCTCCGTGGAAAGCGAGGAGCAGATCGTCTCCGTGGCGCAGGCCGTCAAAAAGGCAGGCGCGAACCTGCTGCGCGGCGGCGCGTTTAAGCCGCGCACCTCGCCCTACGCCTTTCAGGGGCTGAAGGCCGAGGGACTGGAGCTGCTGAAGATTGCGCGGCAGGAGACCGGACTTCCCATCGTCACGGAGATCATGAGCGTCAGCACGCTGGAGCTGTTCGAGGATGTGGACGTGATCCAGGTCGGTGCGCGGAATATGCAGAACTTCGACCTCCTGATGGAGCTTGGCAGGCTGGACAAGCCGATCCTGCTCAAGCGCGGCCTTGCAAACACGATGAAGGAGCTGCTCATGAGCGCGGAATACATCATGGCCAGCGGCAACGAAAAGGTCATTCTCTGTGAGCGCGGCGTGCGCACGTTTGAGACCTACACCCGCAATACGCTCGATCTGTCGGCGGTGCCGATGCTCCATGAGCTGAGCCATCTGCCGGTGATCGTCGATCCGAGTCACGCGACGGGCATTGCGTCGCTCGTACCGCCGATGGCGCTGGCAGGCGCGGCCTGCGGTGCGGACGGCCTCATGATCGAGGTACACAACGATCCCATGCACGCCCTCTGCGACGGCGCGCAGTCGCTGACGCCGGAGCAGTTCTCCGCGCTCAGCGAGAAGGTCCGCCGCGTCCGTGAGGCGATCGTATGAGCACGGTCGGAATTCTGGGCCTCGGACTCATCGGCGGCTCGTTTGCAAAGGCGTATCATGCCGCGGGCTGGACGGTTCTGGCGGCGGACAGGGATGCGGCGATCCTGAGCTTTGCGCAGATGTCCGGCGCGGTGGATGGGACGCTCGGAGACGGCCGCGCAGTGCGCCCTGATCTTAGCCTGCATCTGCCCGGAGGCGGCCATTGCGGAGCTGACAGGGCTGGCGCCGCACATTGGCGAAAAGCCCGTCGTCATCGACTGCTGCGGCACAAAGCGCGTCGTCTGTGAGGCGCTGTTCCCGGTCGCGGAGCAGTACGGCTTCACCTATCTCGGCGGCCACCCAATGGCGGGCAGCCACCATTCCGGCTTCAAATACGCCCGGGAAAATCTCTACCACAACGCGCCGATGGTGCTGGTTCCGCCGTCATTTGACGATATCGCGCTTTTGCAGCGCGTGAAGGAGCTGCTGGCCCCGGCAGGCTTCGGACACATCTCCGTCACAACGGCGCAGGCACATGATGAAATGATCGCCTTTACCTCGCAGATGCCGCATCTGATCTCCAACGCCTACATAAAAAGCCCGACCGCCGCAGAGCACAAGGGCTTCTCAGCGGGAAGCTACAAGGACATGACGCGCGTCGCGTGGCTCAATGCGCCGATGTGGGCGGAGCTGTTTTTGGAGAACCGCGACTGCCTGCTGCGGGAGCTGGGCTGGCTGATGGAGAGCCTGCGGGAATACCGCGCCGCGCTGGAGAAAAACGATCTCCCGGAGCTGACGCGGCTGCTCGAGGAAGGCAAAAAACGCAAGGAGGAGGTGGACGGCCGATGAAAACCGTTCATATTGACGCATCGAAAAGCTACGATGTGCGCATCGGGCGCGGACTGCTGGACGACTGCGGCAGACAGATCGCGAAGCGGGTGCGCTGCGCGAGCGCGGCGGTGGTTGCGGACGATACGGTCTATGCGCTCTATGGCGAGCGCGTCTGCGCGTCACTGGAGGCGGCGGGCATCCGCACCGTCTGCTATGTGTTCCCACACGGAGAAAAATCGAAGAATCTTCTGGAATATGCAAAAATTCTGAATTTTCTCGCAGAAAACCGCGTGACTCGCGCGGACGCGCTCATAGCGCTCGGCGGCGGCGTGACCGGCGACCTCGGCGGCTTTGTGGCGGCGACCTATCTGCGCGGTATCCCGTTCGTGCAGCTGCCGACGACGCTTCTGGCGGCAGTGGATTCCTCCGTCGGCGGAAAGACGGCGGTCGATCTTCCGGCGGGGAAGAATCTCGCGGGCGCGTTTTACCAGCCGGAGCTGGTGCTTTGCGATCTCGATACATTAGACTCTCTGCCGCGCGAAATTTTCCTCGACGGCTGCGCGGAGGTCATCAAATACGCGGTATTGGGCAGCCGGGAGCTGTTTGCGCTTCTGGCGGACATTCCCTCCGGCAAAGGGCTGGAGGAGGTGACGGCGCGGTGCGTGGAGATGAAGCGGGACTTTGTCCAGAGCGACGAGCTTGACCGCGGTGCGCGGCAGATGCTCAATCTGGGCCATACCTTCGGCCACGCCGTTGAGGCGTCCAGCCGCTTTACGCTTTCGCACGGAAAATCGGTCGCTATCGGCATGGCCATGATCCTCCGCGCCGCGTGCAGTCGCGGCTTGTGCAGCGCGGAGACGCGCGACGCGGTGATCGCGCTGCTTCAGCGCTATGGCCTCCCGACCGAGTGCCCATATCCGGCGGATATGCTGCTCGGCGCATTGAGCGCGGACAAAAAGATCTTCGGGACGAGGCTGAATCTGGTCGTTCCGACGGATATCGGCGCGTGCAGGCTTCTGCCGGTCGGCGTGGACGAGCTTTCCGGCTGGCTGCGCGACGGAGGCGCGATATGAATGTGACGCTCACGCCCGGAGCGCGCTCCGGACAGATCCGCATTCCGGCCTCCAAGTCGCAGGCGCACCGGCTGCTGATCTGCGCAGCGCTTGGCGATGCGCCGGTACGGCTGCGGCTGGACGGACGTTCGAAGGACATTGACGCGACGATCGGCTGTCTGCGCGCGCTGGGCGCGGAGATAGCCTGTGCGGACGGACTTCTGGAGATCATACCCATGCGGGGAAGCGTGACCGGAGAAAGAACGCTTTCCTGCGGAGAGAGCGGCTCCACGCTGCGCTTCCTGCTGCCGGTCTGCGGCGCGCTGGGCGCGGAGGCTGTGTTCCGTATGGAGGGGCGGCTCCCGGAGCGCCCGCTTGCACCGCTGGACGCGGAGCTTACGGCGCACGGTATGACGCTCCGGCGGGAAGGCGCGCTCCTGTATGTGCGGGGGCAGCTCCAAAGCGGAGCCTATACGCTTCCCGGCGGCGTTTCGTCGCAGTATATCTCCGGCCTGCTGATGGCGCTGCCGCGTCTTCCGGGAGGCAGCACACTGCACATCGCCGGGGAGCTGCAATCGGCGGGCTATGTCGATATGACGCTGGACGCGCTGCGCCTCGCGGGCGTTCGGATCGAAAAAATACACGACGGCTTCCGCATCCCGGGCGGGCAGCAATTTGCGCTGCCCGGAGAGACGGAGGTGGAGGGCGATTGGTCGAATGCAGCGTTTTTCCTGTGCGCGGGCGCGTTTTCAGAGCGCGGCGTGCGCGTGGAGGGACTGCGCCTGCCGACCGCGCAGGGCGACAGCGCCGTTCTGGACATTCTGCGCCGCTTCGGCGCGCAGGCCGAGATATCCGGCACGGGCGTCACGGTCAGAGGGGGCGCACTGCGCGGTATCCGCATTGATGCCGCCCAGATCCCGGATCTGATCCCCGTGCTGGCCGTGACGGCGGCTGGCGCGCAGGGCGAGACGGTCATTGAAAATGCCGCGAGGCTCCGGCTCAAGGAGTCCGACCGCCTGCAAAGCACGGCGGAGCTGCTCCGGCGGCTCGGCTGTCCGGTCACGGAGCTGCCGGACGGGCTTATCATCAAGGGCGGACAGGGCTTGACCGGCGGAACAGTCAGCGCCTGCGGAGATCACCGCATCGCCATGTCGGCGGCAGCAGCCGCCGCGCTCTGCACCGGGCCGGTGACAGTGACCGGCGCGGGAAGCGTCGAAAAATCCTATCCGCGCTTCTGGGCGGACTGGGAGCATTTGAAGGGAGATACGCTATGAGCAGCAGCTACGGAAAAAATCTGACCGTGACCATCTTCGGCCAGTCGCATTCTGCCGCCATCGGCGTGACGATGGACGGCTTTCCGGCGGGCTTTCCGGTCGATATGGAGGCGCTGGGGCGCTTTCTGGCCCGGCGCGCGCCGGGCCCTGTACGCCCGCGGCGGCACCAAAGAGGATACTGCCTGCATCAAGCAGCTGAACATTACATTTTAGCCGGGCTTTTGGCGGCAGAACACCGCAGATGCCCGCGGCAAAAAGGAGAGCAAACTGGCAATGGCAAGTGTTACCATCCGGCTGAACAGCATTGGTGAAGTGAAAGAGTTTAACCGCATTGCGGCCACTGTGCCCGGAGATGTGGACCTGCATTCCGGGCGCTACTGCGTGGATGCAAAATCCATCATGGGTATTTTTGCCCTGAACCTGGCGCGCGAACTGACGGTGGACAGCCCAACCCTGAGCGAGGAAGAACTGCACAAAAAGTTTGCGGCCTTTTTGGCGGGCTAAGGCGTATCTGAAAACCAAGGGCAACACCGCACAATTCCCGCCTGACGGCTTAAGCACCGCTTCGGCGG
>ERZ780083.262-NODE-262-length-20673-cov-3.094093_pt1 | contig 20673 bp, 17 predicted proteins | sample MGYA00511838_ERZ780083 | MGnify/ENA primary metagenome ERZ780083 (study PRJEB29588, sample SAMEA2152602) | human gut metagenome | biome: human gut; feature: human-associated habitat; material: faeces | place: Denmark | collected 2008/2010 ...
AAAATTTAAAAAAAAAAAAAAAAACCCCCCCCGCCGTGATGTAAATTCATCACGGCGGTGAGTTATATCCTGCTTTGTATCCCGCTTAATCGTATAAAATATTCCCCGACTTTTCAATCGGGGAATAAGATTATAACTGAATTATTACTTCATCTTCTCGATAGAAAGCATTATCTTTTCCATCTTTTCCTGTGCCTTAGCAAGCTTTACACGCTCGTTTTCGATCTGCTGTGCGGGTGCTTTTGACAGGAAGCCCTGATTGCTCAGCTTGCCGGAAAGGAAGTCGATGTCCTTCTGAGCCGCCTTGCGTTCCTTTTCAAGTCTTGCAAGCTCCTTTTCCTTGTCAACAAGCTCGCCCATAGGCATAAATATTCTTGCGTTTGCGGTAACGATAGTTACCATATCGTCGCTTGTTTCTGCCTTTTCGGATACTGTCAGCTCGCCTGCGCCTGCAAGACGCTCAAAGAATGCCTTAGCGCCCTCGAAAAGTGCCGTTTCGGCTGTTTCGATGTGCATTGTTACCTTCTTTGACGGCGGTACGTTAAGCTCGTTGCGCTGTACACGGATAGCACGGATCGCGTCTACTACCTTTGCAAAGTCTGTCTGTTCAGCCGCAAAGTGAAGCTTCTCATCATATACGGGCCAAGCCGATATCATTATGCTTTCGGGGTTGTTGTCCTTATCCGCAACTATAGGCATCGACTGCCATATTTCTTCTGTGATGAACGGCATAAAGGGGTGTAACAGCTTTAAGATGCCCTGCATAACGTAAACGAGTACGTTCTGAGCGGCACGGGCTGTTTCTCCGCCCTCTGCGATACGGGGCTTTGTAAGCTCGATATACCAGTCACAGTAAATATCCCAGATAAAGTCGAACAGGTTCTGTACCGCAACACCAAGCTCATAGCTGTCGAGATTTGCAGTAACGTTCTTGATAAGGTCGTTGTAGAGTGATAATATCCACTTATCCTCGATGGGGAGCTGTTCAGGGAGGACCGCTCCCTCCATATCCTCGGGAAGATTCATAAGGATATATCTTGATGCGTTCCAAAGCTTATTGGCAAAGTTACGCGAATTTGTGACCTTTGTTTCTGTCCAGCGCATATCGTTACCGGGTGCGTTACCTGTAACAAGAGTAAGACGCAGTGCGTCTGCACCGTACTTGTCGATTACTTCAAGCGGATCTACGCCGTTACCGAGCGACTTACTCATCTTTCTGCCCTGCTCGTCACGGACAAGACCGTGTATAAGTACGTCCTTAAAGGGCTTCTGACCTGTATGCTCAAGTCCGCTGAATATCATTCTTGCAACCCAGAACGGGATAATATCATAGCCTGTAACAAGCGTATTTGTGGGATAGAAATACTCAAGGTCAGCCGTCTTGTCGGGCCAGCCGAGTGTTGAGAACGGCCATAATGCCGATGAGAACCATGTATCAAGAGTATCCTCGTCCTGCTTCATCGGTGCGCCGCACTTCGGACAGGTGTCTATGCCGTCAAGAGTTATCTCTGTATGTCCGCACTCCTTGTTCTGGCAGTAGTAAGCAGGTATTCTGTGACCCCACCACAGCTGACGTGAAATGCACCAGTCACGGATATTTTCCATCCAGTAGAGATAACCGTTTTCAAATCTCTGAGGAATGTATCTCAGCTCGCCGCTCTTTACTACATCTATAGCGGGCTGTGCAAGCTGTTTCATCGATACGAACCACTGATAGCTTGCTCTTGGCTCAACAGTTGTGCCGCAACGCTGACAGCAGCCTACATTGTGCTTATGAGGCTCAACCTTTACAAGTAAGCCCTGTGCTTCAAGGTCGGCTACCATAGCTTTTCTTGCTTCGTATCTGTCCATACCTGCGTACTTGCCGCCGATACCGTCCATAATTGTAGCGTCGTCATTCATCATATGGATTATCGGTAAGTTGTGGCGCTTGCCGACTTCAAAGTCGTTAGGGTCGTGTGCGGGTGTGATCTTTACAACACCTGTACCGAATTCCATATCAACATATTCATCGGCAATAACAGGGATCTCTCTGTCGGTAAGAGGGAGCTTAACCATCTTGCCTACTATGCTCTTATATCTTTCATCATCGGGGTGAACGGCTATAGCGCTGTCACCGAGGAGTGTTTCGGGACGTGTTGTTGCTATCTCGACACTGCTGCTTCCGTCTGCAAGAGGATAGCTTATGTGCCAGAAGAAGCCGTCCTGCTCTTCATATTCGCACTCGATATCTGAGATAGATGTCTTACAGTTCGGACACCAGTTGATAATTCTTTCGCCGTGATAGATAAGTCCCTTGTTGTAAAGGTCGATAAATACCTTCTGTACAGCCTTTGAACAGCCCTCGTCAAGAGTAAAACGCTCTCTGTCCCAGTCACATGACGAGCCGAGCTTCTTTAACTGCTGAACGATACGTCCGCCGTAAACTCTCTTCCATTCCCACGCACGTTCAAGAAAGCCATCTCTTCCTACATCGTCCTTGGTAAGACCCTCTTCCTTCATCGCATTAACGATCTTCGCCTCTGTAGCGATAGAAGCGTGGTCTGTGCCGGGCAGCCACAGTGCACAGTAGCCCTGCATTCTCTTATAGCGGATAAGAATATCCTGCAATGTGTTGTCAAGAGCGTGTCCCATATGGAGCTGTCCGGTTATGTTCGGAGGGGGGATAACTATCGTATAGGGCTTCTTCTTGGGGTCTATTTCTGCATGGAAGTACTTCTTTTCCTCCCATTCGTGATAAAGCCTGTCCTCAAAATCCTTAGGAGAATAGGTCTTTGCGAGTTCTTTCTTCATTTTATTTATATCCTTTCTTTGATTGCCGGAGTTTAACGTTACGCTTCCACCCTTGCGAAAAGCTGTTCATCGGGGTCTACAAGCACCGTGTAATTGTTTGTGAATATCACCATACCCGGCTTTGCGCCGTTGGGCTTCTTCACAAATCTTATCCGTGTGTAGTCAACCGGCACTTTCGTGCTGTTCTGTGCCTTTGAGCAGTATGCCGCAAGGCTTGCCGCCTGCAGAATGGCATTATCCGATATTTCGCCGTTCTTCGCCTTTATTATGACGTGCGAACCTGCTATGTTCTTCGTATGAAGCCACATATCGTCCGGCTCGGCGGTTTTTACTGTCAGCTTGTCATTCTGTATGTTGTTCCTGCCTATATACACATCGTAACCGTCATCGGTCACAAAGTGCATAGGAGGTTTCGGTTTTACCTGTGTTTTTTTATTGACGGTATTCGCATGGATATAGCCGTTTGCCGCTAACTCCTGCTTTATCTCGCTTATCTCCGCATTGGAGGTGGCACGGGACGCGGCATCGAATACGCTGTCGATATATATAAGCTCGTTTTCGCCGTCTGCTATCAGCTTTGTAAGCATTCTTTCGGCTTTTTCAAGCTTCTTGTATTCCGCATAATATTTCTGGGCGTTCTGTGAGGGGGTGAGCCTTACGTCAAGCGGAACGGTCACGGTTTCGCCCGTGCTGTAATCCTCGGCGGTAAGCTCGGTCATGCCTTTTTCCATACGGTATATGTTCGCACTTACAACATCGCCACGGACTCGGAATACCTCCCTTTCTCCGCACTGTGCAAGCTCGCCCTTCTGAAGCTCCAGCTTTCTTGCTATTCGCTCATAGGTATTCATCAGCATTTTCAGCAGATCCCTTGAACGCTGTTTCATACGTTCGTTTTCCGCTTTACTGCCGTAGAATATATCCAGCAGTGCATTTGCGCCGTCTGCGTGGGAAACAAGCATCTGCGTGCCGTATTGCTCTATCGGCATAAAGCAGAAATCCTTGTATGCGCCGTTAAGGTCACGCAAAATCGTAAATCCGTTTTTATCTGTCACATATTCCCTTGCGCGTTTTATGAAAAACAGCAAGCGGTCATAGCTATCGTCCGTCATATCGTCAACCGCAAAATCGGTATCCCTGCACGAATAATAAGCGCACTCTCTCGCAAATACCGGAGAAACGCCCTCAAGGCAGGCGGGCAGGGGGTTTGACAGCCGCTTTCCCTCTCCCTGTTTTACAGCATTTATAAGCTCGCTGTCGGAACAGGTAAGGAAGTTTACACGGGTCAGATCTCTCGGCGGCGTTTCGTATACGATATTCGGCAGTATGCGTCTTACCGAAGAAACATCGTCCGTGATACGCTTTATGCTGTCGGTAACACGGTACACGCCGTCCTTTTTTGCCATAAGTATTATATTGCTGTGCCTGCCCATTATTTCGGCGGTAAGGCGGTTTACTACCATATCGCCAATTTCGTTCATGCACTCAAAATCAAAGTTTATTATACGCTCAAGTCCGTCCTGCGTTATATCGAGCAGTTTTCCTCCGCTGAGGTGCTTTCTGAGAAGCATACAGAACATAGGAGGAGCGGACGGATTTTCCGCTGTACGCTCCGTCATACTCACTCTCGCCGACATTGAATTTGAGCTTATCAGTATCTTATTGTGCTTTCCCGCACTGCGTATCGAAATAATTATCTCCTCTCGGGAGGGCTGATAGATCTTGTCTATTCTTCCGCCGACAAGCCCTGCCGACAGCATTTCAGATACCACACAGTGAAGAAAAGTGCCGTCAAGTGACATCGGCAGTCCTTTCCGTCACACGTTAAATTATATATGAGCAGGGGTCTTTACTGCTCTGTGCGACAAATATCTGTGTATTGTGGAATTTGCGGCTAAGAACACCGCAAAGATAATTGCAAAGTATATTTTCCGTGTGGAAGTGACCTGCGTCAATAAGGCAGAAATCCCTGTTGACAGCGTCAATCCACACATCGTGCTTTATATCGCCCGTTATAAGAGCATCACAGCCTGCGAAAACGGCAAGCGGTAAGGTGCTTCCGCCTGCACCGGAACAGACGGCTACACGCTTTATCGGTCTGTCGGTTTCGGTATAGCGTACCACCGTGCAGTCAAACGCTTTCTTACAACACTCAGCAAGAGCCTTGGCGTGAGTGGCAATAGGCAGTTCGCATATTTTACCGTAGCCTGTTCCATCGGGCATAACGGGTTCAAGTATCTTGTCGGAGCGCTCAAATTCGAGCAGATCGAGCATAATGTCGGTAACGCCGTTTTTGGTCATATCGGCATTTGTATGCATACATACCGCGTTCAGCTTATTCTTTATAAGCTCGTAAACCGGCGTACCCTCCGTAACGCTTTTCAGCGGATCGAAAATAACAGGGTGATGCGATATTATAAGATTGGCTTTGTTCGCCACTGCCTCTTTTATCACAGCGTTGGTTATGTCAAGGCAAAGGCATATGCCCTTAACCGGGGCATCCATATCGCCGACAAGAAATCCGCTGTTGTCAAACTTATCCTGCACCGAAAACGGTGCATATTCATTCAGAAACTCGTAGATAGTGCTTACTTTCATAACCTTCCCCCCAAAAAATCATAATGTTGTTATTATATTTTCTATTTCCTGTGCGGTTTTGCACAGCTTCTCGCTTTTTTCCGTATCTGACGATGAGCAGCATTCTCCTGTATGTCTTAGCTTACGGCACACCAAGCTCAGATACTCCTTGTCCGTTACCTTTCCGGAATATGCAAAAGCATCGGTTATCTCACGGCTCTCGCCGTCATAGTACACCGACATAATAACGTAATTTCTGTCGTTTTCCCTTGCGGTAAGCTCTTTTTCTATATAAAAGCCGTTTTTGTACAGTTCTTTTCTTAATATCTCAGCCTTTGTCATAGGCTGGAGGATAAAATGTGTATCACGGCTCAAGAAACGGCAACCTAGAACTATCCTCGCTATAAGCTCGCCGCCCATACCTGCGATTATCACATCGTCGGCATGATCTATTTTTTCAAGTCCGTCCGACAGCACAAGACGCACCGCATCTTCTTTTCCTATGTAGTGCATTACCGTCTGCCTTGCGGAAAGCAGTGGTCCTTCGTTTATATCCGCCGCCGTGAGCTTTCTTTCACCGTCAAGATAGAGCCTGCAAGGGAGCAGGGCGTGATCCGTACCGACATCGCATATCTCTCCGCCTTTACGCACCATTCCTGCCGCCGCCGCAACCCTTGGCGAGAGTGTCGGCTCGTTCATCAGTTGCCGACAGCCTCGTTCAGCTTCTTAACCAGTTCGTCCGCATCAACACCGTGAACATCGCACGCCTGTGCAACAGTTTCGCCTCTTGACGCAGGGCAGCCTAAGCAGTGCATACCCATTTCAAGAAAGTACGGAGCTGTGACCTCTCCGTGCGCGTCTAAGATATCGCCGATTATAGAATCCTTTGTGATAGTCATATTTTTTACATTCCTTCCGATAGAAATTTCAGTATATAAATATACATTGTTTATTATACACCAATCCGGGTGAAATTACAATAGCGGAAATGAGAATTTGCGATAAGCAAAACGGCAGATACGCTTTCGCATATCTGCCGTAATTCATTTATAAAATTTATGATACCGTTTATTCCCGCCGTTTAGCCACGTTAAGCATAACAACATCGTTGCAAAAGGCGGAATTTGGTGCGGCACATTGCCGCAAAACGGCAGATACGCTTTTGCATATCTGCCGTAATTCGTTTATAAAATTTATGATACCGTTTATTCCCGCCGTTTAGCCATGTTAAGCATAACAACATCGTTGCAAAAGACGGAATTTGGCGTGGCGCATCGCCGCAAGTCACAATAAGTCAAAATATCGTTTATTCCCGACCGTTCCACTAATCTTAGTTACTCACCGACCTTTAAAAAGGTCGGAACAGTCAGCGGCGACTCGCCGCTTAGACGGTGGGTTTCTGGCGTACCTTTATGTGTACTTCGCGAAGCTGCTGTTCGGTTACCTCTGTGGGTGCGCCGAGCAGAAGATCCTGAGCGTTAGAGTTCATCGGGAATGCGATAACCTCTCTTATGCTCTCATCGCCTGTGAGGAGCATTATCATACGGTCAACACCGGGTGCCATACCTGCGTGAGGCGGAGCGCCGTACTGGAACGCATTGTAGAGCGCGCCGAACTTTTCGGCAACGTCCTGCTCTGTGTAGCCTGCTATCTCGAATGCCTTTATCATTATCTCAAGGTCGTGGTTTCTTACAGCGCCGCTTGAAAGCTCAACACCGTTGCAGACAATATCGTACTGGTATGCAAGTATGTCAAGCGGATTTTTTGTCATCAGCGCCTCAAGACCGCCCTGCGGCATTGAGAAGGGGTTGTGCGTGAATATAGTCTTGCCTGTTTCCTCGTCCTCCTCATACATCGGGAAGTCAACGATAAAGCACATTTCATATCTGTCATAGTCGATCATATCCATACGCTTTGCGACTTCTGTACGGATCTGACCTGCAAACTTAGGCGCCATCTTCTTGTTATCGGCAATGAAGTAAAGAACATCGCCAACTTCAAGAGCGCATCTGTTCTTAAGCTCTTCTCTCTGCTCGTCATTCAGGAACTTGTCGATAGGACCGAGATACTTGAAGCTCTCGTCTACCTTGACATATCCAAGACCCTTCATGCCGATCTCCTTAGCGAATGCCTCCATCTTCTCAAAGAAGCCCTTTGACTGACTAGCCATACCGGGAACTCTGATACCTCTTACGCACTTGTTTGCGAAAGGCTTGAAGTCGCTGTCAACAAACAAGTCTGACAGCTCTGTTATGATAAGGGGGTTACGAAGGTCGGGCTTGTCTGTACCGTACTTCAGCATTGACTCGGCGTAGGGGATACGCTTGAAGGGTGCGGGAGATACAGGCTTACCGCCGAACTTTTCAAATACAGCGGATAAAACCTCTTCTGCGTTTGCAAAAACGTCTTCCTGTGTCGCAAATGCCATTTCAAAGTCAAGCTGATAGAACTCACCGGGTGAACGGTCCGCTCTTGCGTCCTCATCACGGAAGCACGGAGCTATCTGGAAGTACTTATCAAAGCCCGATACCATAAGTAACTGCTTGAAGATCTGCGGTGCCTGCGGCAGAGCGTAGAACTTTCCGTGGTGCTTACGGCTGGGGATAAGGTAATCTCTTGCTCCCTCGGGTGAGCTTGTTGAAAGGATAGGGGTCTGTATTTCAAGAAATCCCATCTCGGTCATCTTACTGCGTAAGAATGAGATGACCTGTGAACGCAGTACGATATTGTTGTGCATTCTCTTATTACGCAAATCGAGATAACGGTACTTTAAGCGTATATCTTCCTTTGTTTCTGTCGAGGTGGGAACTTCAAACGGGAGCTGTTCAACAGTTACCTTGCCCAGCACCTCAAGACTTTCGGCTACTATCTCGATAGTACCTGTGGATATCTTATCGTTATAAGTACCCTCTGCTCTCTTTATTACCGTACCGCCTATTGTAACGGCACACTCCTTGTTCACGCCCTCCAGAAGACCCTCGTTCTTCTGGAATGTGATCTGTACATAACCGTAATGGTCGCGCAGATCTATAAACTTGATTCCTCCGTGGTCACGGATGTTCTCTACCCAGCCTGCAACACGGACGGTCTTGCCGATGTCGTTTTCACTCAGCATTTCGCAGGTGTGAGTGCGGTACTTGTTCTCTAAAAACATTTCTTTCTTGCCTTTCTTTTTTTATAAATCAGCCCTTGAGCTTTTCTTCAAGCATTGCCTTTATACTTGCGGGTGAAGCCGCTCCCTTGAGTGCCTTGTTGCACTGTCCCATAAGGAAGCCGAACACCTTTGTTTCACCGCTTCTGTACTGCTCGACAGCCTTAGGATTAGCCTCCATTATGCCGTTTATCGTCTTTTCAAGCAGTGCGTTGTCTTCCTTTATCCACAGCTGCTGTTCTTCGGCGATAGTTTCGGGCTTCTTGCCTGTTTCAAGCATTTCACGCAGGATTATCTTTCTGTTATCCTTTGATATTTTGCCTGTTTCCGCAAGCTCTATAAGCTTTGCGAGATCCTCTGCGGTAAATTTCATATTATCAAGATCAAGCTCACCGAGATTTATTCTTCTCATAAGCTCAACCACTATGAACGTGCCTATAGGCTTGGGGTTATTATATGCCTTTACGGCATTTTCAAACAGGTCACTTACACGCTTTGAATCTGTCAGCACCTTTGCGTCAGCCGCAGAAATGCCGTATTCGCCTGTGTAGCGCGCTACTCTCTGCTCCGGCATTTCGGGAATGTCAGCCTTGATAGCCGCAAGCTCTTCTTCCGTGAAGATTATCGGCGGTATATCGGGGTCGGGGAAATAACGGTAGTCGTGAGCGTCCTCCTTGGAACGAAGCGAGCTTGTTTCGCCCGTAGCGTCATTGAAGTGGAGCGTTTCCTGTACTACTCTTTCGCCGTTCTCGATAAGCTCTGTCTGGCGGTATATTTCGTATTCAATGGCTCTTTGTATAGCCTTTGTGGAGTTAAGGTTCTTGACCTCGGTTCTTGTTCCGAGCTTGTCTGAATCCTTTTCGGCAAGCGAAATATTAACGTCGCATCTCATTGAGCCCTGTTCAAGCTTACCGTCGCATACGCCTGCATACTGGAGCATAAGTCTTATCTTTTCAAAGAACGCTATGACCTCGGCGGCTGAATGGAAATCAGGCTCGGTAACTATCTCGATAAGTGGGATACCGCAACGGTTATAGTCTGCAAGGCTGACACGCTCAATGTCGTCGTGTACAAGCTTACCTGCGTCCTCTTCAAGATGTATACGGTTTATTCTCATCGTCTTCTGCTCGCCGTCAACCGTTACGTCAACGTGACCGCCCAGACACACGGGGCGGGGCATCTGCGATATCTGATATGCTTTGGGCAGGTCAGGGTAGAAATAATTCTTTCTGTCCCACTTTGTAAAGCGTGATATCTCACAGTTCATGATGTAGCCTGCTTTTATAATGTACTCAACAGCCTTTGAGTTAAGCACGGGGAGCGTTCCGGGAAGTCCGGAGCAGACAGGACAGCATCTTGAGTTAGGCTCGCCGCCGAACTCAGCCGAGCAGGTGCAGAATACCTTTGAGTTTGTCAGAAGCTCTGCGTGTATTTCAAGTCCTATGGTAGGATATAATTTCATATTGTTACCGTCCCTTCTCAAACCTCGCTGTAACGTCTGTCAAACGTCTTTTCAAAAGCGTCTGCCGTCTGTATCAGCGTATCCTCTTCCCACTTTCTGCCGACAAGCGACATACCTATGGGCATACCGTCTGCGTTATATCCGCAGGGTACGGAGATTGCCGGGAGCGATGCGATATTTACCGTTACGGTGCATATATCCGCAAGATACATCTTGACGGGGTCGGTTTCCTGCTCGCCTATCTTGTATGCTACAGTAGGAGCGGTAGGTGTCAGTATAACGTCCGCATTCTCGAATATCTCGTTATATTCCTTTATAATCTGCTGTTTTAATGCCAGCGCCTTTAAATAGTATGCGTCATAGTAACCGCTTGAAAGTGCGTAGTTGCCGAGAAGTATACGGCGCTTTACCTCATCGCCGAAGCCTCTTGTACGGCTGTCGCGGATCATCTCGTCAAAGGTTCTGCCCTCGCCTCGAAGTCCATACTTGATGCCGTCAAAGCGTGAAAGGTTGGAAGCCGCCTCGGCACTTGCCACAAGGTAGTAAGCCGATACAGCGTACTTAAGGCTCTTCATCGAGCAGTCAACGAGCGTTGCGCCCATTTCTTCATATTTCTTTGCCGCCGCAAGGACTGCGTTCTTCACTTCATCGTCTGTGCTGTCTGCGAAAAATTCCTTCGGAAGAGCTATCTTCATACCCTTTATATCCTTGCCGACCTTGGCGTTGAAGTCCTCGGCGGGCTTGTTTGCGCTTGTTGCGTCACGGCTGTCCTTGCCGCAGATAACGTTAAGTATCGTACCGCAGTCGACCGCATTGTTTGCGATAGGTCCTATCTGGTCAAGCGAGCTTGCGAAAGCTACCAGACCGTAACGTGATACTCTGCCGTATGTCGGCTTAAGACCTGTAACACCGCAGAATGAAGCAGGCTGTCTTATAGAGCCGCCTGTGTCGCTTCCGAGTGCCGCAGGTGCAAGTCCTGCCGATACTACAGCCGCAGAACCACCGCTTGATCCGCCGGGAACACGCGTTAAATCAAAGGGGTTTCTTGTCTTTGCAAATGCGCTTGTCTGTGTAGAGCCGCCCATTGCAAATTCGTCCATACTTGTCTTGCCGAGAAGCACATAATTCTCAGCCTTCAGCTTTTCTATTACATTGGCATCGTAAGGCGGAACAAAGTTTTCAAGCATCTTTGATGCGCAGGTCGTTCTTATTCCGTCCGTGCATATATTATCCTTTATGGCAAGCGGTATACCCGTGAGTGCCTTTGCCTCGCCCTTGTCTATGATTTCCTGTGCTTTTTCGGCATTTTTAAGCGCTTCGTCATCGGTCACGGTGATATAGCCGAGCACATCGGGGTTTTTAGCCTTTATACTGTCCGAATATTCCTTGCAAAGCTCTGCGGCGCTTATCTGCTTTGTGTCGAGCATTTCACGCAGAGAACTCAGTGTCTGTTTTTTAAGCTCCATTATTCTCTTATCCTTTCAGCTCGTTATCAGTCAACCATCTTCGGAACCACATAGCAGTTTCCGCTGGGCTGTGTGTTGCTGAGCAGCTTCTCTGTCGGGAATGATGGCTTTGCAACGTCTTTTCTTACCTCGTCATAGCTTATGCTGTTATTATCCTTGGTATCATCGTAAACTACGTCAAATTCCTTTACGGTGTCCATAAGCTCGATTATCGCGCTCATTTCGCCCATTACCTTTTCTTTACCCTCATCGGTATAATTGAGCTTACTCAGATTACACAGATGGTCAATGGTCTTTATATCCATTATGCCGTCATTCCTTTCCTTCGGGGCTTTTTCTGCCGTTTGTGGCAGAACCTACTGACCCATTATAGTTATACTTTAACTATTATACAACATTGCGAGCCTATTTGCAAGCGTTGGAGGGTAAAAAACTGTGTTTAAGTGAGATTTGAAAACACTACCGAGGTATTTTAGTATACTATTAAAGTATAATTACCCTGCCTTGTCCGCTTTAGCACCGGTTGAAATATAAGCGTATTTACTGCTTTTTCAAAACCGCCGTCAACGTAACTTTCAAAAATAAGCAACATTGGGAAAGGCAAATTTACATTGCCTTTCAGACACACAAGAACTCCCCCGACCTATCATCGGGGGAGTTCTTGCATTGATTGAGGGGATGTATATAAACTTTCGTTGTACTTAGTCGGAGCGGTATCGCGTCTGCGGTAACTGCGCCCCTATAATAACCGCCATGGCGGCAATCAAGGCACTCGCCTTATCGTCTTCGGAAATCCTTTTCCTCTGACTATGGCTAAATTATAACGCCCGTTTGTTAATTGAATAATAACTGAGCGTGAAAAAATTATGAAAAGAAGAAATTCCCCGACTTTTTTCGCTTTCCCTATTGACAAATCGCCCGTATCAGTATATACTGTATATATAACACATAAACAGCTTGTTATGTGACGTAAGCTTACAACACCAAAAAGGAGGAACTATGAAAATTCTTCTTAATTCCGATATTCCGATATACAAGCAGATTTCAGCCGACTTCAAGGAACGTATTATGAACGGCACGATTTCTGCCGGGGAATATCTTCCCTCGATAAGAGGACTTGCAAAAGAGCTTAAAATCAGCGTAATAACCACTATGAAAGCATATGAGGAGCTTTGCTCGGAGGGGCTTGTCAGCGCAGTTCAGGGCAAGGGCTATATAGTCAACGCTCAGGACACGGGTATGATAAAGGAGCAGTATATGCGACTTCTCGAACAGCATCTGCAGGACGCACTCGACTGTGCAAGGCTTGCGGGGCTGTCCGTTGACGAGGTATGCGAGGTGCTGAAAACACTCGGCAGTATTGAATGATTTATTTAAAAGGAGATAATATGGAAGAGGTAATCAAGGTAAGTGATCTTACCAGAAAATATAAAGATTTTTCGCTGGGTCCTGTTGACCTTTCATTCCCGAAAGGCTTCGCAACGGCGCTTATCGGTGCTAACGGCGCAGGAAAAACAACACTTATGGATATAATAAGTCGCATCACCGCAAAGACAGGCGGCACAGTGACATATTTCGGAGAAACCGACAACCCCGACAAGGGCAACATCAAGGAGCGTATCGGCTACTGTGCATCACAGGCGATGTTCCCGGCTAACTGGAAGGTGAGGGATATTGCACTTTCTATGAGCCTTGCGTTTGATAAATTCAGCAAGGACAGATTTTATTCACTTCTCGGTGAGCTTGGCGTTACCGATGAGAAAAACAGTAAAAAGCCTTTATCGAGTATGTCGGACGGTATGAAGATGAGAGTGTTCTTAGCGTCGGCTTTTGCAAGAGATACAGATTTACTGGTGCTTGACGAGCCGGGCTCATCGCTCGACCCGCTTATGCGTGACAGGCTGTGCGACCGCTTCCGTGACTATATAGACAGCGGTAACGGCGAAAGGAGTATAATCTTCTCAACCCACAATATAGCCGATATGGAGAATGCCGCAGACTACGTTATCTTTATGGATAACGGCAAGGTGATCGAACAAGGCTTCACAGAGGATCTAAAGGACAAATATATCGCCCTCAGTGCAGAACCCGAAAGCCTTGACAGAATATCGCCGCTTCTGCTCTGCTCTTCTCATTCATCGTCCACAGCAACAGGTCTTGCCTTAGCCGAAAACAAGCTGAAGCTCGAAGCACTGGGCGCAGTGACCGAACGTCCGACCTTAAGCCAGCTCAGCATTGACCTTATGAAGATCGCAGAAGAAAAACGCCTTGCTCTTAAAAAGGAGGCGTAAGTATGATGAGATCGATACGCTTATTCAATGCTAACACGCTGTTCAAGGTTTCGCTCGTTATGATCGTTATGGTTGCGGCAATTTATGTTATAGGCTTCTTAGTCGGCTCTGCCGCAGGAAAAAGCGACAGAGAAAACACAGACGACAGCACAGCAGTCGCAGAGGAAAATGACGATATTGCATATTCCGCCCTTAACACAGTGTGCTGTGTTATCGGCTTTGCAGGTGCACTCTTAATAAACGGCAACGCCATAAACCTTTACTATAAGGTTGACGGCAGTAAGTACGCAAGGACGATAAAGCACGGCGCAGAAAAGTTCGGCAAGTCGCTTGCAGGCTCTGTTATAATCTCGTCTGTTACTGCGGTGGCAGTATCGCTCGTACTCGGAATTTTCACGCTTATGGGCGGTGAGCTTGAGCTTACAGATCTGCCGCCTATGATACTGTTTTCGCTCGGCGCATCGCTCCTGTCCTGCATTCTGATACGTCCTCTCGTATCTGCAAAAAAAGCTAACGCAAGAAGCGTTCTTCTTCTGATAGCGTTGCTTGTCGCTATGTTTATTCTGTCATCAACAGCAACAGCGGCGAGCCATATAAGCTACAGTGCCGCACTTACTATGAGCATTATACAAGTGTCGGGGGCGGTCGGAGCGTCTTTTTAAACAGAGCCCCCCTGCCGTTACATCAAGGAAAACTGGCAGTTCTGAGGAGGTATATGAAGATATGAAGAATTTTCTTTTATCGCTTAGATTCGTTATAAAGCGTGTTTTCAGGCTTACTGCCGCCAATATTGCGTGGCTTATCGTCACCGCTGTGATCGTTGCGATCGGAACAGAAGCAATGGGCGTTGAGCCTGTTGCAAGAGGTGATTATGACTATCAGTTTTATCTGATGATGTTGCCGTACCTGTTGGTCTTTTTGTCTTTCGGATTATCGTCGGCCTTTTCGGACATTTATGCAAGCGTCTATATCCGTACAAGCGGGCTTTACAAGTGCCTGAGGACGAGGGCGGTGCAGGTGTTCATACTGTTGTTTGATGTTGTGGCTCTGATACCGGCTGTTATCGTTACCGCTGTTGTGAACCCTTCCGCTCTGCCCGACTTTTTACTTATATCGGCAATAATAATCGGCATCAGTCTGCCGCTTTCATCGGCTTATTTCCTCATGTGGATGGTCTTCTGCGGATACTCGATATTCAACTTACTGTCGGGCTTTTTCGGGGACGGATATATGGCAGACGGCTTTGCGTTTATGCCGACCGAGCTTTCCGACAGTCTGCCTGTTGCGGCGTTGCTTTCAGTGGCGATACTGCTTGCAGGGCTTATAGTTTCATTTATCGTGTCGGATATTATTTTCCGCATAAGAAAGCGTCCTCGTGACAGGCAGATGCCGAAGGGAGCGATGCAGGCGTGAGGATGTCAACGCTCACCTTTCAGCATACGGTCTATAGATGCAGATGAGATTTTTATCGTTGTTACAAAAGACGCTGTAAGCACACAAGCAAACATAAACATACAGGATACCGCACCTGCGATAAGCTGAACAGTGCTTATAATCTGCACAGATAAATCAAAATAGCTTTCAAGCCATATGTTATACATGGCATTTACACCGACCGACAGCAGAAATCCGGCTATACCCGAAACAAAAACAGCAAGAACCGTTTCCGCAAGAGTTATTCCGTACACATCCGTTTTTGTGGCTCCGAGCGCTCTCATCACAGCTATTCTCTGTGCGGTGTCCGAATAATACAGCAAAAGTGCGGATGCCGCCGACAGCAACATTGAAACACATATAAGCGGCAGTATAACAATCAGAATCTTTTCGATAAAGGCACTTACTCTGTCTATTCTTGAATATATCATAAGATCGAGTCCGACAGTTGCGTGAATACCGTTTTTTTCGGCTTGCTCACACGCTTCAAGCGCTTTCTGAAAGCTGTCATAATACAGATTTACTGTGGCATCGCTGTAGCAGAGTTTTGTTTTTTCGGCGGCGCTTTTTGTAATCATCATCGAGCTTTGTTCGAACACGCTTGCGGCAGCCTCACTGCTTGCTATTCCGCAAACGGTAAACCCGTCAAGATATATTTCACCGTTGTCGGTACGTTTCAGTGAAACACGATTGCCTGTCAGCCTTTCCATTTCCTCACGGGTAAATCCCAGTTCGGACAGAAAATCTTCCGAAATAACGACCTCGTCATCGCCGCTTATGTTTCTGCCGTACAAAAAGATCTGTTTGTCGGGATAGTTGTGTTCAAAGCTGATGCGCTGATTTTCCGAAATCACATCATACCGCATATCTACCGCAAGAATATGCTTGTACTGCCGCATCATATCCACAGACGCAGTTTTTTTCATATCGTCACCGCAGATAAGCGTTATATCCTTCACCAGATGGTCTTCACTGTAATTTGACTGTGATATGGAATTCAGATATTCGCTTGTCGTATATATATCGTATCGATAACCGACGTTGCAGGAGATTACTTCTGACACGGCGGTTATTTTTGATATAATATCGTCCGCAGTATCCCCTGCCTGCTTTGCGGTATCGGAATATGCAGACACCATCGCACACGCCTGATCTATATGCTTGTACTGTATATCCGATAATTCATCGGTAACTGCCGACACAAAAACAGCCGCAGAGCAACACAGCAGCACAACAGTCAAAACGCTTACAGCCACCCTCAGCATAATACGCTTGTGTCCGGTCAGATTCTTCATTGCCAGCTTTAATATATCGGTTATTTTCATCTTACGCCTTTCTGTTATCTGTCATATTCTCTTACCGTATCAGAGAGGTTTATTCCGCTCAGCGTGCGGAATTTGCAATAAAGCATAACCGCAAGTACGGCTATAAACAAGAGAGCGAATGCCGATATGCCCACAATGCCGCTTGCCGTTTCCAAAGCCACCTCAAAACAAAGCAGGCTTTTTGTCAGGGATGAAACATAGGAAAACAGCAGGTGCATCAGCAAAAATCCGATTGCAGCGCCGAGCAGCAGCGATGAAAAATAAGGGATAAAATATATTGCGTATACGTTGTTTTTTCTCGCCCCCAACAGTATGAAATTTGTCATTATATGCGAGCGTTTCGCTATTGTTACCGAAAATGTATTTAAAACAGAAAAGAAAGCTATCCCTGCAAACAAAACAGCCAGCCCGATAAAAAGTATGTACGCATAGTTAATAGCGGTTATACCCATTTCAAACGCACTTGTATCTATATCAAACCCGTTTTGCCTTGCCGCCGTGACCGTTTTGTCATATTGGTGCATGCTGTTTATCGTGCATGAAAAAACGCTGTCAATCTGTCGGTTATTTGCAACCGCACTGTCGTAATATGAATTAAACGGAACGATAACGGGATACGCAAAAACTGTGTTCTCTCCGCTGTATATTCCTGCTATCGTGTATTCCTTTATCGTTTTTTCTTTACTTTTAACACTCAGCTTATCACCGACGGCAAGCGATTCCGAAAGGGCTATATATTCATCTATCCACATACTGTCAGATCCCGGAGTATCGAAACACGGTTTTATATCCTCACCGCCGATCATTTCACAGTCGAAGCCGGAGGACTCGCTAAGCAGCTCATCAATGAAGCACAGCGGAAGATTTTGCAGAAGCCCGATTTTCTTTCCGCTGTCAGACACATATATACCGGCATCGTAATCCGCCGATGACAGATGTACAGCTTTATCAAAGCCGCACTCCGACAGCTTGTCCTTAACACCGGCAGTATAACCGCAGGTTACAATGAATTCGTGTCCTCCCTGCGTCTGTTTATCAAGATAATCGTAATAATCCCGCCGTAAATTCACTGCTGTCAGAAACAGACAGGACGCAACCGCAGAAACTATCGCAAACATAAGTGCGGTAATAATAAGATAAGGCAGACACTTTTTTCCTTCTCTTACAGCAAGCCTTATTTCATCGTATAATTTCATCGCTTACCACCATACCGTCACTGAGCGTAATTATTCTGTCGCACAACCGTGCGTCTGTCTTGCTGTGAGTGACCATCACCACAAGAGTATCTTCATCAACAAGCCCACGCAACAGTTCCATTATGCTTTCACTGTTACGGCTGTCCAGATTTCCGCAAGGCTCATCCGCAAGTATTACATCAGGCGAATGAACAAGCGCCCTTGCGATAGCCACCCTCTGCTTTTCTCCGCCCGACAGCTTGTTGCACTTGGTTCTCAGCTTATCATCAAGCCCTACCCGTGCGACCGCTTTCCTGATCATATCGTCACGCTGTGATCCCGGCACTTTGTTTATTATAAGCGGAAGCTCGATATTGTCATATACCGTGTAGCAATCAATGATATGAAACGCCTGAAAAACAAATCCCACAGTTTTACTGCGGTAAGTGCTAAGCTGTTCTTCCGACAGACCTGCTATATTTTTTCCGTTCGCTATGACCTTTCCGCCGGTTGCGCTGTCTATCGCTCCGAGTATGTTCAAAAGCGTTGATTTTCCGCTCCCCGACTCGCCGACAATCGCCACCATCTGCCCCTTGCTTATATCAAGATTTACATCCTTCAGAGCATAGCACACTCCGTCACCGTCAGCATAGCTTTTATTAAGATTTTCCGTCCGGTACATTATACCGCCCATAAGTTATCCCTCCGATACCAAAAACGGCACACCGTGTATATTAAGTGTGCCGTAATTGTTACTGTGCAATTTTATATGTTTTATTCAGAAACGTCACGCTCTGTTTGTCGCCTCCGAGCTGCATCGGAATCACAAATTCAGCGGAATCGGAGCTATCGGACTGCAGAACGTTAAACCAAATCTCATTCGTATCCTTATCAAAATGATATGTATAAGCATCGTCAAGCCTTTCGGCAAGAGCCGTCTTATCTTCTATCATATCACCGACAAGGTCTTTTGCGAGCACTTCAAAATCATATCCGACAAATCTGAAGCTGTTGTCCTCATTAAAGCTGATGTATTGCTTTGATTTGTCTGCGTCAAGATAGTAGTTTCCCTGCACCGCACCCGGCTCGCCTGACTTGTCGGATCCGCTCTTATCGGCACAGGCGCATACGGAAATTGAGGTCATTGTGACAAGCATCAGTACCGCCACAGCTTTTTTAAAACGGTTTTTGATTTTCATCGGTCGAATTGCTCCTTTTAATAGTATCGTTAATAGTATCGCATTCGGCTTTCAAGTAAAATACAGGCAAAATACCCCTGTAAAAAAATTATAGCATATTAGCTATTTTTTGTCAACTCGTCTAAATTTCGCCGTAAACCGCTCAAATGCGGAGTTGAATTTTCGGTCTGACTCTTGACAAATAAAGTAAGCTGTGTTATAATCCGCTTGTATCGGAAGATGCAATATTACAGTTTGTGAAAAAATCTGTTTTATAAAATAGAGCAAATTCTCTATCCCTTTAAGAACGCTTGTGGGCTTTGCGTCCTTGCAAAGCCTTTGGGCGTTCTATCTCGGCATCCTTGCCGAAACCCCAAAACCCTTCCCCGTGGTGAAGGGCTGTGTATGCTTTGTTGGCTCTGCATCGTGCAGAGCCTTTGGGCATACACGCCCGGCATCCGTGCCGGGGCTGAATGTGGGGCTGCCGCCCTCACCCCGCTTGGGGCTACGCCCCAAACCCCATTTTTAAAAATTATGTAGGTTTATCGACGGTCTGGTCTGTTGTTTTTACAACAGAATTGAAATGCTTTCAATCATAAGCTCATTACTTAACTTTCGTGTAAAAAGTACCACATATTGTACATGGCAGATAAGAAAAATACACTTTATATAAAAAAGCAGTGAAAAACGACTTGCGGTTGTGCAAATCAATGAAATTTCGACCTGATGCGACATTTTGTAAATTTAATCTTGCAAATATGTAAAAACGGCATTATAATTAAATAAGGAAAATAACCTATGAACGGTTTACATATATTTTGCGGTAACGTTTACACCGCATACAGAATAAGGGATTTTAATGTATTATAATAAATTTGGCTCTGTTTCACCTATAAAATGGTTTATATTGCTGTGCCTGCCGCTGACTGCGTCAATAATCTGCACGGCCTGCAACAATGCCTATGCTGCCGCGGCTTCGGTCGATGGTATCAGCTATGACAACACAGTAAGCTCTCAACCCGAGGAAGTTCCGGATATAACAGAAGAAACAACAGCTGCAACTACCGAAGAAGTAAAGCCCGCACCTGAGCCCGAGCCCGAGCCGGACTATACGATAACTGACGCTATGTACAAATATTTCGACCAGTTCGCGCTTGTCGGCGACAGCGTATGCTCAGGATTTGCAAGCGCGGGATATTTCAAGCAGGAGAACAATCTTGCCAGACCCAGCATTGCGGCGTGGAATATACACCAGTTTCTGATAACGTCGGGAAATCTCAGCACAGATGTGCTTGTTCATCTGTACAATAAGCAGCCTAAATATGTGCTGTTCTCAATGGGTCTTAACGATGTTAATCTTACTACCAAGGAGCAGTTCGTTGAAAATTATATGCAGCTGCTCTACCAGTGCAAGCAGGCAAGCCCGAACAGCGAGTTTATCATTATGGCGGTAACGCCCGTCCGCAGTAAGTTCTGCAAGAATGAAAAGATAGACGAGTATAATTCTGCACTGCGATATGCGATCGAGAACTGCTACTATAGTCACTATCATTTTGTCGACCCTACCGACCTTCTTAAAGGCAGTGATAACAAGCTGAAGGAAAAGTACGCCTTTGAGGACGGCACTCACCTTGAAATGAGCGGTATGAGGGTCTGCCTGTGGTATATGTATAATCAGAATGTCAGATACAATTTTACCGATGATGAGCTTAAAGATCCGAAATGCCCCGATATTTCACAATATGAATATCTTTATTGATAATATCGCTTTAAAAACAGAAAAACGGCGGAAATTTGCTGTAATCCTGCGAATTTCCGCCG
>ERZ780083.264-NODE-264-length-20616-cov-9.140120_pt1 | contig 20616 bp, 17 predicted proteins | sample MGYA00511838_ERZ780083 | MGnify/ENA primary metagenome ERZ780083 (study PRJEB29588, sample SAMEA2152602) | human gut metagenome | biome: human gut; feature: human-associated habitat; material: faeces | place: Denmark | collected 2008/2010 ...
AGTCCTTCCGCCGGAGATCTCGTTGAACTTCCGATAGACCTCGTATTCCGACACCGGGTCGAGCGCGGCAGTCGGCTCGTCGAGCACGATGAACGGCGCGTTTTTATAAAGCGCCCGCGCGAGGGCGATCTTCTGTGCCTCGCCGCCGGAGATCTCCATGCCCGCCTTGTCGAAGTCCTGATACAGGCTGGTTTCCAGCCCCTCCGGCATCCGGTCGAGGCGTTCTCCGAAACCGGCCTCCCGCAGGCAGGACACAGCCCTCTCCCGGTCATATTCCGCGCCCGCGGCCACATTCTGCCCGAGCGAGAAGGAAAACAGGCGGAAATCCTGAAAAACGACTGAGAAAATGGACAGATATTCGTCGTAGTTGTACTTCCGGATATCCACGCCGTTGAGCAGGATGACGCCCTCCGTCGGGTCGTAAAGCCTGCAAAGGAGCTTGATAAAGGTCGTCTTGCCGCTGCCGTTCATGCCGACGACCGCCAGCCGTTCGCCGATCCTGAAGCGGAGGCTCACATGGCGCAGCGCGTAGGTCTCCGTATTGGGATAGCGGAAGGAAACGTCGCGGAACTCGATGCAGTAGTCGTTGTCGTCGCGCTTTTCCACCGACAGGGTGCCCTGATACATGGGATTCGGGATGTCAAAATAGGAGAAAAAGCGCTTGAGGTACTGGTCGTTGGTCATGGCGACCTGCCACGCACGCACAAAGCCGTTGGCCGCCGCAAGCAGCAGCATGACGCTCGTAACGTACTGCGCGATGGAACCGACGCTGACCCCGCCGCGCAGCGCGCCGGAGATCAGCAGCAGATAGACGCCGAAGCGCAGCACATGATCCATCAGCACTTCCGCCAGCCGCAGCAGTGCGCGGCGGAAATAGGCGCGCGCCTCCCGGCCGCAAAGCGTTTTATAGAAGCCGTCGGCGTATTTGGCAAGCGGGCCGGCCATGGCATAGAGCCGGATATCCTTGCCGCTGGTGTAGTTGCGAATGTAGGTGCTGTACTTATCCAGCGTGATATTCACCGTCACGCTGTCCTTGAAAAATTCCATGTTGATCGCGGAGGATCGCGCGCTCGTCAGCACGGCCACCACGATGGAAACGAGAATGCCGCCGACAAAGGCGAGCTTGGCTGCGGGAGCAATTGCGTGCAGCGTAAAGAACGAGGCGGTCAGCGCGATGGAGGCGAAGATCTGCACGCCGAAACGCACGAACTGCTCGATGCAGGAGTCCAAATAGAATACGTTCCATCCCATCCGCGTTTCGGTCTGGATGCGCTCGCGCAGCAGCGAGACCTTGCGGTCCTCGATCGAGGCATACGCAAGCGCCATCGCCTTTTCCGCGTGCATCCACTCGTAGCTGCAATTGGCCTCCTGAAAGCCGATCTCCTTCTGCGCGTTCAGCACTGCGCTGAGAAGCGTTCCGAGCGCGGTCAGACCGACGGTCAGCGCGGCATAGCGGATCAGCACCTGCACCCCGGCGCCCGCGGCCAGCGCATCGATCAGCCGCGCGGAAAACCAGACCGGGATGTAGGGCAGCAGCGCCGTCACGACGCTGTATGCCAGAATTGCGGCAAAAAACCGGCGGCTCATGGAATACAGCAGCCGCCACGAGCGGCGTGCGATCGAAATATGTTCCCGCAGCGTCATGCCTCCGCACCTCCCGTGTAATCGTCACGATACCAGCAGCTTTGAATTTCATAGAGCCTCGCATATTCGCCGTTCTGCGCAAGAAGCGCCTCATGCGTACCCTCCTCGGCAATGCGGCCGTCCCGCAGGAACAGGATCCGGTCGCAGAAGCGCGTGGAGGCCAGCCGGTGCGAGATGAAGAGCGAGGTCTTGTCCCCGGTCATGTCGCGGTACTGGAGGTAGACCTCGTTTTCCGCGATGGGATCAAGCGCGGCGGTCGGCTCGTCGAGCACCAGCACCGGCGCGTCCTTATAGAGCGCCCGCGCCATCATCAGCTTCTGCGCCTCGCCGCCGGAAAGCTCGACGCCGTCCTTGTTGACCTGCTTGTCGAGCCGCGTGTCTATGCCGTGCGGAAGCGCGTCGAGCTTCTTCCCAAGCCCGGCCTTGCGCATACACGCCTCGGCCCGCGCCCTGTCCACCTTTTCTCCGAAATCGCCCGCGACCGTCTCGGCCAGCGAGAAGAACGCGGTCTGCACATCCTGAAAAACGGGCGAAAACAGGCGGCAATAAACGTCCCCCCGGAATTCCGCCGGCTGGGCCGCGGCGGAGCCGCCGTCAATGCCGATCTCGCCGAATTCGTTCTCGATCAGCACGAGCTTTTCGCCGGAATAGGCTTCCTTGATCATCTTCTTGATGAGCGTCGTCTTGCCCGCGCCGTTCATACCGACCAGCGCCATTCGCTCACCGGCGCGGAGCGTGAAGGAGATATCGTGCAGCGTATCCTGCTCCGCGCCGTCATAGCGGAAGGAGACGTGCTCGAACACGATCTCCGGCGCATGACGCAGCGCGTCCGCCGAAAGTGCCCTGCCGCCGCTGTCCTCGTCCGGAAGATCCAGGAATTCGCGGAAGTCGCAGACCTTGAGGCTTGCCGTCTGCATGGCGTTCCACGCGGTGAGGATGCTGCCGACATAGGAGGCAAAGCCGGAGATGGCGGCAAAATAGAGCACGAATTGGTCGGCGGTGATCTCGCCGCGCAGCGACATGGCGATCAGCACCGCGTAGGCCGTGCCGTCGCGGACGAGGATCACGCCGAGATCGGCCAGCCGGGTCAGCAGCTGCCGCGCGCTCAGGCGCTTCTGCCACAATACGCTCTGCGCGGCAAGATCGTCATAGACCGTGCGCAGCCATCCGGCCATGCCGTAGATGCGGATATCCTTCGCGCACGCAAAATCGGCCGCGCGTTCGCTCACATAATCGGTCTTTTGCTCGATGTCCGTGCGTTCGGGCCGCGTGCGGTATTCGTAGCGGTTATATGCCCGGACGCAGAACCAGTTCGCCGCCGGAGCGGCGGTCAGAAGCAGCAGGAGCCACGGGCTGACAGCGGAAATGATCGTGCCGAAGAGCAGGTAGCAAAGCAGATTTTGCAGCAGCTCCATGGTCTGCTGCGGCATTTCCAGCAGCGGTACCTTGCCGAAGGACATCCATGTCGCCGCCTCCGCGCGGCTGTGCAGATCACGCACTGATTTTTTCTCATATTGCTGATAATAGCAGCGCATGGCCTTTTTATCCAGAAGCACGCCCTCGCCGAAACGATAGCGGTCAAAGTAGGGCTTTTGAATCGTTTCCATGAATTCCTTCAGCGCCTTTGCCAGAAAGACCGCGCCGATCAAAAGCCCGACGGCCAGCGCGGCGTGCGCAAAGCTCCGCCCGGAGACGACCTCCGACACGACGAGCGCCGGAAGCCGGACCTCCGCCCACGCCAGAAATACTGCCAGTGGAACGCCCGCCGCCGTCAGCCAGAAGGACTGCGGCGCGCCGCGAAGCATCTCCCGGAAGCTCCAGAGGGCGTTGCTCCATGCGGAACGATAGGGCTTTTCCTTTTTGGGTCTGTTCTTTTTCAAAACACATCGCTCCCTTCGTGGCTTCACTCTAGCATAAAAGATGCCGAAAAGCGCAATTCGTGCACCAACTGCATCTGTCGGTACACGAATTGCAATTACGAGACGGCGGGAACCAGAAATTCCGAGGTAAACGCGCCGTCCTCACTGTTGTATTTGACCCAGCCGCCATGCTGCTCCAAAATGGCCTCCGCGCGGTGCAGGCCGAAGCCGTGCGCGCCGGATTTTCCCGTCCGGAACAGGGAGCCGATCTTCGTTTTTCGGCTTCCGGCGGCGTTCAGAAGGTAAAAATAAAGCATTTTGCCTTTGATCCGCATGGAAAGTCGGATGAATTTTTCGCCCTACGCCTCGCGGCAGGCCTCGATGGCGTTGTCGAGCAGGTTGCCGATCACGATGCTCAGCTCCAGATCGGAGAACGTCAGCCGGTCAGGCAGATTCACATCGACGGTCACGGCAATGCCGTCGGCTCTGGCCTGCGCGAGTTTGGCGGAGAGAATGGCATCCACCGTCACGTTTCCGGTTTTGAGCAGCGTGTCCACGCTTTGCAGGCTTCGATCCAGCTCCGTGATATAGGCGATGGCCCGCTCCACCTCTCCGGCCTCGAGCTGGCCCTTGAGGGCCTGCAAATGGTGATGGAAGTCGTGCTTGTAGCCGCGCATTTCGCTGTGGATGCTGCGCACCTCGTCCAGATGCCGCCGCGCCTGCTCCTCCTGCATCTCGACAAGCTTCAGATATGTCCGCTTGAGCATCGCGTCACCTCAATTCCGTTCGATAAAGGCCCTGTGGATCTCGTCGTATTTTCCGCGGGCCAGCGGAAGCTCCGCGCCGCCCTCCAGCGTGACGGAGCTTCGGCCGATGCGCAGCACCGCCTTCAGATTGACCAGATAAGAGCGGTGGACGCGGAAAAAATCGGCGCTGAGCCGCCCGGCAAAGGCGGAAATGTTCTCCTTGATGCGGTATTCCTGCGTCTTTGTGTGGATCACAAGGTCGTGCAGGAAGGATTCCGCATACAGGATCTCGGATTCATAGAGCTTCCTCGACGCGCCCTCGCAGGAAATGACGACAGACGGCGGCTCGACAGCCAGCCGCTCCGCCGCGCGGGTCAGCACCTCGCAGAGCTTCTCCGCCGCCACGGGCTTGACCAGATAGTGCAGCGCGTCCACCTCGTAGCCCTCGGTCACGAACTCAAAGTGCGAGGTGATGAACGCGATCTCCGCCCTGCAGCCGTCCGCGCGCAGGCGCTTTGCAAGCCGGATGCCGCTCATTTCCTTCATTTCCACATCCAGCAGCAGAATATCAAAGCCCGCGTCGTCCGCGTAGGCAAACAGGAGCGCCTCCGCGCTCGGGAAGCAGTCCGTGCGGCATGTGACGCCGCACTTTTCCGCCCATGCTTCCGCAATTGACCGAAGCCGCTCTGCCTGCTCCGCTTCGTCGTCGCAGACGGCAATATGATATGTCACAGCCCGCACCTCCGTTTCCTGTGTGCTTTGTTCTGATTATATCCGAAATCACAAGTACTTTCAAGGAATTCTGCGTGTTTGCTCTGCTTTCTCCTTCCGGCGTGGAATGGATGATGCAGGGATAGATCGGCGCGCAGCCGAAGCCGATGATGAGGAACGCCGCAAACGCGGCGGCGTAGGAATCCGTGGGAATCAGCAGCGCCGCGATCCCGCAGGCGAGGACGCCGGAGCCGATGCGGATCCTATTCCGGTCGCCCATAGTGTATTCCTCCAACTGCCAATGCAGTCGGACAGCAGGCCTATTCACGCTGCGTCATTTTTCCTTGAAATACGTCAGTATTTCTGCGAAAAGATCTTGCTCGGCGCGATAATTTCTCACCGCCGGTCATACTGCCAGTCTTCAGATACACCCTGTGCGGTTTTTCTACAGCTCTCTCTGCGCGGCGGCGCATTCATACGCCTGCTTATACTGCTGCGTCTCGCTGTAGCAGCGCTCCAGCGCCAGCAGCAGCTCCCGTCTCAGCAGCCGCGAAAGGCCCTCTACCTCCCGCGCCTGCTGCAAATAGAGGATCGCGTTTTCATACTGCTCCTTTTTCGCGGCGATGCGCCCCCGCAGGATCAGATATTCCGCGCGGCTCTCCTCCGGGAGGTCTGCGATCGACCAGATCTCCCGCTCTGCGGCCTGAATATGCTCCTGCTCCAGATCGTAGCGCGCCATTGTCAGATGATACTGCACGCCGGTCTGCTGCTGAAGGAAGATCTGCCGGTAAGCCTCAAATGCCTCTCTGGTGTCTCTTTTCTCTGCTGCCGCGCATCGCGCGGAAATGCCCGCCGCCGCGATCTGGAGCGAAGGCTCCGGATAGAGACAGCGCGCATTGCATTCCAGCGCCTGCTCCGCATACGCGCCTGCCTCGGAGAAGCGCTCGTCGCCAAGCGCCTGCTCCGCGAGACGGCGCGCGCAGATCGAGCGCATCAAAAGCGCCTCCTCGCCGGTCAGCGTCCCGGTGCGCTCCATGCATTCGGCCCAGCGCCCCTCCCGGAAGAGGTCACGCGCCTCCGTCAGCCGCGTCTGCGCGGCGTCGCCGTCCTCCTGCGTCATCAGCCAGCCCGCATCGACGCCGAGGCCCGCCGCCAGATATTCCAGCGTCCGCATCGAGGGCTGCGCCAGATCGTTTTCGATCTGCGAGAGCTGATTTCTCGTGATGCGGTCGCCCGCAAGCTGCTTCTGCGTCAGGCCGCGTTCCAGCCGTACCTGCCGTATTTTCTCGCCGAGCGTCATGGCCGTCCCTCCGAATGTAAATGAAATTTACTTCATTTTACCATCCGCCGGCGCGCTTTGCAAGCGTCTGCTTAGTTGCTCCACCGGACGCGCAGCTCCGTTTCCAGCGCATAGCTGACCGGCACACGGCCCCCCAGAGCCTCGCGAAAGAGCGACACAGCGGTCAGCGCGCTATTCTCATAGGTTTTGTAATAGTAGATGCCCTGATCGGCGTTGCAGCAGCTGGAATAGAGCGTGATCTCAAATTTTCCGTCCTCCAGCGCGCAGCAGCCGCGCTGCTGCGCGACGGCGTCGAGAATGTGGTAAAATTGGCTGACGCTTGCCTGCTCGCTGTCCTCCGACTGCGCGTGCATCCGCACGAACGCCGCGCGCACAAACCGCGACTGCGACGAAAGGTCGCCCGGCAGGCCGATGGCGCCCATGCCCCGGCTGTAGCGCTCCAACGGAAGCTCTGGAGCAAACCGATTTTCCGGCGCCCCAGGCGAGAGCTGCGCAAAATTGTTGAGCGCAAAAAGCTGCATCGGGAACGGCGGATTGTTCGTCAGAACGCCCACAGGATCGTCGTAGACGTGCAGGCCGTCCGCCGTCTGCTCGATCACAAGGCAGCGCTCCCGGTCGGCCAGCAGCCAGTGCAGCTGCGCCGGAGGCATTCCCTCACAGAACGGCGTATCCGTCAGATTGACCCGCTCAAGCAGCGTCTGCGCCTCCTGCGCCGTCGCGCAGCCTCCGAGCAGCCACGGGATCAGTTCAAACTGCGCCACGTTGACACGCCCCGGCTCCGGGCTGCGGTAGACGGCGTTTCCGACGAAATTCAGCCCCGCGATGCACAGGCCCTTTTCGTTCACCGCATCATAATAGAGCGGATAGCCGCCCTGCATATGCGCCATGCCGATCATGGCGTAATGCCGCTCCAACGCGGCAGTGTGGCGCATGGGCAGCGGCGCATTCCGCGGAAAGATCGTCACGCTCTCGCCGTAAGAGCGCTCATAGTCGAGATTTCTTCCGAAATAAAAATCCTTTGTCCGATAGGTCGCAGCCGTACACATGGATATCCCAGCTTTCTTTTTGTTGATGTAATTGCGCGGTGCTACTTTAGGATACCACACAGCGCAGCCGTCATGCATGAACAGCCTGTTAAATAGCAAACGCCCGCCGTCCGTAAGGGACAGCGGGCAGTTTTTTCGATCTCAGACCATCCGGCAGGACTCGCAGCTCTCGCAGTCGGGGAACTTGCTCTTGTCGTAGGCAATGCCGTTCTTGTCGTAGTAGTCCTTGACGGCGGACTTGATGGCCTCCTCGGCCAGGACGGAGCAGTGCAGCTTGTGCGCGGGCAGTCCGCCGAGCGCTTCCACGACCTGCTTGTTCGTGACGGCCGTAGCCTCCTCCAGCGTCTTGCCCTTGATCATCTCCGTGGCCATGGAGCTGGAGGCGATGGCGCTGCCGCAGCCGAAGGTCTCAAATTTTACGTCCTCGATCTTATCGTCCTTGATCTTGAGGTACATCTTCATGATGTCGCCGCATTTTGCGTTGCCGACCTCGCCGATGCCGTCCGCGTCGGGGATCTCGCCGACATTGCGCGGGTTCATGAAGTGATCCATTACGGTTTCCGTATAAAGTGCCATGATCGTTTCCTCCTTACAGTACGAACTGACGCGCTCCGCTGAGAAGCTCCTTCCAGACCGGAGACATGTTGCGCAGATAAGTCACAACCTCGGGGATGGCCCGCAGCATATAATCGACCTCTTCCTCGGTGTTCCACTCGCAGAGGCTCAGCCGCAGCGAGCCGTGCGCGACCTCGTGCGGACGCCCGATGGCGAGCAGCACATGGCTCGGGTCAAGGGAGCCGGAGGTGCAGGCGGAGCCGGACGAGGCGCAGATGCCCTTCGCGTCCAGCAGGAGAAGCAGGCTCTCGCCCTCGATGCCCTCGAAGCAGAAGCTGACGTTGCCGGGCAGACGGTTGACCGGGTCGCCGTTGAGGGCGCTGTGCGGGATCTTCGACAGGCCCGCAATGAGCTTGTCCCGCAGCGCGGAGACCTTCTGCGCGTTCTCGTCGATGTGTGCGCAGGCTTCCTCCAGCGCGGCGGCCATGCCCATGATCGCCGGGATGTTTTCCGTACCGGCGCGCTTGCCGCGCTCCTGGGCGCCGCCCTCAATCAGCGGCGTCAGGATCACGCCCTGACGGGCGTAGAGCACGCCGATGCCCTTCGGGCCGTGGAACTTATGTGCTGACAGGGACAGCATATCGATGTTCTGTTCCCGGACGTTGATGTGGACGTGTCCCGCCGCCTGAACGGCGTCGGTGTGGAACAAGACGCCCTTTTCCTTGCAGACCGCGCCGATCTCTGCGATGGGCAGGATCGAGCCGATCTCGTTGTTGGCATACATGATCGTCACGAGGCAGGTGTCGTCGCGGATCGCGTCGCGCACCTGCTGGGCGGTGATCGTTCCGGTCTCGCCGACCGGCAGAAGCTCCACCTCGAAGCCCTCCTTTTCGAGCCTCTTCAGCGAATGGAGAATGGCATGGTGCTCAAACGCAGTGGAGATGATGTGCTTTTTTCCTTTGCGCGCGCCGAGCTTCGCCGCCGAAAGCAGCGCCTGATTGTCCGCCTCGCTTCCGCCGGAGGTGAATGTGATCTCCCGCGGCTGACAGCCGAGACACGCGGCGATGCGTTCCCGCGCGCTCTGGAGCGCCTCCGCGGCCTTCTGGCCGACGGAGTGCAGGCTTGAGGGATTGCCATAGTAGGTTTCCATATACGGCAGCATCGCGTCGATGGCCGTCCGGCTCATTTTCGTGGTCGCCGCATTATCTGCATAAATCGTCATGATCGCACTTCCTTTGCTCCGCAATCCTCGAAATTGCGGGTTTCTTTTGTTCTGAAATCATTATAGCATATATTCCTACCGTGTCAATAGGTTTTATGTTCACGCCGCGTTTTCGGCGCGGCGTCCCCGTCTCAGCGGTTCGGAAGGATCAGCGCGAGGAAGCTCGCGGGCGCGTCCGTGTGATTGCGGATGGAATGCGTGTGTCCGTCGGCGCAGAATTCGGCGTCGCCGACGTTCAGGACGCGGCTTGCCGCGTCGTCCGTGACCGTGACGCTGCCGGACAGGACCAAGTACGCCTCGCCGTTCGTCACATGGTCATGCACGCCGACCGACTCGCCAGGCTGAAGGGTCATGATGTTGAACATTTCGGCGCGGCCGCCCAACTCCTCCGGAGAGAAGATCTGCCGCGTCACCGGGTCGCCCTCACCGCCGCGCAGGTGGTGCTTTACCTCAACGTGCATTTCGTCATACATTTTATACATTTCCAAAACGCTCCTTATTTATGATATTTCGTTCCCGCCTGAATGCTTTCGGCGCGATAGAGCTGCTCGAGCACCATCACCCGCGCCAGATGGTGCGGGAACGTCATTTTCGACATGGAAAGCTTCCTGTCCGCCAGCTGCTTGAGGCTCGGATCCATTCCGAACGACGAGCCGATCAGAAAGCACGCAGCGCTCCGGCCGCTTCCCTTCACGGAGGCCAGCGCCGCCGCCAGCTCCTCCGAGGACAGCTGCGTCCCCTCGGGCGTGAGCACGCAGAACCACGCGCCCTTCGGGATCCTCGCGCGGATCAGCTCCGCTTCCTTCGCCAGCCCCTGCGCGATCTGCGCGGGCGAAGGATCGTCCGGCAGGCGCGTTTCCGGCAGCTCGATCAGCGTGAAGTCCACATAGCCGCGCAGGCGCTTTGCGTACTCCTCCGACGCCGCCAGATAGAATTTTTCCTTCAGCTTTCCCACGCAGATCAGCGTTACGGCAAACATGGCGCGCCCTCCTGTTTTTTCGGGTGTATCTGAAAGTTAGTGTACCCCAAGCGCGGGCATTTTGCAACCCCGCCGTCACAGTGCTGCCGGATCAAAGCAAGACCGGACAGTATTTCCTGAAATTTTTCTTGGTTTAGCGTTGATTTGTGTTGATTTCCGCGTGCAAATCCGTTATGATAGTGTGGAAAGCTGATCCCGCCTCCGGTGCGGGACATTGGAGGGTAACGTTTCATGATCATCACACAAAAAAAGCCTATTGAGGAGCTTATGGCTCTGGTCGGCGACGCGAAGACCGTCGCCATCGTCGGCTGCAACAGCTGCGCGACCGCCTGCCATACCGGCGGCGAGCCTGAGGTCGCAGCCCTGAAGCAGACTCTGGAGGCCGCCGGCAAGACCGTCGTCGGCACGACCGTGGCAGATTACTGCTGCATGAATCTTGGCGTCAAGGGCAAGATGAAGCCCCTTGTCGCGGCAAAGCCGGACTGCGTGATCTGCATGTCCTGCGGCGACGGAGTGCAGTGCGTCGCCAAGAACGCCCCCGGCATCCCCACCTATCCGTCCAACAACACCATGTACCTCGGCGAAGCCGTCCGCTTCGGCGTCTGGGAAGAGGCGTGCCACTTCTGCGGCGACTGCGTCCTCGGCCAGACCGGCGGCATCTGCCCCATCACCCAGTGTGCCAAGAGCCTTGTCAACGGCCCCTGCGGCGGCCAGAAGAACGGCAAGTGCGAGGTCAATCCGGAAAACGATTGTGCATGGATCAAGATCTACAAACGCCTTGAGGAGATCGGCCAGCTCGATAAGCTCGGCAAGACCCGCGAGGACAAGGGATATGCGAAGTTCAGCTATCCGAGAACGATCAGCTTAAAGGGGAAGAAATAATATGAGTATGTTGAAAGAGGCTTTTGAAGCCGGTAAATTCGGCGTTACCGCCGAGATGGCCCCCCCGAAGGGTTATGATTTTTCCGAGCAGCTGGAAGCGGCAAAGCTTCTCAATGGCAAGGTCCACGGCGTGAACGTGACCGATATGCAGTCCGCCAGCCTCAAGGCATCCAGTCTCGGCCTGTGCGTCGCGCTCAAAAACGCGGGCATCGAGCCGATCCTCCAGATGACCGGCCGCGACCGCAACCGCATGGCCATCATGGGCGATATTCTGTCCGCAGCGGCCTTCGGCATCGACACGATGCTGGCCCTCACGGGCGACCATCCCGTCGTCGGCGACTGCCCGGAATCCAAGCCCGTCTATGACCTGGACTCCGTCGGCATTCTGAAAATGCTCACAAAGATGGAGGAGACGAACTGCGACTGCGGCGGCAACGAGATTGCCGGCGGCGCACCGAAGTTCTACAAGGGCGCTTCCGTCACTCCGGTCTATGATCCGATCGAATTGCAGATCAACAAGCTGCGTCAGAAGGTCGAGGCCGGCGCCATGTACATCCAGACGCAGGGCATTTTCGATCTCGATACCTTCAAGCGTTTCCTGGAAAAGGTTGACGCCGCGGGCATCAAGACCCACATCATGGCCGGTATCATCCCGCTGAAGGCCGCCGGCATGGCCCGTTACATGAACGAGAACGTCCCCGGCATCGCGGTGCCGCAGGACATGATCGACAAGCTGGCCGCAGCGGCAGCCGAGGGCAAGGAGAAGGGCGTCAAGGGCCTTCCCATGCAGCTCGGCATCGAGATGGCGGCGGAAATGATCGCAAAGATCAAGGACGAGCATCTGTGCGACGGCGTACATATCATGGCCATCGGTGCGGAAAAGAACGTCCCGGCCATCCTCGAAAAGGCAGGCGTTACGATCTGACGCCGCATCGGACGCGCCGCGTCCTCCCTATGGCTATATTCGCACCTTTGTGAATGATTATATAGCAACGCTCAGTGAAAGCGGCCCGGTGGCTCGGGCCGCTTTTGCTGTCATTTCCCAGCCCGCTTCCGCCTGCGTTCGTCTTGACATCCCGGTACGCCTGTGCTAGAATGTGGCTGCCGGTATGAGTGGTGGAGTCTGTCATAGAAGCCGCTGCGGTTTCTATTCATATCGGGGATCGATCATCGATTTTGCATGCCGCTTGGCATACAGACAGAACCGTCCGGTTCTGTCTTTTTTATTTCGACCGACAGGCTCCGTTTGCGCCTTGCAGATATGCAGGCGCAGGCGGAGTTTTTCATCCATCCTGATATCCGGGAGGAGGGAAGCCCATGCCTGTCATTCTGCTTATCTTGGACACGCTCCGGCGGCTGTTCCGCCTGCAGGGGTCAGAAAACCGGGAAGAATCGTAATCAGCGCACACAGGAGAAAACACTATGAGAAAAACAAAGATCGTATGTACCATCGGCCCGGTCAGCAGCGACCCCGCCGTATTTGCCGACATGTGCCGCGCGGGCCTGAACGTCGCGCGGCTGAACTTCTCGCACGGCACGCACGAGGAGCACCAGCAGAAGCTTGACATGATCAAGCAGGTGCGGGAGGCGCTCGGCCTGCCGATCGCCATCATGCTCGACACCAAAGGCCCCGAATACCGCATCGGCACCTTTCAAAACGGAGAAATCCAGCTTGCCGACGGCGCGGAATTCACCTTCACGACCCGAAAGGACGTAGAGGGCGACGAGTCCATCGTCTCCGTCAGCTATGCCGGTCTGGCCGGCGAGCTGGCCCCCGGCGACACCGTACTCGTCAGCAACGGGCTTGTCATATTCGAGGTGCTGTCCATCGAGGGCACCGAGATCCACTGCCGTGTCGTCGCCGGAGGCAGGCTCTCCAACCGCAAGAGCATGAGCTTCCCCGGCAAGGTGCTCAAGCAGGTCTATCTGAGCGAGCAGGACAAGAGCGATCTGCTCTTTGGCATTCAGAACGGCGTGGACTACGTCGCCGCCTCCTTTGTCTCCTGCCGTCAGGACGTGGCCGACCTCAAGCGCTTTTTGCAGGAAAACGGCGGCGGCGGGATCGACATCATCGCCAAAATCGAAAACCGCTCCGGTATCGACAACATCGAAGAGATCTGCGAGGAGTGCGAGGGCATCATGATCGGCCGCGGCGACCTCGGCGTCGAGGTGCCGTTTGCAGAGCTTCCGGCCATCCAGAAATATCTCATCACCAAGTGCCGCCTGCTCGGAAAGCGCGTCATCACCGCCACGGAAATGCTTGAATCCATGATCCAGAATCCGCGCCCCACCCGCGCGGAGATCTCCGACGTGGCCAACGCCGTCTATGACGGCACGAGCGCGGTCATGCTCTCCGGCGAATCCGCCGCCGGAAAATACCCCGTCAAGACCGTGCAGACCATGTCCGAGATCTGCGAGGAGACGGAAAAGCACATCCACTATGAGACGCGCTTCCGCAGCTACAACTTCAAGATCAAGAATCTGCTCGACGCCATCTCGCACGCCACCTGCGGCATGGCCATCGACATCGGCGCGAAAGCCATTGTCGTCAGCTCTCTTTCCGGACGAACCGTGCGCATGGTTTCGCGCTTCCGCGTCCCGACCGATATCATCGGCATGGCCACCAACAAGGCCGTCTGGTATAAGCTTGCGCTGTCGTGGGGCGTGCTGCCCGTGCTTTGCGAGACCTTTGACTCGACTGACGTGCTGTTCTATCACGCGCGCAAGGCCGCGAAGGCCGCTCTGAAGCTCCAGCCCGGCGACAACATCGTCCTGACCGGCGGCACCGTCAACGGCACCTCCGGCAACACCAATCTCATCCGGGTCGATACCATCTGACGCTTCCGGCGCATTTTTTCCGTCTCCGGCGCTCTTTTCTGCTGACAATTTTGGAAATGTGCGCTATAATGCAGGTATTATCAGCAAAGGAGCGAGAATATGACTGTCATTGACCGTTTTTTGAAGCTTGTGTCGTATGAAACGACCTCCGATGAAAATTCCGAGGCCTGCCCCTCCACCCCGAATCAGAAGGTTCTGGGCGCGGAGCTTGTGCGCCAGATGCAGGAGCTTGGCATTGCCGACGCGCAGATGGACGAGCACGGCTATGTCTACGGCACCGTCCCCGCAAACTGCGAGAAAGAGCTGCCCGTGCTGGGTCTGATCGCGCACATGGACACCTCTCCCGACGCCAGCGGCAAGGATATCAAGGCCCGCATCACCGACGTTTATTCGGGCGGAGACATCGTTCTGAATGAGGAAAAGGGCATCGTCCTTTCTCCGAAAGACTTTCCTTCCCTGCTCCGCAACACCGGCAAGCATCTCATCGTCACGGACGGCACCACGCTGCTCGGCGCGGACGATAAGGCGGGCGTGGCGGAAATTCTCTCCGCGGCGGAACTGCTGCTGAATTCCGACAAGCCGCACGGCGTCATCCGCATCGGCTTTACGCCAGACGAGGAGATCGGCCGCGGCGCGGACCTTTTCGATGTCAAGGGCTTCGGCGCGGACTACGCCTACACCGTGGACGGCGGTACGCTGGGCGAGGTCGAATATGAAAACTTCAACGCCGCCTCCGCAAAGCTGGTGTTCCACGGCCGGAGCGTCCACCCCGGCGACGCGAAGGGCAAAATGATCAGCGCGATGCTGGCTGCCATAGACTTCAACGCCCTCCTCCCGGAGAACGAGATCCCCGCCTGCACGGAGGGCTATGAGGGCTTCTACCATCTGACGGAAATGTCCGGCACCGTTGAGGAGGCCACGCTCAGCTACATCATCCGCGACCACAGCCGCGAGAAATTCGAGCAGCGCAAGCAAGCCGTCGCCGCCGCTGCGGAGGAGATCGACCGCAAATACGGCAGGGGCACCGTGGAGCTGACGCTGCGCGACAGCTATTACAACATGAAGGAAAAGCTCGCCGACTGCATGTTCCTGATCTGGGATGCAGAAAAGGCACTGCGCGAGGTCGGCGTGGAGCCGGTCATCGTGCCCATCCGCGGCGGTACCGACGGCGCGCGTCTCTCCTACGAGGGTCTCCCCTGCCCGAATCTCTGCACCGGCGGCGAGAATTACCATGGCCGCTTTGAGTACATCCCCGTCGAGGACATGAAGCTCATCACCAAGATGCTGGCCACGCTCTGCTGGAATCTGGCGCAGTAATACAAAATCAGTCGCCGCCCAGCGCGCAACGACACAGAAAAACCTCCCGGATCATTTGGTCCGGGAGGTTCGTTTTTGTTTATGCGGGGCGCTCAGCAAGGCACCGGCAGCGTTGCGCCGCCGAAGGGCATGGCAATGACCGTCGCCTCGGGGCCATATCTCCGGAACGCCTCCTCCAGCGCATACTGCGCGCTGGGCTGCGGGTTCAGGAAAATGCTGCGGACGAACGCGTCCGGCATTTCGCTGACTAAGTCGATCTGCGCGTTTTCCAGCACCATCGCAATGGCGGCAGCCTTGTGCCCGCCCAGCTCAAAGTGCTCGTGTACGCGCTCGATCATGGAATGCGCATCCGCTGCCTCCAGCAGCCACTGCTCAAATTTCGCGCTGCCAAGGCCTTCCGGACACGCGCCGATGAGGATGATCGTGCCGCCTCTTTTGACAGCGTGTTTTGCATTATCCAGCGCCTTCTGCGTCTGGTAGAGGTTCGCATCCTTAGGCGCGCCGCCCTGTGACACAAGCACGATGTCCGCGCACTGCGGGATCGGCCTGCGGTACATCCGGTCGAGATACGCGCAGCCCGCGCGGTGCGCCTCGATCGTGTCGCCTGCCACGGCGTGGACGATGTGCTTGTGCTCGTCGAGCACCACGTTCACGATATAGTCCACGCCGCAGATGCGTCCGGCTTCCTCAATGTCCGCGCGGATGGGATTGCCGTCCAGTTTCCCGGCGCAGGCGCTTTCCCGCACCATCATGCGGTGATTTGCCTGAATTGCCGCCGGGGTGGAAACGCCCGGCATGATTGCCTTCGCGCCGCCGGAGTAGCCGGCAAAGTAATGAAATTCGATGTTGCCGGTGCAGATGCGAAAATCTGCTTCGGCCACAACGCGGGTAATGTCGACCGGCGTTCCGGCGCTTGTCGTGCCGAGGTGGGTGCAGTCGTCCGGGTCGGAGTCCACGCACCGCACGCGGCGCCAGACGCGCTCACCCGCGAGCTTGCGCTGCTCCGCCTCCGTGTGATGGCGGTGCGAGCCAAGCGCAAACACGACAGTAATATCGCCATCCCGGCAGCCCGCCGCCGTGAGCTCGTCCAAAATGGCAGGCAGAATTTCATAGCTCGGCACGGGCCGGGAGATATCGCTCGCAATGATGGCAATCTTCTGCCCCGGTTTTACCAGCTCCCGCAGCGGCTTTGCGCCGATGGGGTGCGCCAGCGCGTATCGCACGGCGGCCTCGCCGCCGCGCTCGTGCGGAATCTCATTCGCCGTCAAGACGCCCAGCAGGTTTTCATCCGGGATCTCGACCGTCTGTATGCCGGTGCCGTATCCAAAATCCAGCCTCATGCACGCCCTCCGAAGCGCTGCGCCGCACCGCGCAGCGCTTTTACGACGGGCAGCTCCTCACCGGTCAGGAAGCGGATCAGCGCGCCGCCGCCCGTGCAGACGTAGCCGAGCTTGTCCTTGACCTGATACTTTGCCGCCGCTGTTACGCTGTCGCCGCCGCCGACCACGGTATAGCCGGACGCCGCACCGAGCGCCTCGAATACGGCTTTTGTGCCAAGCTCCGTCTCCGGCTTCTCAAATATGCCCATCGGCCCGTTGACGAAAACCGTTTTTGCCGCCAGAATGACATCCACATACTGCTTTGCCGTCCGGCTCCCGATATCCACGGCGCAGATATCCGGCGGGACTGCGCCGATCATGCACTCCCTGCGTCCGCCGTTCTCGACATAAGCAAGGTCGGACGGCAGAAGGATCTTGTCTGCGTACTTTTTATAAATATCTCTGGCCTTCTCGATGTACTCGCCGTAATTGCTGCTGTAGATAAAATCCAGGCTTTCCTGCCCGATGGCCTCGCCTCTGGCCGTAAGCAGGATGTTGCCGACCAATCCGCCTGTCAGGACCGTGTCGGCCACGCCGCTGCCGAGCACGGTCTCCATCATCAGGAACGCATCCGAAATTTTCGAGCCGCCCAGCACGAACACACACGGCTTTTCCGGCGCAGCCATCAGCTCAGAAATGACGCAGTATTCTTTTTCAAACAGCCGCCCCATCGCAGACGGCAGCACCTGCTCAAAGCCGCACAGGCTCGGCTGGTCGCGGTGCGCGGCAGCAAATGCGTCGCAGACATAATAGTCTGCCAGCGGCGCCAGCTTCTCCACAAGCAGCGTTTTAGCCTGCTGCTCATGCGTGAGCCGCAGCTTCATCTCGAAGAGCGTCTGCTCCTCGGAAACATAGCGCACGTTGTCCAGCAGCAGAATTTCTCCGTTTTGGAGAGCGCTGATTTTTTCGCGCGCAGCAGGCCCGCACACGTCGTCGATCCACTGCACGGGGCGTTCCAGCAGGCGGCTGAGCACGTCCGCGTGTGGGCGGGTGCAGTAAAAATTCTTGTATTCAATATCGCTGCCCTGATGGGCGAGCAGAACGAGCTTTGCGCCCTTGTCCGACAGCTCGCGCACGGTGGGGACGCTGGCTTCGATGCGGGCGGTGCTTTTGAGCGTGCCGGTCGCGCGATCGACCGGCTGGTTGAGATCCAGCCGGCACAGAACGGTCTTACCGGCGACATCGAATTCGTCAAGCGTGTAGATGCCAAATCGCATAAAGTGATTCCTCCTGAATGTGGACGGCGGGACAAGGCCAACGCCTTGTCCCGCACTGGCCGCTGGGATCCGCTGGGGAAGGGGATAGAATGGGATGATGGGAAGGAACTATTTCAGAGGTCTGCTCCCTGAATCGAAAGTGTCCGTAAGCAAGCCTCTTACTTTTTGAACTTGCCGATGCCCAGATACTTGTTGGTCATGGCAGTGCCTTCTTCGCGCGTGAGCTGCATCTTCGTGGCAGCGCGAATGGCGTCCATCGTCTCTGGGATGGTCACGGACTCCTGCGGGATATTGATGGCATACATAATATCGTTGCCGGATTCGACGATGGAATCCTCCCACAGACCGATCTCATACATGTCACCGCGGCGGTTGCCGAGATCGCGTGCATATTTGAAGAACGAGACGTTGCCCTTGAAGCCCTCATCGATGGTGACGGTGCGGATACGCGGATGCTTGCGGAACGCCTCGAGCGCCATTTCCTTTGTGATCTTCTTTCCATCCTTTGCGGTGGCGAGGACGGTGATGATGTGACCGTGGGTGACAGGCGTATGAACCAGAATGCCGGTGGCATTGACGTGCGGCATGATGGTCATGAGATCGACGGCCTGATGGGTCGGAGCCTTGTCCATCTGCAACGCATTGGTCAGCCCGCGGTGATAGTCGCCGGGGTCTGCCACGCGGCGGATGATCGTGATGGCAACCTTTTCAATGCCGATCTCGCGGTCGAGGCAATCGACGGTACGGATCAGGCCGGTCGTATTGCAGGAGGTCAGCTTCAGATAGTTCTGACCGACGCCCTTTTCATAGTTCGCATAGCCATGGAAGAAAACATCCGCGACGGAGTTTTTCTCACCGCCCTGGAAGATCGCTTTGACGCCGTACTTGTCGTAATAGTTTTCCTTGTTCTTCGCACCGACGCCGCCGGGGGCGGAGTCGAGCATAATATCGACCTTCTGGCACAGCTCGTCAAAGCTGCCTGCGACGGGAATGTCCTTCGCTTCGAACGCGGCCTTGTCAGCGCCATCGACCAGATAGAGGTCATATTTTACACCGTTCGCGCCGATCATATCGCGCTCGCGCAGCGCCTGAAGAGACAGCGTCGGCGCAAGATCGGCAATGCCGACCAGCTCCATATCCTCCTGCATCGCAACACCGTCCGCCAGCCTCTGTCCGATGGTGCCATAGCCCGCAATACCAACTCTGATCTTTCTCATATTGCCTCCCATAAATTGAATATATATTGGTTAAGTAATAATTAACTCGTGGTCTGCATGTTGCTATTATAGGTGTCATTTTAATAGTTGTCAATATAATCACGCAAATTTAATCATAATTTATTCAGTATTTGTCTTATTTTTTATTCACTTTGCCAAATCGGTTGTCAACTTTTTTCATTACATTGAAAACTCTTATCATTTTTCTTGACTTTTCGCACACTTTTGATCGCATTTTTGCGCATTCCGGGCATACAAAAAGACGCTCTGGAGATCCAGAGCGTCTTTTTACGGAGCTGCGGCACGCCTGCGCATGCGCTGTGGGTGCGTATACGGGTGTGGAGTGGTGAGAGACTGCGGCGCGAACCGGCAGCGCTCCGTAATGCGTCCAGCATAAGCGCAGTGGCCCGGAAATGCAATCGTTCACGCCTGCGCTTTGCGCGCGCTTTATGCCGCAGTGCCTCTTTTGACGGCTTCTGAACGTTATCTTCCTGTTTTTCTGTTTTCTTCCATGGATTGTGGTCATTTTGCACAGTTTGTGGTATTAAGATAGCGTTAAAATTCGTCAGTATGACTTTACCCTGCTTCTCCGATATGCTACAGTAAATAGCGTAATAAGGGAAAGCGTCCGTTGACACGGATGCAATGTTTCCCGGAGAAGAAAAGGAGAGTATCATGAAAGAAAAGAAGAAGCTCAGCCTGCCGATCAAAATATTCATCGGCATGGCCCTCGGCATCATTGCCGGACTCATCTTCGCATTCGCCCATCTCGGCGAGTTCACAAAGGAATGGATCAAGCCCATCGGCACCATCTATGTAAACCTGCTGAAATTCCTTGTCGTCCCCGTTGTTCTGTTCTCCATTGCCGACGGCGTTATCTCCCTTAACGACCTCAAGCGCGTCGGCTCCGTCGGTCTCAAGACCTTTGTTTACTATATGGCCACCACCGCGCTGGCCGTTGTGATCGGTCTTGCGCTGGTCAACATCTTCAAGGGCGCGTTCACGCCGCTGCCCTCCGCCGATATCGAAGCTCTGACCTATGAGGCGAAGGAAGCTCCGTCCGTCATGCAGGTCATCGTAAATATCTTCCCGTCCAACCTTGTGCAGCCGATGGTCACCTCCGACATGCTGCCGATCATCGTGATCGCCATCTTCCTTGGCGCCGGCTGCCTTGCCGCCGGTGAGAAGGGTGCAAAGATCGCTGACCTCATCAACTGCGGTCAGGACGTCGTCATGAAGATCATGATGATGATCATCAGCTTCACCCCGATCGGCGTTTTCTGCCTCATGACCAACGTCGTCGCTGAGAACGGCCCGCAGATCATTGGCAAGCTCGCTCTGATTATCGGCGTCGCCTACCTCGGCTATATCATTCACGTTCTCGTCGTCTACGGCCTGTCCGTCCGCTTCCTGTCCAAGATGAGCCCCATCAAGTTCTTCAAGGGCATCGCTCCGGCCATGATCACCGCCTTCACGACGACCTCCTCCAATGCGACCCTCCCCGTCAACATCGAGTGCTGCAACAACATGGGCGCGGAGCCTGAGATCAGCGCGTTCGTCCTGCCGCTTGGCGCGACGATCAACATGGACGGCACCGCCATCTATCAGGCAGTCTGCACCGTCTTTATCGCCTGCTGCTACGGCCGTGACCTGAGCCTCGGCGATATGGCCATGATCGTTCTGACCGCGACCCTCGCTTCCGTC
>ERZ780083.270-NODE-270-length-20417-cov-5.250614_pt1 | contig 20417 bp, 17 predicted proteins | sample MGYA00511838_ERZ780083 | MGnify/ENA primary metagenome ERZ780083 (study PRJEB29588, sample SAMEA2152602) | human gut metagenome | biome: human gut; feature: human-associated habitat; material: faeces | place: Denmark | collected 2008/2010 ...
GTTTGTGGTGGTGGTCGTTGTGGCCGCCGTTTTCTGGGCGCTGACCTATTCCGGCAGCGGCGATATGACAGGAAGCGTACTCTATAAATTCGGAAAAGCCATCGAGCCTGTGACGAAATTTTTCGGTATGGGTTGGCAGACCTTCCTTGCCTTCGTATCCTCTATGATCTCCAAGGAAGCGGTGCTCGGCGTGACCAGCGTCCTATTCACCGGTGCGGGTTCTATCTGGGAAGCAACGGCTACCGGTGCGGCAGATGCCAATATCGGTCAGATCATCGCCGCATCCATCTCCAAGCCGGAGGCACTGGCGTTTATTCTTGCCGTCAATTTTAATGTTCCCTGCCTAATGGCGCTGAATGCCACGCTGCATGAGACACATTCCGCAAAATGGACGGTACGCATTGCCCTGTACTACATTGCCACCGCGCTGATCATTTCCTGCCTGACCTATCATATTGCAGGGTTGTTCTTCTGAGGAGGCGGTAGCCATGTCCCTTTTGGAACTTCTGGACGCGCCGGGCATTCATTCCACGGCGCAGCTTGCCGCCGAACTCGGTACGACGCCGGAAATGGTGGAGGCGAAGCTGGAACGGTACGCACAGCTGGGCTATGTAAAGAAAACCGTCATGTCCGCCGATTGCGGCGGGAACTGCAAAAAATGCCATGGGTGCAGCGGGCTGAAAAGCAGTGCTGCTTCCGTAGTTTACTGGGAAAGGGTGAGATAAGATGCAGGCTGTCTGGATCGCTTTGACGGTTCTGATCGTTGGTGGGTGCATATGGTCGCTGCTCCGGCGGTTCACGAGCAAAAAGACCTGCTGCGGAACGGAAAAGCAGCCGCGCATCCGGGTCAAAAAGCTCTCCGCTCCCATTGGCAGCCTGACCGTAAAGATCAGCGGGATGCGCTGTGAAAACTGCCGCCGCAGTGTAACGGAGGCACTGGATGCACTGGATGGTGTTGCCGCAAAGGTCAGTCTGGAAAACGGCACGGCAAGAGTCTCCTTTGAGCGTCCACTCAGTGATGAAGAACTGGCACAGGCCGTTGAATCCGCCGGCTTCGATGTGTTGGAGATCCGTCACTGACGGCAATAATACGAACCATGCAGGAGTATCCGTCGGGTGCTCCTGCATAGTTTTGCTCGGAAAGATTTATAATATTTGACAACTAAAACGATAGCCTGTCTTGTGGGCACTGACATTGGTTTTTGCTTCCTATAGTGTGCTAACTTTTTTCACCCCACTTGTGTCACTTTATATCAAAGGAGTCAGACCTGCTTTACGTGTAAACCATCCAAAGCGCTTCGTCACGATCAGGTAGATCATAACAACCGACATTCCAATATCCATGATCAAATAGTAAATCATAAACGGAATCAAAATGTATGTTCCAATTTTGTTTGTTATATCTGCTGCCTGATCAAATGTATTTCCAGCGTCATAAGCCACTTTAAAAATGATCGGCATTAGACAACACATAATATGAATAAAAAGCACCGATATAAGTCCTGCAGCCGAACTGATATCAAACAAATGCTTTATCGCCATAGCTTTTCCCTCAGATTTCTTTTCACATACATCTGACACAATATTCCGAAGTTTCTTTAATGCAATCCAATACAATGGCATTGCTACCGTTGCCAATAGAATTGATATCTCAAAACGCCACATAGACATTGTTGTCCAATTCGAATTAACAAAGATGCCCACTTCCTGATTGCCGCTTCCTTTAACATCCAAAAGCCAGTCTCCAATCATAAAAAGTGTCATCGAAATCATTCCCGCAAACAACGCTTTTTTATCTTTCTTCTTTTCCATTCTTAGCTTTGTTCTCTCCTCTTATTAGCCAATTCTAACCACGGCTTATCATAATATCCATTATTTTGACAACCGTCGAAATTCCAATGGCGCAACACCATACATATCCGCAAACACTTTTGCAAATTTCCCCTGATTCTCATATACTACACAGCTTGCAACATCAATCACTTTCACATTCGCTAAGCTGTTATGAGCGCACGGCTCCCCACAACGATCCCTGCAATCATTGCAGCGCCGATGAGCCAGATTACGGTTAAATAGGTCCTTTTCTTAAACATCTGCGCCCAGGACTGCACATAGTCCATATCTTCAAGCCCCGGAATATCCCAGAACCTGCTGAACCTTAGCCTGCATCGTTTACCACATTGGAGTGCTGCTCTTCTAAGTCAGCCGTTTGCCCGCCTGTTATCCTTCCCTTTGCAGTCGAAAAAACAGAGATGTATTTCCAAAAAATGCAACTTAGTCTGCCGTTCTTTCTCTGTATTAAATCTCCGATAGAGTGAGTCCTTCTGGGAGGTCCATCATGAACCTCCCCTGGGTTCAGCAAATGGGCGCAGTCCTCCCTTGGCGGAGGACTGCGCTTTTTTTACGGCCTTACTGCATGGAATACAGGTTGGATGTGCTGCTCCCATTGTCACGGTAGCGTGGGATCTTTTGCAGGTATCCATGCTGCTCCAGATCCGTCAAAGCTCGTTTGACCGTGGAGCGGGACAAGCGCATGTCGGACGCAATCGTCTTGATTCCTGGCCAGCATTTTCCCTCGCTGTCTGCACGGTCACGCAGATACATATAAACTGCCCTCGCTCTGGAGGGCAGTTCGGTGTCGGCATAAATTGTTCCGAAGTAACTCATAGATCCTCCTCGCCATAGGTTTTCATTTGATTTCCGCCCCTGCGCCGGGGCTTATCTACAGCAGGCTCATGGGCAATGCCGCCGCGTCCGGAAACGGCATAGGCTCCACGTATATCCGCATTCTCCGCCTTATTTGACTGTGGAAGGTTACGCTCCAGATCCTCACGGTTGGCATAGGCTACCGCACGATCTACCCGCTCCGGCACGATATAAGGCTCCTCGAAGGTGATACCCCATGGACGCCAAATGTGTACTTGATTTAATTGTTGTGGGAAGCGGGGGGGTGCATCTGAACCGTAGATAGAACAAGACCGTAAGGCGTTGGCCTTACGGTCTGTTGTTGGTGGAGATAAGCGGGATCGAACCGCTGACCTCTTGAATGCCATTCAAGCGCTCTCCCAGCTGAGCTATACCCCCATGGAACCGGAACCCCTTGATTTTACTGGACTTCCGGGATATTAACTTTTAGATGCCGCGTTGCGATCGCGGGTTGCTTTACTGGTGACTTGCTCTCCCAGGTTAACTATACCCCTAAGCACATTTTTGCTTCTATTTGCATTTATGCTGAGAGGTTCTTTTTATGACGATGCCAGCCCTGGGCAATTCGTAGTGACATTGCAAATGATGATAAGCAATATCCTGGCATCGCCAATTTCCACAAGCCAAAATCAAGTCAGTGCATCGTTACCTTCTACCTTTTCCGCTTCGGACAGTTCTTCCCAATCCTCACGATTTCCGCATCTGCGAAGGTAGTCGTGGCCGCCATCCACGGCGCATGAGCCGCAGATGCAAAACTTGAAATCATGGACAGTTTTACTTTCGATGATATCTCCACATTTCTTGCATCTAATCGCGTTCCTGATAATCTTCTGCATAATCATTCTCCCTTTAGTGCAGTCCTGATCTTCTCTTTTTCTCCACTGTCGTCTGTACAGAGGTGCAGGAGAGGAATATTCGGATAGGCATCTGTCTGTGCATCCAGAAGCTTCTCTTTGTTGGTAAGACTGTCAAAAAATGCGGTCAGAAAAGCTGCATTTTTCTTTTCCAGCTTTTTCGCAACATTGCGCGTTGCAGAATTGTTGTTAGAAACTACCACCACGGTTTTTTTCGCTTCGGACGACATTGGCGATGATATTCAGAATTGTCTGTGTCTTTCCAGTACCCGGAGAATCCTGAATGATACTGATTTTGGAGGGAAATCCCTTTTCTACTGCCAGCTTCTGACTCTGATTCAAGCCAAACGGATAAATCACCGTCTCCGGCATCTGGGGCATTTTGACACCTTTCTGCGAAGCAAGATGGCTTGCCAATACGGTGTCCTCGCTAACCTGCTGAATCTTGTCATACTGCATACTCAAGATATTCCACCTTTCTTCCGGCAGCTCTATACGGTCTGTAGCCTGATGCCCGGCAGTTGGTCTGAACTGCCGCCGAAGTGCTTTCCGTAAGGCCGAGGCCCCCCTTGTGCCCACTTGGAATAACTAAAAAGTGGGTAGGATAATTGAAAGATGCTTACAACAGAATCTTTCTTAACGCTGTGACAATTGTATCAATATCATCTGCTGTGTTGTTCTTGCCAAGAGAAATACGGATTGTTCCCTTGGCGAGGCTTTCCGGCATGCGTATCGCCTGCAGTACATGCGAGATTTCGGTATTTTTGCTGTCACAGGCAGAACCGGTAGAAATACAAACTCCCATCAGATCCATCCGATGCAGAATGGCCTCTCCATCTTTCCCGTCGAATGAAAGGCTGATGACACCCGGAAGAGTATGGTCACCTCCATTACGAACATAGGGTATTCCACTCTTGTTCAGGGCTTGGAGAAGCAAGCCTTCAAGTTTAAGTATGTGCCTTTGATTCTTATCGAGGTCATTGACATTTTTCTTCAGTGCAACAGCCATGCTAACAATCCCGGCGACATTCTCAGTTCCAGCACGAAGTCCATGTTCCTGTGCTCCACCGTCTGCATAAGGCGGAAGTGTTGTACCTGTCCGAATATACAGGAAGCCGACACCCTTCGCACCATTGAATTTATGGGCAGAGGCCGAAAGCATATCCACGCCAAGATCATTAACGTTTATTGCAACATGACCGACAGCCTGTACTGCATCGGTGTGAAACAATGCCCCATGATCATGAGCAACTTTGCAAAGCTCCTTGATTGGCTGAATACTCCCAAGCTCATTGTTTGCATACATCACAGATACCAGAAATGTTTCATCTGTGATATACCGCTCAAGGGAATCTGGCGAGACAAAACCTCTCTTATCAGGCAACATATATGCCACTGGACATCCAAGCCGCTCGATTGCCTCGCAAGCATGCAAAACAGCATGGTGTTCAAAAGCCGTGGTAATTGTGGCGCGATGATCATAATTTCGGAAGGCGATACCTTTTATTGCCCAGTTGTCACTTTCTGTGCCTCCCGAAGTAAAATATATTTCTTCTGGTAATGCACCGATACAAGAGGCGATGGTTTCCCGCGCCTCTTGTATCGCTTTTTTGGGCTGTCTGGCAAATGAATATGGCTGTGAGGCATTACCGTATTCATGAAGTAAATACGGTTTCATGGCTTCAAAAACATCAACATCCATCTGCGTAGTAGCAGCGTTATCCGCATAGATCAGGTGCTTCATATCATCATCTCACAAAAATAGTTTGCATCCTTCTGCTTTGAATTCTTCGATCTTGTCTAACAGTTCATCTACTGTGCATTCCAGATATTCCGCCAGACATTCCATGCAGTAAAAGTTCTCAATGTCCGTTCCGAGAAGCTTTTTGTTGATTCCAATAGTGTCCTTATCCAGCTCTTGCTTCCCACAAATCACACAGTTATGCTTCATTTCTAATTTCCTTCAATGTAAACTCTGGCATGAGCTTATCGTCATTTTTGTACTCAGCATCAAGAATAGAGAGCTGTCTCCAGATAATCTTACGCATCTTAATAGCGGGACGCAGGCAGTACTTCATAAACTCCTTGGGATTTACATCAGAAGCAGTCCGTACGTTGGGAAACAGCAGTTTCAAGTACGCAGTAGCAATTCTCTTCACAGCTTCCGTATGACGAACATAAGCATCGTCAGAAAAATCTACCAGTGCATCTACAATAGCACGATAGCTGGCATCATCCCTGAGCATATGCATTACCGTGCAAAAGTACTCAGAATTCAGTGCCCAACCGGACGCCTTGAGATTGTCCTTCATCTTAGGAATGTCCCAACCTTTGATAAATCCATGAATTCGATCCACCAGCGCACTCTCTTGGAACAGTACAGGAAGCTCAGAGAACATGCTTGTATACTCATCCATATTCTCAATGGAGATGTTGCCCAGCAGGACAACTCCGGCGAAGGATTCACCGTCATAACCGTCTACATTAAATCGTCCACGTTCCATATAACCTTGCATGATTGAGCGCATCTCGTTGATATTGTCAAAGGTGACCAGCTTTACTTCGTCAATGGCCACAAAGTCATTTCCAACAATGAAGCCGGGAGCTCTTCGGGATTTATCGTAGAACATCTTTGTTCTGGTGATTTTACCGCCATCGGTGAGAAGGCCATACTTGCTGACATTGCCGAAAACGTAAGATTTGCCCGTTCCCTTGGGAGCCAATTCCAGAAGATTGAGTCGTTTCTCCACAAAGGGAAGTAGACGAGCAAGCATAGCAAGCTTCTCATTTTCATCCTTGTATCCTTGCGCATTGTAGTCAATCGCACCAAGCACAACGTCGATCCATTCGGAAACTGTAAATTCTGCACGAGCGTCCTTAAAGAAGTCAAGATCTGCAACATAAGGGCAGAAATTAGCAAAACCTGTCATCTTGATTTTGCCCAGAATCTTGGGCTTAACGGTATCATCGGGCATACGATACCCGAGTTCAATTACACCCCAAGTTTCCTGCCCATTTGTCAGCTCCTCCTTATAGGTGTCCCAGACGTGCGGTTCAATGATCGTCTCCTTGTTGGAGAGGCCGAAGGCGGGAAGTGAGAAGGAAATGTCTCCGGTCTTAATATCAATATCGATACCTACCTTCGTAAGAATCTTTACTCGCTCGTTTTCGTAGATGATACGATTCTTGATGCTGATCCATTCTTCCTTTCTGGGAAGATAAGTCTGAATGAACTCGGTAACTTCTTCTATATCGTAATTTCCTTCATCATCTTCAAACTTCTTCAAAACCCAGTCTCTGAGGAAGGATGGCAAGCCAAGAGACGAGAAGAAGTTGCTTCTCTTTAAGTCCTTATATACTACCATCTCATCAAAGCATTCTCTCAGTTTGCTTTCCATAAGATTTCCTCCAAAATCACAACAGGCTTCTTTCTTTCTGTCCTTCCTTCTTGATGACGAAAGGCAATTCTTCCGCGATCACATTATCGCCAGAACAAACATCCGCATAATAGGTACCCTGCTTTTTCAACTCCGGCATGTCGACTCTATAACAGTTATTTCCAATGTCTGTCGCCGGATAGAAAGTTCCATCAACAACAAGACTCACGTTCTGCAGACTCACTGTAGAGAAGATCTTCAGCGCCGCCTTCTTGCGGAAACTCACTTCTATCTCTGGTATATCTCCGATAGCAAAAACTTCATTGTCTATCGGCATTAATGCGATTTCTGGCTTTTCTGACATGTAAGTCAGTTCAATGATCGGCACGCATAGTTCCTCAAGTGTCGCCCCACCATGCACTTCCACATTAGCTTTTCTACCGCCTTTGAAACGGTCATAATTAGCCAGTGCCCAGAAGTCTCCAGCATCAGCGGCAAAGTCAGGTTTCTGGTCTACATCGCTCTTTGGACAGCATCTCCCGGAATGCTGTCCTTTTTCTGCCATTTCCCACACATTTTCTGTGTCATGGAGAACAGCAAGTCTGCTTGCACCGTGGTCTGCAATCATGAATACACGCTGCAACGGACTTTCGGCCAGATCATTTCTGATTTTCTTAAGTACAGTTCTGATAACCTCCAATTCCTTTATGAGATGAATCGGAAGCTTCGAATTGTTGTAGAAGTCAAAGTCGTACTTCCCATGATGCTTGATATCGTCAATGTCCTTAATTGGCACCGTCTGGTATCTTGCATCGGCAAACAACTCTAAAAACTCCTTGTTTCGACTCGTGATTGAAGGAAGCTCGGAAACGCACACTTTGATTGACGCGATAAGATTTAAATCACGGCAAACAGAAAGAATATACCCAAGGTACTCCACGCCCATAGCATCCATAAAGTAGAGCTGCGCGTCTTTTCTGTTCAGGCTCTCAATTACCGATGTCCTCGGTGCCAAAATATAGTTATACTCGCGCTTTTCTGCCTGATCTTCAACTTGTGACACAAACTCAGGGAGAATCTTATTGATCACCTTTTGATATTTATAGTCCTGAAAATATTGATCCAGCAGAGCATTTCCAAAACGGTAAGGAAGTAGGTATTGATACAGCGCAGGATAAACCTTCGACAGGATATCCATCAGTTTGTTCCGAGCCAGCTTCAGACCGTATTTATCAAGGAATGCAAATATTGTCTCTTGTTCCTTCTGCGTATTATCTGTCAGATAGCAGATGGTATTGACACCTTTGCTGAATACTACTTTGCAGTATGAGGTCAGCTCCGAGCTTGGATTACCCATTTGCTGCAGGACTACTTTTCTGGACTCATAGCACTCCCAGAAATCGTTGTCATCAATAGACTTGTCCAGAATGGAACGGTATACCTGCTTCTTAAAATCATTTACGCTATTAGCTTTCCGAGCCGCAGTTGTCAGGCACCAGTTATTCTTTGCGCCAAACAATTTCAGGGCAATGAAATACAGCCACTTCCGATCCGTTGAGAAGTTTGCGTAATTGGCGAATATGTGTTCAAGCATGGTGTGACCGCCAAATTCATCGTCGATAACATCTGCCCATTTGGACTTGTGCTCAAACAGCTTCATTGCGTAGCTCCATTGCGCACTTGTTCCAATTTTCTCGGGGAGCACTCTTGTAGAATCGTCTTTCAGCAGAAGTGCATCATAGGCGTTTTGAAGACTGGTAATATTATACAGGGAATGCGGAAATACATCCTTGCTCTTTCTTGTTACCACATACATGGTGTCGGCAGATCTTGCCTCTACCATTGCCGCAAAATTCTCCATTCCCTTGATGGCCTCATATTTTGTGGGCAGCGGAATAGAAGGATCAGTGAAAACAATATCGGGAGCCTTCTTCTCGCTGTTCTCCATCACAACTATTCTGCGAGCAATTCGTTGATCATAAAGAGGCAAGTATCTCTTGCACTGATAAGTAATGAAGATAACATGGCCTTTGATGGACATACTAAGTAATTTCCGCATAAATCGCTGAAGCTCCTGCTCTCCATCCAGCTTCAAATATGAAGTCGTACCTGTTACGATCAACACACCATCCAGAGTTGCCAGATCATTTAATAGCTCCTCATAACGAGGCATTTCATCCGGCGCACAGTATTTTGATGCAGTAATCAGTTCATTCTTTCCCACATGATAGTGCTGCACCAGCTCTATCTGATCAGCTTCATTCTGTACATCAACAACGATAGGTAATCCCTCGTTTTTGGACAGGTACCTGTCTATTTTCTGTGTATACTGATTTAGGCTCATACCTTGCCTCCTCAGTTCTCCTTGATAATCTCCATGCCAACAATCATGTTATCCTTGATGAGCTCCTTCAGATAACGTTTGACGTCGCCAACATCCATACCATCTATCTTTTCAAGAGCTCTTGTGCAACCTTCCCTGATATATTTATCCTCAGCCATCTGTTCCAGTTTCTTGTCAACCTCCGGAAGGCCAAACCATTCATACGGTTCAGAAGAGATTCTGCTATTCAGGAAAGATTTCACCTCGTCGATATCTGTCAGCATAACCGCAAAGGACTTAATGATACTCTCCCGGAAGATACGATCCAATGCGTCCTGATCATTCATCAGACTGTAGAAAGAGGCATTCTCCAGATAGGTGACTGCTTTCTCAATGGAAGATGCATCCGGATGATTCTTGTTCACGGCTCCAAAAGCAGCACGCGCAGTTTGAACCTCACGATCAGGAACTAAGCTAAGAATAGGCATCAGATGTTCTTTCGACCATTGCCTCGGAGAAGTCGACCCTGTCTTGTCCTTCCAGAGCTTTTTTAGGCGCTCATTTCCGAGAGAATTGCGGTAATCCTTTGCCTTTGAATCGATTAGATTCATATACTCAGCCTTGTCATTCGTAAATGTGCCAGCTGGGATTGTCTGGTAAAGCGCACGCACTTCCTCTTCAGAAAATCCGTCAAGATAATATGCACAAACTTTCTTGAAAAGCTCTACCTGATTGCTATAGAACGCATTGAATTCATCTGCGTGTGCCACCAGCAGATCCAAAAATTTCTGCTTCTGAGAGTCAAGAATTGTTCCGGCTTTCTTGATGGTATGAAGCAGTTCGAGGAACGGAGCGACGTCGCCCAAATAATTCTTCGCTGCCGCGTACGAAATACGAATAAGACCACACTTATCACACCACTCGCGGATAGTACTTGAGAAAGACACGTTCTTTGGAATGACCTTGTTGCTCTCTGCAATGATCCGATATTCAAGAATTACTTCTCGGATCTTCTGTTGGGCAGTCTCTACATTCCAGACCCAGTTCGCTGCGTCAGCATCAAACTTGGAGCGGAGGACATTGATGTACTGTCCATTGTCTCCGATCTCCTCCGCCAAGGTGACGAGCTCACTACCGTCGAACTCCTGCACATAAGCACGCATTCCTGCAGTGCAGTTATCTTTGGTAAGAAGAATACGAAGATCTTCTTTGGCATCTGGATTCTTGGCACTGAGATCACCGATAGCAAGAGCAATATCGCTGTCCGTCTTGGATTTGCCCATGTTATTGCTGTTGGCAATGCCGCAATAGCTGTCAATCAGTTCCTCCAAGATGGCACGGCCAGTCTTCAATTCCATCGAAGGCAGTATCGACTTGATTGTCCAGATCGGGAACGAGAATTCTTTCATCTTGTTCCGGATACGCTCCCTTGTCTGCTCGACGGAAGTGCAAAGGTTCAGAGGGATACCGAACGCATACGAAGTTGTCTCGTTAAACGATTTCTCCGCCTCTGTCATCTCTACGATGTACTTATCCTTATAGCGTGGATTCGGTGTGATCTGCAGAGAGATGATTTCATTCACCATCTCTTTGAGCTTGTTCAGATCCATGACATCGTTGGTGAGTCCGTCACTCCAGCTGTATGAGCCGTTGGTATATTCTTTCAGAACAAAGCCCATAATGAAGGCTGTCATATTGCAGGGCATAAAACCATACGGCTTTGCCTTCAGCATGTCATAAATGGCGCGGATAGATACCCGACCAGACTCCTTATCAAATGCCGTGTGGATCAGTTTATCAACATCCATTTTAATCTGCGAAATAAGCAGATTCGGATGAGTCTGCCAGTAAGCAGGATCATCCCACGCCTCTTTGAGCGCAGTTTCCAACTTTGTGTTGACATTGCCAGAAGAGAATGTCTGACGGGTAGTCCTTGTTGCGCCGCATTCAACACCAAGCTTCAATGCCGATGGTGTATACATTGTAGGCAGGACACTATATGCTGCCTCCAGGCAACGCTGAAACTTATCCTTGTTAACAGCCTGCAGTACAGAGAACAACATGTCCATTGTCGTAGCCCGCTCACCATCCTGTTTCTTCTCCGTGAAAACAATAAATTCTCCGGAGGAAATCCTGTTCTTCCACTTTTTTAGAGCATCCTTCGCATTGTTTGCATACTGACCAAAGAGAGTGCCATCTTTGCCCTGCTGATACATGGCATTGGCCATCTCGTTACGATACTGCTCATATCCGTCCTTGCCGAAAGGCGTAGCGGTAGCGTCAATAAACACTATGTGATAGCTCCCGTCCTGCAGTGCTTCTTTGATTTTCTTAGAGATAAGGGATGCTTCCTTGTCATCCTTCGCAAAACAGACGACTGCTGGGATTTTGTTCTCCAGTTCTGCTTCTCTGTTGCGGAACACGCGAATTGCCTGATCAAAATCGCTGGCCGAGACATATTTCAACTCATAGCGTAGCTTTAAGGCACCACCAAGCGTTATAGCTTCTGCCACTGTGGTCTTGTCAACAAGCTGTTCCGTGATAAGAGAGGTAGTGGTCTTCTTATCAACATCCTCTTTATATTTCTCAAGCTCAGCATCGCTTACTTCATTGACGTAGGCAGCATACTGAAACTTCCCGCCTCCAAGCTGCTTATGGAAGAGCACTTTGTCCCGGACGAGACGCTCTGCAATGCGGCTGGCACCACCATTCAGATCCGTTCCCTCAAAGGCCGAATCGACGTTCTTCTCATTCGGTATGAAAAGTTCAACAGAATCACCGGCATGCTGTGAAATAGCCTGCAGGAGAAGGACAGTTTTTAGGATACGTTTCTCTTCCGGATCAAGGCGCTGATTGGAGCTTCTCATGAAGTAATCCAGAACAGATCGGATGTCATGCGCAAGCATGTCTCTGCCTTTGTCATAGAAGAACTCCCACAACATGTCAATGGTGAGAAGAGGATTTTCATTTTCCGGGCCGTAATTATCGATAAACCACTGAAAGCCCTTGATCTCATCACCACGGTCATTCTTGATAAAATCAAACATGCTCCGCTGGTTGGAGTCAAAAGCCGATGAAATATGCTTCAGAAGAAGCGCTGTGTAAGGATGAATCGGAAGGATATCCAGCATTTCCTTATCTTCTATCTTTGCGATGCCCTTTACGACCTTGCGGGACTCTTTCGTACGGTCAGCAAGGTCTTCGGTTATATCCTGCCAATCGGCAAGTATGGTCTCATCCTTGCTTTTCTCCATAGCTGCACCCATGAGCTGGAATGCGATATTCTCCGGGAGGCTAATCAGACTATGGGGATTAACAAACCGGCCATTCAGCTTGATAAAATCCTTGTCACCCTCGTGAAAGAGGCCGGAGCTTACATGCGTAACGAGGATGAAATAGAAAGGCTCAGTTTCACTGAGTTCGCAAAGCGCCTGAAAACCGGTGAGGTTACGGGTGTTATTATAGAAATACTCCGTAAACTCATCCCAGATAAAAACAATAGCCTTCAGTTCATTGGCGTGTATCACTTCGATGAGCCAGTCACACAGATCATTAGCCGTCATCGTAAATGCGCGGATCTGGCGCTCACGTGCGACTTTGAAAATCTTATCCATCAGGGTATGAAGCGGAATATCCTGATACGTTTTCAGTTTCTCAACGATACCATCTACATCATCGCCGCCGAAAAGATCCTTGTAGCTGCCCTTTACATAGATATTAAAGCTCTGCTTGTTCTCCGAATCGGAGAGATAACGAATCACAGACTCCCTGAGAGAGTCCTTGCCCTTGTTCTCTATACCAGCCGCAGCCATCGCCTTTTCGACACTTTCCTGAATGGCAAGCACCAGATCGTTGTCGCCATAGATATTGGACGAGCCATAGCGGTGAACCGTCAGAATCTTGCCGCTGTTCTTGATGCGCTGCAGATTCTTATACAAATCCATATCCAAATGATACCGTTCAAAATATTCCCTGGTATCCTCTTCGCTGGCGTCCAGAAGCTTCTTTTCCGTTAATACGGCGTGGGACTTACCCGTGCCGTAAGCGCCCTCCACCCATATGGAGAGCTTCTGCTTCCGGTCAAGGACGCTCACTGTGTTTTTGAGAAGTTTAACAAACGTCTCATGCGGGAAGAACTTCTTCCACATGTCTGGCTTGCTGTTGATAACAGCCTCATTGACCGCAGGAAAGTAGTCAGGATCAATATCGAAATAATGACGGTAGTTCTCCAAAATTGGCATGGTACTCCTCCTTAAAACAGTGCGAGGACGTCGGCTGACGTTTTATCTGCATTCAGGGTAATCGTATCGAGGTCGAGGTTAAACTGGGCGGTGATGAAATCTGGGTGATTGATGTTTAAACCGGTAAGAAGTTTCTCCATCTCTTTTCTATCTAATCCAAAAATCTGTGCAGGGCTTACGCCGTCGCTTTCCACATCGAAGTCAAGCAGACGGCTCAAAGTGAACTGGTAATAGCCTCCACATGCCTCGGCAAATTTGTAAAGGCCATAGAGAATGACGGAGGGATCGGGATTCTCCCAATTAGTCCTGACGACGCCATTCCAATACCTTTTTCCACCTTTAATCTCATACTCGCATTTACCCATACCGATCTCACTCCCGAGAATGGTATTGGATATAAAAATGTTCTTAAATGCAGATACAATATGGGAACGAGAGTTCTGGCTCATGCTGTCATCCAGCATAGAGAGAATTTCATCCGGCGAGTAGGTGCGTAAAAATAAGATATTTTTGACCCACCAGTTGAACTCAGAAGTATATACCAGATTGCAAAGAAGCAGTCCCCATGCGCTACTCGTTTCAATACCAACTCTATCAACAGTATCTCCAAACATGGAGAATTTCCCTTTCTCAGTGATTTCACTATCATTGAGAAACGCCTTCAGATTCTTAACCATGTTTTTGCCAAGGCTGTGAGGGGAATCCCAGAATTCATCCTTTTTCTTGAAATACTCTGTCACCCAAGAGTATTCAATTCCCATATTTCCGTATCTATCAATGCTTCCCATCTTTTTTTCTCCCTTTGGTAATCTCACTGAATTCGCGACCAGACAACCATGGAATACATCATGACATTTTTTGCACTTCACACACTTATCATCAACATGGACAGATCCGCTGTTCATGCTTATAAAACCATTAGGGCAGTTCGCTTCACAAACTCCGCAGCCAATACAATAGGCCGTTTTGCGCATCGCAGTTTTAAGAGCAGACATAAAGTAAATATCACTCTTTGTATTGCTTCCAATGTTGACTGTGAAGATAATCTCCGAACCGTTTGATTCAATGTTTACATAGTATAACTTTTTGTCATAAGAAATTTCTACATCTCCATTTTCGAGATAAAAGACTTCACCGACGGTTTTAATCCATTCTTTCCAGTCCGTATTTTGCTGTAGTAATCGGATTGTAAGAACACCTTTTTCATAGTTTTCAATAGAGAGTTCTTTTGAAAAGGATAACTCCTTTCCGCTCCTTCTGGCTTTCCAACCGCCAATATTCATAAACTCTTGAACGGCCGCGGGTGTAGATAGTTCCTTGGCTGTGGTGTTCAATATAATGTCATTAAAGGTTGTTGTAGATCGAGAACCGACACGATTTTTGCTATACGACTGTTGCTTAAAGAACATATTTTTAGAAGTAGCCAACGGGCAGACGAGGCAGCCAGCGCGACTATTTCCTTTCTTATAGGCAGCATTCAAAACGAGATCCCTGTCGTAGATATACAGGAACAACTCCGCAGAATTCCATTCCAATATAGGATGGCAACTGTATTGTCCGCGGATTTTCTCTCCAAGACTAACAGTGTCATATTCGCTGCGTGATGCACTTTCATCACCGCGAATCCCGGTGAAAGCCATTCCTCTGAAATGAGGGTTTTCTGTATATTTGCGAAGAAGTATTACTTGTGGGGCAGTCTTATGCACGCTGCAGCACCATCTCATTGTCTGCGCAGGTGGGCCGAATTTAGACCATGTGTATTCTGGCTCAAATTCACATTTTGATCGTAAAAAGTCAATGCCCTCTTCTTCACATTTTTCTTTAATCTTATCCACAACATCATATGTATCAGGAAACTCCATACCAGTATCCCCGAACAGCACTTTCATCTTGTTGTGGGGAAGTGCCCGCTGGACAAGATCAAAGGCAACAACGCTGTCCTTCCCGCCGCTGAAAGCGACGTAGAATACATCTACCTTGTTCCGATATTCCACATAGGTGTTGTATATTTTCTTTATCGTGTCCTGCACGAGCTTTTCAAGCAGATCATGGTTTTTCTCTACCATTGCCGGGACATCTACAAAGCGCAGAGGAGCGTCATTTGGCTCAGGCTCTTCCAACATGATAAGTTCCGGAGCAGTATAGAGCGATCCACCCTTGGTTTTAGCCACCAGCCTTCCGCGATAGAAGTAGCTATTGGCCTCTGCCCACATATATGGATAGCTATCATTTCGATCATACTTCCAGTGTTGATCGAATCCCAGAATATCCAGTTCTTTATAATACACAGGACGTGGCTCTTTGCTGAATTGCAATGGGGAGCTATTCAGCAACAAACCTCCCGTCTCTGAATCCCAGCTGTAGGAATACATCTATTATTTCTCCTTTTGATTCCGCATTGCTCTTGCATTAATCATAATCGTCTCAATATTTGTATAAGAGCGACGTGCAATATAACCGTTCTCCGCAAGGTAATCCAGCACCTTCTTTTTCTGGAGCGAGACATCGTTGTGTGCCAGAATATCCGTCACCAGATCATCGAATGAATCGAATCGACAAGTTTTTCTTACAATTGCGCCAACAGCACAGTTCTTATTGTAGTTGCCATGCATCAGGTAGAATTTCTCGCTATAGAAGGCTACATACTGTTCCAACAAGTACTCTGTCCACGGGAAGGAAGATTCAGGGAATAGCGCAAACTCCTTCACATCTTGGAGCGGGATATAATCTCCATCACAGAAACGGTCAAGAACCGCATCGGTCTCCTTTACAGAAAACTTAGCACCGCCCTTTGAAGTAAACCATTCATGGCTGATCCGGATTGCATTTGTATACAACGAATCAAAGTAGATCGTTGTCCCTATGCTTTCTGCAAACTGCTCTAATTCATCGATAGAGAAGCGCTGACGTCCCTTACCATATTCCGCAAAAACATCACTCATGGACAGCGACGTTCCGGCTCTGCTAACAATATTGCCCACAAAAGAGAAACGATCACCGAACTTATATTTCAGAGCGTCTCGCCATCCAATTACAGAGAAGACAGCATTTTTCTCAAAGGTGTACGGATACTTTGTCTGTATAGCATCATAGAGTTCATTCCCGCTGATGAATTCATGCTCCTCAATCGTAGAATCAATAATAGCGGCGATGTTTTCAAGTTCTTCTTTCGTGAGCTCAAGAGAATCGGCATGGAAATATTCACCCTTGCTGTTGCGAACAAACTCTCCATTCGAACCCAAAATGAACCGAATTCGCTCCTCCGTAATATGGGAAAGAGAATCACAGAGCTCATCTACCTGTACGGGAAAATCGTACTGTTTCAGGCACTGCCGTACCTCATCAATCGGATCGACATCGTCGCGGTACTCTTTCGCCAAATAGCTTCTGCCCATGTAATATTGATCAGACACATAGTACGTCAAATACGCCTTTAGCATATCCGCGTTAAAGATATTATGATCGAGCAGTTTCTCTGAAAACTCCCGGAAAACTGCCTCGTAATACACAGCCGACCGACCTTCATCAAAGCATCTTTCAATGAAGAAAAGGATCTGATCTCGCATTTCATCGCTCAGCATATTCTGCGGCATATAAAGCCTACCATCATACACGATGCCGCAATTTCTTATAGCTGTTTCAAGTATTGCCTGATTAAGATCAAGTGCCTTGCCGGTCAGTTCTTCGTAATATCTACGCATGCGCTTCATGTCCAGCGCAGACTCCAGACGATATCCCTTGGGAAAATACTCCACAAGAATTGCCTTGCAAGGAGCAACGTCTATTGATGTCTCCTTAGTTTGTAACGGACTACGCTCAAAAGTTCTTGGCGTACTTGCTTCTACAGGACTCCAATTGCTTCCATAGAAAGCAAGAAGTTTCGTAATGGCTGCCCGGAAGCGATTGTGCTGGTCGTTGTTGTACTGAATGAATTCGGCATTTGAAAATAGCTCATCAGCAGTTGCCTTAGCGACTGTCGGATCGCATGTATACAGTTTGCGAGAGGCAAGACCGTGTTCCTCTGCAAAGTGCTCGGCACTCCTGATAGCAGAGACATAGCTGCGGCATGTTCCTTCAGCCATATGCTGATCATTCTGAAGCCAGCGATAGAAGTCTTCTTTGTCTTGCCTATAGTATTGTTTTTTTTGAAAAGCGGATGTCGTCACGGGTGCTGGCACAGATGCTTCTTTCTTTCCATCTTTGTTGGTATAAGTAATAACGACATTTTCATAATCCACGGAACATTCATCCAAGAGCCATTTCAGGTTTTTCACGAGATCAAAAGCGTTGCGATTTGTCTCCACAAAAAGTCCCTCTTCGAGTTGCTTAGGAACAGCAAGAAGATGAAGATTCTCTGCATCTACAAGCCATGTCTTTCCCGAACCATGTAAGCTTTCAGCTTTAAGTCGTGTAAAGATATCTGGATAATCATCCAACAGGGATTTGCAGGCATCAACATACAGGCCTTTCCATGATGATTCCGGCTTTACTTCTCCAAAATATGAAAGCGATACCGGTTTTGAAAAAGCCATAGAATTAATATGACGGAAGCTTACTGTGGTAGCCGCATCAGATTGATCCATATCTATCTTTGCGCTCGCCATGCCTTTTGCCTCCTTCAGCAGTTGCTGATAACGCGCAACATCATTTCTATAAAGAAGCACTATCTCAGTGAACAGCCGCGTTGCTGGTTTCATGATTGTATGGCCTTGATATGCCGACTCCATGCTCGCCATTTGAAACGAAATACCGTTCACATTTCTGCAAATATCATCTATTTCGCTCCCTGCATTCAACGCCATCTGGCGAAGCTGCATGGAACAGTCCCGGACGGACTCCATCCGTCCTTTTTCTCCCGACAGCGTTTTCAGATATGCATCCAAAAGAAGCGCTGCTTCATATTCTGTAAAAGGTACTTGCCTTGGCATGGTCGTTCAGCTTCCTTTATCTACATATCTGACAGATACTCTTTCCCTTTTGATTATACTTGCATTTGTGTTCCATAAAACGGGTTCTATTTGTTTTCGTCCACAAACTCCACAATGTCACCGATATTGCAGTTGAGGCAAATACAGATTTTGCGCAGAGCTTCCATTGACACATCTTCGCTCTTTCTAAGTTTGGTCATCGTGCTGGATGAAAGCCCTGATGCTTTATGAAGATCGCCCTTGCTCATTTCCTTGTCAACGAGCAGCTTCCACAATTTTTTATAACTTGCTTTCATGCTTTTCACCTCAGCAAAGTATGTAGAATAAATCTAATTTATATTATAGCACAAGGCAGGCTTCTATACAACAGAATCTCTTAGACTTCGGGTAAATATGACCGTTTTACAGGAATTGCTCGACATTTAGGCGCAAGGTGAAAGAAACGGTTGAACCTCCGGGCAGTCAGAGCTACAATGCCAACACCTCATAACGAGGACAAACTGATTGGAGGTCAAATGATGAATTATGAAGTAAACCCGTTTCAGGACTACGAATCAATCACTATTGATGAGCTGAAGGATCAAGCTAACAGTCTACTGAATCTGGTAACGGAAGAACAGCGACCGCTGCGCGTATGTATGAATAATGGCAAGGAGTTTCTGCTGTTCTCTCAGGATCTGCTCGCCCCAATCTGCGACTCTGACTTTCGCTTGATCCTGCTGTCGGCAATGCGGTATGCGATGGGCAGGAATACTTGTATGCCCATGGTAGTCGCTGATTATATCAAGCGTCACATTCAGCTTCTGGATGATAAGTTTCTCGTACTGGCTGCCGATGAGATTAGGCGGCATCTTGAAGATTACGCAGAATACGAGCCGAATCCGAATCTTTGGCATGACCTTTTAGGTGCACTTGAGACAGAGCAGAGAGAGCGTGTCACTCGTAAGGCAAGAAAAATCAGACTGTGCCCAGCCTGCGGGAAGCCCTTGGAGGTCATGAGCATTGCTGACAATCGGCATTCACCTGGCGGATTTGATGTAATTGCTCACTGCCGGAACTGTCTCGCTGATTACGAATGGTTCTGTGATAAAGATGGCAGTGTCTCAGATATGAAGCAGTATTTCTTCGGGTAAGGCGAGTGTAAACAGCGGACGCTCATATGAACAAGTGCATTCTCGTATTTCAATATGCTTTCCCTTAAAATGCCCCTCAAATTACGGGAATGCGATAGTTATTGAGGGAAAGCGAGTTTCACCTTTAGAGAGCAAATGCGTGATGCTATTCTTTGTCTATTGCGGCTCAACATTTGAGCTGCCGTCCGCGCAGAAATCACTTGCATAACACCCTCCTCAGAGTTACAATGCAGCCAACAGCAATGAGAAACGCTTCCCGTCCGGCACCGGTGAATCTTCACCGAAAACCGGGTGGGAAGCGTTTTTGACCACATAGATTACCACAGACGGCGCTGGAACACCCGGAAACAGTGGAGATAAGAGCGCCAAAGAGTAAGCGAAGCAAATTAAAAAGCGCTAAAAACCGCCATAAACGAGTGAAAAAAGTGTTCCCGATAAGTTTGGGACCATCAGGCCGCAGGTTCGAACCCTGTCACTCGGACCATAAAGTGCGGTAGTCCATGGTACAGTGGACTACCGTACTTCTTTATTTATCTATTGAAAAAGCGCCGCGATATGAGGAAACCAAAGCGAGGGCAGGCGATGGCGATTATTGCCGCTTTCAGTATTCGCTTGGCGATATTCGGATAGATTATCGCAGCTGCATATGATATCATTATAACAAAATCTGCGCAGCCGTCAACGGAGGGAACGAAAGTGTATTTTGCATACGGAGAAACGGAGCTTTCCTATCTGCGGTAAAAGGACAAGCGGCTCGGCGCGGTCATCGACCGCGTCGGACATGTTCAGCGCGCGATAGACACGGACCTGTTCTCGTCCGTTGTCCACCATATCATCGGCCAGCAGATCTCGACC
>ERZ780083.306-NODE-306-length-19197-cov-3.474036_pt1 | contig 19197 bp, 18 predicted proteins | sample MGYA00511838_ERZ780083 | MGnify/ENA primary metagenome ERZ780083 (study PRJEB29588, sample SAMEA2152602) | human gut metagenome | biome: human gut; feature: human-associated habitat; material: faeces | place: Denmark | collected 2008/2010 ...
CGGGGTGTTGTCCCCCGCCCCCCCGCCGATGCCGAGGCCGCTGAGAAGACCCGAAATAGCTCCGCCTATCTGAGAGAACGAATCAGAGAAGCCCTTGAAGAGGTCGCTGAAATCGCCGTTTGAGAAATCGGGGAAAAGCTTATCGAGCACGTTGCTGCCGCTGCCGCCAGAGCCGATGTTTGATGAACCTTCGCCGTTAGCAGCCTGATAGCGGCCGGTAATGGTTGCTGAGGTTCTCAGCTTCATGGAATTGATAAGAGCTTCATCGGTAAAGGGAACGGTGAGCTTTTCGTTTGCTGCGTCAAATGCATCGCTGACATCATCGGTGATGGTTGCGGGAGAAGTAACGTCAGCCTTGTAATCAAGATTGCTGCCTACATAATTTGCAAGAGTATCAGCGGTGTTGTTGCCTGCGTTGAGACCGTCGAAAATCACTTCGGCAAAAACCTTCTGCTGAGCGGTGAGATCGGCGTTGTCATCGAAATTGCCTGCGAATGCGGGAATGCTTACCATAAGCATCATGGCAATAGCGACAATAACAGAAATCGTCTTTTTCATAACTTAAACAAACCCTTTCATTTTTTGTTAGGGAATGACCCCCTTATATACTCTTGTATTATAGCAACTAAAAAATTAAAAGTCAACCTGAAAATAATAAAAAAGATACATAAATATCCTGTCATTTTTTCGGCATAATAATGTTATCACATAAAGAAAGGGTGATAAATTTGAGCAAAAAAAACAAAGACGAAAAGAAGCCTTCAAGAAAAGCCGTTAATAAGCTGAGCGAGCTCGGCGCGGAGATGGCGGAGATTTGGAACGGCTATAACGATACCACAAACTCCGATGTTTTGGGCAGCTATACGGGAAATCCCGCAGACAGCGACAAAAGGCCGGAGCAGGATTCCGACGACCTTTGAAAAAAAGCTTGCAAACCGTATATATATATGGTATTATAACACAGTAAGAATATTCGTATGATTGAGAGTGGGGCGACCCGCTCTCTTAGTTTTGTTAAGACTTTTTTTATGAAAGGATATATCGAATGGCAGAAAAATTGACCGGTACCGTCGGAACGGTCTGGAATATCGCGCAGCCGCTCGCCGAGGAACTCGGGCTCATTTTGTGGGACGTCCGCTTCCAAAAAGAGGGTGCAGAGTGGTATCTTCGCATATTCATAGATAAACAGGACGGCGGCATAGGAATTGAAGACTGCGTAAATATGAGCCACGCTTTAGACGAGCCGCTTGACGAGGCTGACCCGATAGACCGAAGCTATTCTCTTCAGGTCTCTTCGCCCGGCATTGAGCGCGAGCTTACAAGGGATTTTCATTTTACGAGATATCTCGGCAGCCGCGTGATAGTTAAATTCATACGCCCCGTAAACGGCAAGAGAGTTTACAAATGCACATTAAAGGATTACGACGCAGGTCTTATCACGGTTGAATTCGATGAGGGCGGCGGAATGTCCTTTGAAAAGAAGGAAGCTTCGTTTGTAAAGCTTGACGACTTTGATATGTAAAAGACAATAATCGCCGTGACGAAAAAACACGGCACTACCTTGAAAGGAATGGTTATTAAAATGAATAAGGAATTTTTTGAAGCTGTGCAGATGCTTGAAAAAGAAAAAGGAATTCCTGCCGAGTATCTCTATGAGAAGATACAGAACGCCATAATCGTTGCGCTCCGCAAGGATTATAACGGCAAGGACGTAGTTTCGTGCGAGATTGATCCCGAAAATTATGAAATGAACGTATTTGTTCGCAAAAACGTGGTTGACGAAATCGACGACGAGGATACCGACATAACCGTAGCCGATGCTCAGCAGTATAAGCCCGGCGCCGAGGCAGGCGACATTATCGAGATAATGCTCGACACGAAGGACTTCGGCAGAATAGCGGCTCAGACCGCGAAGCACGTTATCCGTCAGGGTATACGCGACGCCGAAAAGGGTCAGATAATGATGGAGTTCCAGTCAAAGCAGCAGGAGCTTGTCACCGCTAAGGTTCTCAGTGTAGACCCGATTACCGGAAATGCCACTCTTGAAATCGGAAAGGCAGAGGCAATACTTCCGAAGGGTGAGCAGGTTCCCGGCGAGGAGCTTACCGTCGGTGAGCTTATAAAGGTATTTATAGTTGACGTCAGAGATACGGAAAAAGGCCCGAAGGCTATGATTTCACGCACACATCAGGGGCTTGTAAAACGTCTGTTTGAGACAGAGGTTCCAGAGATTTACGACGGCACCGTAACCATCAACGCAATTTCACGTGAAGCCGGTGCCAGAACAAAAATGGCGGTCAGCAGCAAGGATGAAAACGTTGACGCCATCGGAGCCTGCATAGGTCCGAGAGGTTCGAGAGTCAACAAGATAGTAGAGCTGCTCGGCGGCGAAAAGATAGACATAGTCAATTACAGCGAAGACCCCAAGCAGTTTGTTGCGGCTGCTCTCGCTCCCGCAAACGTACTTAGCGTAGAGATACCCGATTCGGAGGTTAAATCCTGCGTAGTTACCGTACCGGACAATCAGCTCTCGCTCGCAATAGGCAACAAGGGTCAGAACGCACGTCTCGCGGCGCGCCTTACCGGCTGGAAGATAGATATAAAACCCGAAAGCGGATTTTACGAAGGCTGAGTCTTTTGATGTTTAAGGGAGAATAAAATGAAGCAGAAAAAAATACCTCTGAGAAAATGTCTCGGATGCGGCTGCCAAAAGCCTAAGCAGGAGCTTGTGAGAGTGGTCAGAAGCGCCGAGGGCGAGGTCTCGCTTGACCTCACCGGCAAAAAGGCGGGCAGGGGAGCGTATATATGCAAAAGCGCACAGTGCCTCAAGGCGGCGCGCAAAGCAAAGCGGATAGACCGCGCGTTCTCGGTGACGGTACCTGACGATGTTTACGACGAGATGGAAAAGGAGCTTTCGGAAAATGAATGACAGGGCATTAGGGCTGCTCGGTATAGCAAGGCGGGCTTCGGCTTTGAGCCTCGGTCATGACGCGGCACTGTCCTCCGTAAAAGAAGGCAAAGCCTCAGTGTGCATTTTGGCCTCCGATTCGTCCGAAAGACTCAAGGACGAATTTATCTCCCTTTGCGAAAAGACCGGCGGCAAAACTCCGGCATTAACCCTTGGCTGTACAATGAACGATTTAGGCAGGTGCCTCGGCGCCAAGATGACCGCGGTATTAACGGTCAACGACGGCGGCTTCGCACGTAAAATAACAGAATTGATCCGGGAGGGAAAGTAATATATGACAAAAAAATATAAGATACATGAAGCAGCTAAAGATTTTGATATTCAGAGCAAGGATTTAATAGAGCTTGTCTCAAAATACTTTGACGGCGAGAAAAAATATCAGACCGCGCTCGAAGAGAAAGAACTTGATTTGGTTTTTGATTTGCTCTCAAAGCAGAATGCGCCGAAGAGCCTTGACGGCTATTTTGCAAGGCAGAAATCGGCGGAAGACGTTAAGGAAAAGCCGCAAAAATCCGCAGCCGAGTCAAAGAAGACGGCTTCCAAGGCGGATGCTGGCAAAACGAAGCAAAATGCAAAAACAGACAATTCGGCTCCGTTTAAGAGCAAAAAGGAAAAGAAGGAAAAAGATCCTTCAAAGCCGATGCAGTCGCGTACCAAGGGCGAAATGCGCCACGTTGATACAAGAGGCAACTCAGTTGACCTTGACAAGTACAACGAGCGTTATGAGAACATCGCTCCGGTAAACAACCGCAACAACGGCGACAACACCGTCCATAAGCAGAAGCTTAAGCAGAAGTCTCAGCAGTACAGAAGACAGCAGGGCGTAAGAAGCCATAAGCGTGAGACTGAGGCGGAGAGACTGAAGAGAATAGCGGCGGAGCGCGCTAAGAGACACATTAAGATAACCATTCCCGATGAAATCACCGTAGGCGACCTCGCTCTTAAGCTTAAGATGACAGCTGCCGAGGTAATTAAAAAGCTTATGGCTCTCGGCATTATGGCTACCGTCAATGATGTTATCGACTACGATACGGCGGCGATAGCAGCTTCCGAGCTCGGCGCAAAGGTCGAAAAAGAGGTCGTAGTAACGATTGAAGAGAGAATTATCGACGATACCGAGGATACAGAGGAAAATCTTGAGCCGAGAGATCCCGTAGTAGTTGTTATGGGTCACGTTGACCACGGCAAAACCTCGCTTCTCGACGCCATAAGAAATACCTCTGTAACAGAGACCGAGGCAGGCGGCATAACTCAGCACATAGGTGCTTACAGAGTAAACCTTAACGGTCAGATGATAACCTTCCTTGACACTCCCGGTCATGCAGCATTTACGTCTATGAGAGCAAGAGGTGCTATGGCTACGGATATTGCCGTGCTCGTAGTTGCCGCCGACGACGGTATAATGCCGCAGACAATAGAGGCCATAAACCACGCGAAGGCCGCGGGAGTCAGCGTAATTGTAGCCATAAACAAAATGGATAAGCCGGACGCGTCACCGGACAGAGTTCTTCAGCAGCTCACCGAGTATGACCTGGTTCCCGAGGAATGGGGCGGCGATGTAATATGCGTTCCCGTTTCGGCTAAGACTCATATGGGCATCGACAAGCTTCTCGAGTCGATACTTCTCGTTGCGGAAATGCTTGAGCTTAAAGCGAATCCGAACCGTGCCGCAAAGGGTATTGTAATAGAGGCTAAGCTTGATAAGGGCAGAGGCCCCGTTGCGACGCTCCTTGTACAAAACGGTACGTTGAGGACGGGCGACATCGTAGTTGCCGGAACGACCGTGGGCAGAGTCAGAGTTATGACAAACGAGCGCGGCAAAAAGCTTGAAGAGGCAGGCCCGTCCGTACCCGTAGAGGTTATGGGTCTTGATGAGGTTCCGACCGGCGGTGACAAATTTGACGCCGTTTCCGACGAAAAGCTTGCACGTGAGCTTGTTGAGCAGAGAAAGCACGAGCAAAAGGAGGAGCAGTTCAAGCAGTTCCAGAAGGTAACTCTTGATAATCTCTTCTCATCCATAAACGAGGGTGAGCTTAAGGAGCTTAACATCATTGTCAAGGCAGATGTTCAGGGCTCCGTAGAGGCTGTAAGACAGAGCCTTGAAAAGCTCTCGAACGATGAGGTCAAGGTAAAGGTTATACACGGCGGCGTCGGTGCCGTAAGCGAATCCGACGTAATGCTTGCCGCGGCTTCAAATGCGATTATAGTAGGCTTTAACGTCCGCCCCGACTCCGTAGCCGAGTCAATAGCGGAGCGCGACGGCGTAGATATGAGAATGTACAGAATAATCTATGACTGCATAGAAGAGATAAGCGACGCAATTAAGGGCATGCTCGCACCGAAGTACCGTGAGGTAACGCTCGGCAAGGCAGAGGTAAGAAACGTATTTAAGCTCTCCTCTGCCGGTATGATAGCCGGCAGCTACGTTCTTGACGGCAAAATTACAAGAAATTCACAAATTCGTGTTGTCCGCGACGGCATAGTTGTTTCGGAGGACAGCATCGCATCCTTAAAGCGCTTTAAGGACGACGTAAAAGAGGTTCAGTCCGGCTACGAATGCGGAATCGGTCTTGAGAAATTCAACGACATTAAAGAGGGAGATATCCTCGAGGCATTCGTTATGGAGGAATACAAGGACTGATTCCTTTTATATGAAAGGAATTAAGCTATGGCAGGATACAGAAAAGACAGAGTCGCGGAGGATATTAAGCGCGAAATAGTTGCGCTTATCCGCGAGCTCAAGGATCCGCGCGTAAAAGATAAAATGCTCACCGTGGTAAGGGTTGAGGTAAGTCAGGACTTGAGCTATGCAAAGGTTTTTGTAAGCTCACTCTCCGGCATAGATGACGCAAAGCAGGCTGTAAAGGGGCTTGAGAGCGCAACGGGGCTTATACGGCACGAGGTCGGAAAACGGCTTCGTTTGAGAAAGGCTCCCGAGCTTAAATTTGCGGCAGATGATTCGGTTGAGCACGGTATGGAAATTTTCAGAAAGATTGAGGCTCTGAAAAAAGACGATGAAGAGGATAAATGAGGCCGAGGCGGCAGAAATTCTCAAAAGTAAAGACAACATTCTGATTTTGACGCACCGCAGTCCAGACGGCGACACGCTCGGTTGTGCTTTTGCGCTCCGACGCGTTCTCTCCGGGATGGGCAAAACGGTTATGGTTGATTGCTCCGACGACATACCTAAGAAGTATTCGTATATGTGGGGAGAGTCGGAGGAAAATTACAATCCGCAAAAGAGCATGGATTTTTCTCCCGATTTTGTGTTGGCGGTTGATGTTGCCGATTCAAAGCTGCTCGGCGCGCGTCTTACGGAAAAGTACCCCGAAATACCGCTGTGCATAGACCATCATATTTCAAATACGGGATATGCCGATATGCTCTGTCTTAAAGACAGCGCGGCGGCGTGCGAGATAGTTTACGACGTAATAAAGTGCCTGGGAGTAAAACCGGACGCTTGCACGGCAGACTGTCTGTATACGGGAATCTCAACGGACACAGGCTGCTTTAGATACTCAAACGTAACTCCCGAAACTCATGTTAAGGCAGCGGAGCTCATTTCGCTCGGAGCACGATTTGACGAGATAAACCGAGTTATGTTTGAGACAAAGACCAGAACTTATTTGCGGCTTGAGGAGCTCGTTTTAAATTCGATAGAAATGTACTTCGGCGGGAAATGCGCCGTTATCACAATCACTAAGGATATGTTTAAACAGAGCGGCTCAAACGAGACCGAGTGTGACGGCATAGCTTCTCTTCCGCGTAAAATCGAGGGCGTTAAGGTAGGCGTTACGCTTAGAGAACGGGTTGACGGCACGTTTAAGGTATCGCTCAGAACCTACGCTCCCGTAGACGCCTCGGCTATTTGCGCCAAGATGGGCGGCGGAGGTCACGCGCGTGCGGCGGGCTGTGATTTTTCGGCCGATTATGCCGACGGCAAAAAGCAGCTTCTTGAAATAATCAAAACGGAGCTTGAAAAAGCATGACAGGATTTATATGCATTGACAAGCCTGAAAATATGACGTCGTTTACGGCGGCAAATTTGGTAAAGAGAATAACCGGCTCCAAAAAAGCCGGGCATACAGGCACGCTCGACCCTATGGCAACGGGCGTGTTGACTGTTGCCCTCTCGGGGGCGACGCGCTTTATAGAGCTTATTCCGGACCATGAAAAGAGCTACACAGCGAGAATTTTGCTCGGCGTCACAACCGATACGCTTGATATTACCGGAACCGTAACGGGCAGCTCCCCGGTAAGCGTTACTCCGTGTGAAGCTAAAGAGGCGGCGCTCTCCTTTTACGGCGAGCAGCTTCAGACTCCGCCTATGTATTCTGCCGTGAGCAAGGACGGAGTTCGTCTTTATGATCTCGCAAGGCAGGGCAAGGAGATTGAGCGCGAAAAGCGCAAGATAAATATAACCGAAATTCGCGCATACGATTTTTCGGATAACGAGTTTTCTCTCGATGTGACCTGTTCCGCAGGAACATATATAAGAAGCCTTGCCGACGATATCGGCAAAAAGCTCGGCTGCGGTGCGGTTCTCAAGTCGCTTCGCAGAACAAAGGCAAACGGGTTTTCTACGGACGACTGCATTACAATAGAGAAACTGCGTGAAATATGCGAAAACGGCGAGCTCGGCAATTATGTTATGCCGGTTTCAAGAGTTTTGTCACAGTACAAAGAGGTACACGTAACTGCGGCGCAGGCGGTCAGATTTAAAAACGGCGGAGAGCTGTTTCTCGACCGCATAGGAAATCCGAAGGGCGACGGCTTTTTCAGAGTTTTTTCGCCGGAGAATGAGTTTCTCGGAATAGGAGAAAAAAACGCCGAAACGGGATGTCTCGCGGTAAAGAGGGTGCTTCAAGGTGAATGAATATAAAAAATCAATAGCCCTCGGAACCTTCGATGGTTTTCATTTGGGGCATCAAAAAGTTATAGAGCTTTCTAAAAAGAGCGGATATATGCCGTATGTGCTGTTGTTTTCAGTTCATCCGCTCAAGTGTATCAAGGGCGAGGCTCCTCCCGAAATACTGACGGACGGTTTGCGCAAAAGCTTGCTCGGAGAAATGAACGTAGGTGCTTTGGAAATAGATTTTTCGGAAATAATGCACCTGTCTCCCGAAAGCTTTGTGCGTGATATTCTTGTCGGAAGATTTTCGGCAGGTGCGGTCTCCTGCGGTGAGAATTACACCTTCGGAGACAACGGCTCCGGAAACGTCGAGGTGCTGCGCAGATTATGCCGGAAATACGGTATAGAGCTTTATGTGGCACCGATGGTTGAGTTTGACGGCATAGAAATAAGCTCAACGCGCATAAGAGAGGCGATAAGAAGCGGTGATATGCAAACGGCGGCGAAAATGCTCGGCAGACCGTTTTCCTATGACTTCACCGTGGTTGCCGGCGACAGACGCGGCCACCTTCTGGGCTTTCCTACAATAAATCAGTTTTTCCCCGACGGGTTTGTGCAGCCGAAGCACGGAGTTTACGCTTCGTACGTAGAAATAGGCGGCAAAGCTTATCCGGCGGTGACAAATTTCGGTCGGCGTCCGACAATAGGTACTCCCTCGGTTCGCAGCGAGACTTGTATACTCGGCTTTTCGGGCGATTTGTACGGTACCGATACCGAAGTGCATTTGCTTGAATTTTTACGGGCGGAAAAAAAGTTTGACGGCCTTTCGTCTCTTTCGGCACAAATAAAAGCGGACAGCGAGAGTGCTGTGAAAATATTTGAAAATACTATTGCAAAAAATGCTTAAAAAAGGTAGAATTAACCTATAAATTCAATTTATAATTTACAAAAAGGGATGGTGTTTATCTATGTGGGCAATGAAGGTAGCTTATTACCGTGCTTTTCAGAAGGTCATGAAAATCTTTATGATGTTCCTTGACTGGTCTGAACCGCAGCTGCTTACAGGACCCGGAGCTATCAAAAAGCTTCCCGGCGTCATTAAAGACAAAGGTATCAACAATGTTATGATCGTCACCGATAAAGGCCTTATGAGCCTTCATCTTCTTGACGGGCTTTTCAAACAGCTCGAAGAGGACGGCATTTCATATACCGTATATGACGGTGTTCAGCCCAACCCCTCGATTGAAAATATCGAAGAGGCTCGCGCTCAGTTCGTAGCAAACGGCTGCCAGGCTATGATAGCTTTCGGCGGCGGTTCTCCGATGGATTGTGCAAAGGCTGCCTGTGCAAGAGTAGTAAGACCTAACAAGACCATTCCGCAGATGCGCGGTCAGCTCAAGGTTATGCACAAGCTTCCTCCGTTCTTCGCAGTACCCACAACTGCCGGAACAGGCTCAGAGACCACTCTTGCCGCTGTTGTTTCAAATACCAAGACTCATGAGAAGTATGCCATAAACGACCCGTGCCTTCGTCCGAAGTTTGCGGTTCTTGACCCGGAGCTTACCGTAGGTCTTCCTCCGCATATCACCTCCACAACTGGTATGGACGCACTCACACACGCGGTTGAGGCTTATATAGGCAAGAGCAATACAAAATCAACACGCGATTATGCAGAAAAGGCGGTCGCAATTATATTTGCAAACCTCGAGACCGCTTACAAGGACGGTAAAAACATAAATGCAAGAGGGCAAATGCTTCTCGGTTCGTTCTACGGCGGTATGGCTTTCACAAGAGCTTATGTAGGCTACGTTCACGCTGTTGCTCATAATCTCGGCGGTATGTACGGTATTCCGCACGGCCTTGCAAATGCCGTTATTCTTCCGGTTATGCTTGAGGAATACGGCGCAGCCATCTATCCGCAGCTTTCAAAGCTTGCCAACTTTGCCGGCATTGAAGGCACAAGCGATGATGATAAGGCCAAGAAGTTCATTGCCGAGGTTTATGCCATGAACGAGAGAATGAATATTCCGAAGGGCTTTACCCAGATTAAGGAAGAAGATATTCCGACTATCGTATCAAGGGCTCTTAAAGAGGCAAATCCGCTCTATCCCGTTCCCGTTATCTTTGACGAGGACAGAATGACTCAGATAGTCAAGAAGCTTATGATTACCGAATAAGCGATAACTCAAAGTAAAAAAATCAGCGAGTGTATTTTGGTTTGGCCATAATACACTCGCTTTTTTATGCTTTTGTTTAATTGTGTTCGTTATTCTTTAAGGGAGACGCAGTATCTTTTTCCGCAGCGGTTGTGGCCGGTGTTGTCGTGCCGTGACTGTCCGTTGCGTCCGGCTTTGTTGCGGCTGACGGGTCGGTCGTATTCTGCGGCTTTGTTGTTGCAGGCGATGTTGTTGTTTCGGGCTTTGTGCTGCTTGGCGGTTCATCGGATGCCGATTTCGGTGCAATTACCACCGCTTGACAATTCAGCGCGTTGTATGCGGATATAACCTTGCTCTTGTCATAACGCATATTTTTACATTGTAACGAATCGTTAAAGTAGTACCCGCTGTCGTCGTAGCCCACAAGAAGCAGGCAGTGCATGGGAGTTATCCACGTGAATTGGTCGGACGTACCCGTAATATACCAAGTCTTGTATCTTCTTGCCGGAGCCATATTTTGCGTAGCCCATACAAGCACCGGAATGTCGTTGTCTATATATTTTGAGCAAAGCTCGTCTATGGAGCTGCCGTATATTGTTTTTACGGTATAATTTTTACCGATGAATTTATTGACTGCGTTCTCAATTACCGGTGCCCAACAGCCCCACCCGTTTTTGCTGTAAGGGTCGCCCAAAAACACCTTGCGCGGATCGTCTCCGAATAAATTTCCGCTTTCGTCGCTGTACGGTGTGCGTCCTTTGTCGAGATAATTGTCTATAAAGGTTTCGGGCGAAATAGATATACCGAGGTATTGAAGCGCCATAACCGCAGAGATGCTTTCACAGCCTGTGGGATATTTTTTTCTCTGGTCGATAAACGGCACGTTTAAAAGCTTTGTGGGCGTTATGCTCGGTTTCGGCTGCGTCAGTTTTTTCGGTATCGCCGGAGCGGCTCGCTCTACCGGAGCTGTTGTGCCGACGGGCTTTACAATCGGAGCTGTTTCGGATGCTGTCTCCGACACGGTTTCTTCCTCAATAAGAGTTTCTTCCGATTCCTCCGAGTAAGTCTCGGTTTCGGGCACAAATTGCGCTGCCGCCGCTTTTTTCTTTGCTCTCGATACAAGCACTGCGGCGGTTATGCATATCGCAACCGTAACGATACCGATTATAATAATAATTACATTTTTCTTTTTACCGCATTTGAAATTCACTTTTTTAGCCCCTTAAAATTATGATTTGTTTTTCTTTTCCTTGTAAAACACGCTGATGATCCAATAATACAGCGGAATTATAAGGAAAATAAGCCATTGCGGATGCCACATTCCCGCGGTAAAGCCAAAGAGCAGGTACACCGCGACCAATACAAGATGTATCGGCATAGTGAGAAGCATTGCCTTTTTGGTTCGGCAGCAAAGAGCACCGCCGACGCAGTAGTAAACAGGTATAAGCAGCAGTATTATCCAGCCGGGATGCCAGTTACCGTTTATAAAGCCGAGAAGCAGATATGCTGCGGCAATTAAAATCGGAAACGGGAATTTTACCATTTTGCGGCCGACCCTTTGTCTCTCGGACATATCGGCAAGCTTCTTTTCCTTAAGCTCTGCCTTTGTCGGCTCATTGTTCGGCGTATCCTCCTGCGCTTTGGGACCGTTGAGAATTTCGTCAAGCGGTACGCCGTAAAGCTCCGCGAGAGCAACTAAATTATCCGTGTCGGGCGACGCCTCCGCGCGCTCCCATTTCGAAACAGCCTGGCGGCTGAGTCCGAGCTTTGAGGCAAGTGCTTCCTGTGAGAGATTATGCTCCTTGCGAAGCTTAACGAGTCTGTCGGCTATTTCTATATTCATCTGTTATCTCCTGTTCGTGAATGTATTATTTTGCTGTGTAGCCCATTCTTGTGCAGTTCTCTATATGCTCATCGTATGACGCCGAGAATGCCGAATCATAGGGCGGCTCGGTGTTTATTACAAAGTATAGATAATCCGTGTTGTCGGGCTGCAGCGCGGCGTTAATCGACTCCATGCCGGGATTACAGATAGGGCCGGCCGGAAGTCCCTGACAACGGTATGTGTTATAGTAATACTTGTATTCGTCTATTTTATCGGGATACTGAAGCTCTATAACGCCGGTGCAGTATTTTACCGTTACGTCGCATTGCAGCTTCATTTTTGTGTTGAGCCTGTTGTATAAAACGGAGGAAATAAGCGTCCTCTGCTCGGGAGTGTACGCCTCTTTTTCGATGATGGGGGTTACCGTGAGACACTCGTGAACGCTCCTTCCCATAGAGGCAGCCTTTGCCTTCATATCGTCGGTAAAGCGTGACTGAAACGTCTCGACGAGCTTGTCTATTACCGCTGTCGGGTCGCTGTTTTTCTTGAATGTATATGTAGCGGGGAAAAGATAGCCCTCAAGAGGGAAGCAAACGTTCTGCGCATTTTTGACGTCTGCGAGAATCCCGTATTTCGAAAGGTCGTAGCTTTGCGCCGCGGAAATGAAATCCGCAGAAGAGCAAACCCCGTTATCCTCCATAAGCCACGAGATTTTAACGAGCGTATATCCTTCGGGAATTGTCACCGTAGCGGTGTTACTGTCCGAGGAGCTCTCTTTATTGCCCGATTTTTGCGTAGCGGGTGCGTCGGGATCATATGTTGCGGTTGTGTCGTTGTCGGTCTTTTTTTGGCAAGCCCCGAGCAGCAGCACAAGCACGAGACACATAATAACCGATACGGCTTTTTTAGTTGATGATTTATTCATATGTAAAAATCCTTTTTTTATTGAATATTAAAATATATTTTAACATTTTACGAACGCTTTTGCAATTACTATATAAAAGAAAAGGGGAGCAATCGTCTCGGACGACCGCTCCCGATTTTTTTCGTTCTTATTTCTTTTCGCCCGACTCTATAAGCACATATGAGCCTGACCAAACGACCATTCCTATATAGAGGAAGAGCAGCATAAACCAGCCGGAGCTCACCTGAACTACGGTGAATTTGGCTATGTACGGAATTATCTGCGTTATTACGGCAGAGCCGAAAAGGCCCGATACGCCGGAGAGAAAATCCGCGATTGTAATTGTGCCGTTAACGATAGCGGCGGCAATAGATTTAAAGCAAATCAGCATTCCGATTACGGATACAAGCCCGACGATAGAAATTATGAGCTGAGGGATTTTCTTCTTGCTTATAAGCGCAAAGAAGAATATGACAACAGCCAAAAGAAGAGCTATCGCAAAGAATATCAATGTGCCGAGCAGCGCGCCGTGTACCGGTGACAGAGCGTCCCATATGGAAGAGAGGCTGCTCTTGTCGCCGCTGCCGTCGTGAACGAGCGAGACAACACGCTTTATGCTCCAATAATCATATGATGTGCCGTCGTCGCTTGAGTCACCCTTTAGCTTGGCTACAAGCTTATATATATCGGACTCGATAACGGTGTAAACAAGATTCCCGAAATATGCGACTATCGGTACACACACCGCCATTGCCGCCATAATAATGCGGTACAGAATATCGGTGCCGAGATTTTTATTTTTTTGCTTGGTTTTTGCCATTTAATACTCTCCTTTATTTGCCCCACGAGGAATTCAGCGGAACAGTCAGGTTGAATATAATATTATCACAAGTTGAATTTTTGTCAACACAGAAGTAGCCCTTGCGCATAAACTGGAAAACATCACCCGGTTTTACGTCCTTTAAGCCGCTCTCTATAAGGCATCCCGTTAACACCTTTAAAGAGTCGGGATTTAAGTTGTCCTTAAAGCTGCCGGTGCTTTCGTCTGACGGGTTCGGCACGTTAAAGAGCCTGTCGTACATATTTACGGTAGCCTTAAAGCTGCCTTCTGCCGATACCCAATGAATGGTCCCCTTTACCTTTCTGCCGTCGGGTGAATTTCCGCCGCGGCTCTCGGGGTCGTAAGTGCAGTGAACCGTGGTGACTTCGCCGTTTTCGTCACAGTCAAAGCCGACGCATTTCACAAAGTATGCACTCTTGAATCTTACCTCGTTGCCGGGGAAAAGCCTGAAATACTTTTTAACAGGCTCAGCCATAAAGTCCTCGCGCTCAACAAAAAGCTCTCTTCCGAAAAGAACTTTTCTTGTGCCCATTTCGGGGTGATTAGGGTGAACCTCAACTTCTATTTCTTCGGTCTTACCCTCGGGATAATTGTCTATAACTACCTTGAGCGGGTCGAGAACAGTCATTGCTCTCGGAGCGTTTTCGTTAAGCTCGTCACGTACGCAGGATTCGAGAAGATCCATACTTACTACCGAATAAGCCTTTGAAACACCGATTTTTTCGCAGAAGGTGCGTATTGCCTTTGCCGGGTATCCGCGGCGTCTCATACCGCTTATTGTAGCCATTCTCGGGTCGTCCCAGCCGTCAACAATGTGCTCGTTTACAAGTGCGAGACATTTGCGTTTGCTTGTGAGACAGTAATTCAAATTGAGTCTTGCAAATTCTATCTGTCTCGGCACATTTTTAAAGCCGAGCTCACGAAGGAACCAATCGTAAAGCGGTCTGTGATTTTCAAATTCGAGAGAGCACAGCGAGTGTGTTACACCCTCTTTGTAGTCGGAGAGCGGGTGTGCGAAATCATACATGGGATATACGCACCACTTGTCGCCGGTCTGATGATGCGGAACGTGCGCAATGCGGTAAATAACGGGGTCGCGCATATTTATGTTGGGCGACGCCATATCGATTTTTGCGCGCAAAACTCTTGCACCGTTCGGGAATTCGCCGTTTGTCATACGCTTGAAAAGGTCGAGGTTTTCCTCAGTTGTTCTGTCGCGGTAAGGACTGTTTTTACCGGGCTCGGTAAGAGTTCCGCGGTATTCTCTTATTTCGTCTGCGGAGAGGTCGTCAACATATGCCTTACCGTCCTTAATAAGCTTTACCGCACATTCATAGATAAAATCAAAATAGCTCGACGCATAAAGGCACTTGTTCCATTTGAAGCCGAGCCACTCTATATCCTCTTTTATGGCGTCTACGTATTCGGTGTCCTCTTTCTGGGGATTTGTGTCGTCAAGACGCAAATTGCATACTCCGCCGTATTTCTGCGCCGTACCGAAGTTTATGCAAATCGCCTTTGCGTGGCCTATATGCAGATAACCGTTGGGCTCCGGAGGAAAACGTGTCTGGACGTGGTCGTAAACCCCTTCTTTTAAGTCCTCGTCGATAAAGTCGTGAATAAAATTCGACGACATTATTTCTTCGTCCATTATTTTACCTCCTTGTAGTAATTTATTGCGTCCGCTATACGGCTTTCGGTTTCGTCTTTGCCGAGTATTTTCATAATCGCGCAAAGGTCGGGCGTGTTTGTCCTTGACGTTACGGCTATTCTGATAACCGTGGAAACATCGCCGACGTGACCCTTGTATTTTTCGGGATTTTGCTTGTATTCCTTGACATTAGGCGTGAAGCCGAGGGGCTCGCAAAGCTCCTTTATCTTTTGGAACCAGATGTCCTTTTCGTCCTCCTCGTTGTATACCTTTAAATACTCGGTGAGAATTTTTTCGGCGTCCGAGGGAGCGATGTTTTCGGGCAGCGTATAGTCTTTTTTGTAATACATGGGATAAAAGTAAGAGAAGTAATCCTTGACTTCACTCCACTTTGCTATATCCTTGCGCGGCTTTTTGCCTCCGCGATCAAGGTTCATCATAAGCTTTGCTTTGCTTTCGTTTTCCGAAAGAACGGTATAATATTCGTCGTCGTATTCCTTTGCCCATTCAAGGGTTCTCTCACATACCTCGTCTGCGGTCATAACGGAAATTACGTTTTTACTTATATCATTTAATTTCGCAAGGTCAAAAAGGCAACCGCTGACGCTCATCTTTTTAAGGTTGAACGGGAAAGAAAATATATCCGCCGTCTTGTTTGCTCTGCGCCAATCCTCAAAATTCGAATTTAAGAGAGTCATAATGTATTCGGTGAGCGCTTCCTTCGGGTAACCGCTCTGCGCGAAATAGCTTACCGACGCCTCGGGGTCCTTGCGCTTTGAGAGCTTGCGCTTTGTGCCGTCCGTTTCATCCGTTTTCATAACCTGCGGAGTGTGCGCGTATTTCGGAACCTTAAAACCGCACGCCTTAAATAAAGCTATGTGCTTGGGGACGGAGGAAATCCACTCTTCGCCTCTTATAACGTGAGTTGTACGCATAAAATGGTCATCGCAAACGTGCGCAAAGTGATATGTGGGTATGCCGTCGCTCTTTAAAAGCACTTCATCTATAATGTTTTCGGGCATTTCGATTTTGCCGCGTATCATATCGTCAAAGACAATTCTTTTGTTTTCATCGCCGTTTGAACGGAAACGAAGCACATACGGCTTGCCCTCTTTTATGTTCTTTTCGATTTCTTCGTAGGTTAAATTACGGCACTTTGCATATTTGCCGAAATAACCTCTTATAAGAGCACCGTCCTTTTCCTGCCTGTCGCGAAGAGCCGTAAGCTCCTCCGCCGTGCAGAAGCAAGGGTATGCAAGTCCCTTTAAGACAAGACTTTTTGCTACTGTTTTATAAATCTCTTCACGCTTGCTCTGCGTGTAAGGGCCGTAGTCGCCCTTTTCGCTGTCTATGCCGGTAACGCCCTCGTCAAACGTAATGCCGAACGACTTAAAGCCGTTTATGATGGCGGAAACGCCGTCGGCAATTTCTCTCTTTTTGTCGGTATCCTCAATTCTCAGATACACTATTCCGCCCGAGGCCTTTGCCGTCAAATAGTCCGTCAGCGCGCCGAAAAAGCCGCCGAGGTGAAGGTAGCCCGTGGGGCTCGGTGCAAATCGCGTGACGCGCGCACCCTCCTTCAAATTTCTTTCCGGATAGAGCTTTTCGTAGTCCTCCGGTGTTTTTGTGATTTCGGGGAACAAAAGCTCCGCGAGTTTTTGATTGTCAGTCATATCGGTACACCCCTGAATAAAAGCAAAAAGCCGCTCTCGGCGGCTTAATATTAGGATAACATTAACCGGAGTTTTTATGAGATTTTTTATCTTCGTCCGGGAAGGTCTTTCTCTCAATAACAGCGCCGAGCGAGCGGAATTTTTCAACGACATTTTCATATCCGCGCTCTATGTGATAAATTTCTTCAATCTCTGTAACGCCCGTAGCGACCATGCCTGCTATCATCATAGCCGCGCCTGCGCGAAGGTCGTCCGCTCTTATAGGTGCACCCTTAAGCGACGGAACGCCCTCGATAATGGCCGTTTTTCCGTCGACGTGTATTTTGGCACCCATTCTTGTGAGCTGCTCCGCATAGCGGAAACGATTGTCCCAAACGCTCTCGGAAATAATGCTTGTACCGTCAGCCAGGCATAAAAGCACGGCGAACTGCGGCTGCATATCGGTCGGAAATCCCGGGTGAGGCATGGTTTTGATGTTGCACTTACCCGGTCTGCGGTCGCATGAAACTCTTACGGAGTCATCATATTCGGTGACGGTGACGCCGCATTCTATAAGCTTTGCCGAAATACTCTCGAGATGCTTCGGAATAACGTTTTTTATAAGCACGTCACCTCTTGTGGCGGCTGCCGCAACCATATAGGTTCCGGCTTCAATCTGGTCGGGAATTATGGAATATTCGCAGCCGTGCAGATGCTCTACGCCGCGAATTTTAATAACGTCCGTGCCTGCGCCTCTGACGTCGGCACCCATGGTGTTAAGGAAGTTTGCGAGGTCTACTATGTGAGGCTCTTTCGCTGCGTTTTCGATTATTGTAAGACCCTTTGCTGCTGCCAGCATCACGTTTATGGTAGCGCCGACCGACACAACGTCAAGGTAAACAGCGTTGCCCAAAAGAGACTCGGCTCTTGCGTTGACCATCGCGTTTTCCTCCATGGTCACCTCGGCACCGAGAGCCTCAAAGCCCTTTATATGCTGGTCAATGGGACGAACTCCGAGATAGCAGCCGCCGGGCATTGCAACCTTGGCCTTGTTAAATCTGCCGAGAAGTGCGCCTATAAGGTAATATGACGCGCGAAGCTGTTTTGAAAGCTCGTGCTCTACTACAAATGAATTTATGTGACGCGTATCTATTTCAATAGTGGAATTGTTGATGAATTTAATTGACGCACCCATATTGCTCAAAATGTTGAGCATTGCGGTAACGTCGCTGATATTCGGTATATTTTCTATGCGGCATACATCTTCGGCTAAAATTGTAGCCGGAAGGATGGCAACAACGGCGTTTTTTGCGCCGCTGACAGTAACCTCTCCCTTAAGCCTATGACCGCCGGTAATAACGAATTTATCCAAAGGACGGTTCACTCCCTAAAGTTTTTATGTAAAGAAAAATTTAAAATCAAGCAAGCCTGAGGCAAAAACGGGCGCACTTCGCCGTACCTCGAGGCATATAATATGGTTATTATACCACCGAGCAGCGTAAATTAAAAGTTATTTTTTACTCTTTTTTTGTATATGGTGATTTTTTGTTGAAAATAATAAAACATTTGTTTGAATACGTCCGTTTTCGATATAATACGCTTTATATTTGCATTTTTTTGTGTTACAATGTCTAAAAAAAGAAACGGTGCTTTTAGAAAATGAAACTTACATTTTGGGATGCGGTAAACCCGTTTGCCGGCGAATATATATTCGACGAGATTTTTACGCGAGAGCCGCAGCAAAGACTTGAATTTATAATTACGGCGGCAATAGCCGCGGTGCTTTTGCTGCTGTTTTGTATTTGCCTTAAAAGGGCGATAAAAAAACATAAAAACGATTCGGAGAAAAAGTGATGTCACTCAGTAAAAATCAGAATGTAGAACTCTATATAGACAGCTTTACGAGCGAGGGCAGCGGCATCGGAAGATATGAAAATATGGCTGTTTTCGTTTCGGGCGCAGCGGCAGGCGATAAGGTAACGGCGCATATAATTAAGGCTAAAAAGACGTATGCCGTCGCCCGCGTCGAAAAGGTGCTAAGGCCCGCAAAATCGCGTATAATGCCTGCGTGCCCGTATTTTCCGTCATGCGGCGGCTGCGCTTTTCAGCACATATCGTACGAAAAAGAAAAGGAGCATAAGAAAAAGCGCGTCGAAGATGCGTTTTCTCATATTGCCCATATCAATATAGAGGCGGAAACGCTTCTGTCCGACAATAAAACGACCTGTTATCGCAATAAGGCACAGTATCCCGTATCGTTTGACAGGCAGCTTAAAATAGGCTTTTTCGCTCCGCACTCGCACCGCGTGGTAGATTGCGAAAACTGTATATTACAGCCGCCGATATTT
>ERZ780083.309-NODE-309-length-19095-cov-3.335032_pt1 | contig 19095 bp, 20 predicted proteins | sample MGYA00511838_ERZ780083 | MGnify/ENA primary metagenome ERZ780083 (study PRJEB29588, sample SAMEA2152602) | human gut metagenome | biome: human gut; feature: human-associated habitat; material: faeces | place: Denmark | collected 2008/2010 ...
GAACATCAAAATCAGATTAGGAGGAACAACAATGAACGAAATTATCAAGAAAATCGAAGCAGAGCAGTTGAAAGCTGAAGTACCTGAATTTCACGTTGGTGATACTGTTAAGGTATTCGCTAAGATCAAAGAAGGAAACCGTGAAAGAATTCAGGTTTTTGAAGGTACTATAATAGCTCGCAAGGGCAGCGGTGTTTCTGAGACGTTTACCGTTCGTCGTATTTCTTACGGTGTTGGTATTGAGAGAGTATTCCCTGTAAATTCTCCCAACGTTGCTAAGGTAGAACTTGTCAGAACCGGTAAGGTACGCAGAAGCAAGCTTTATTATCTTCGTGACAGAGTCGGTAAGGCTGCTAAGGTTAAAGAGCGTATATAAGCTGATTGAAAAAGAGGGTGGCTTTTTGCCGCCCTTTATTTTTTTTAAAATGCTTTGCTTTTTCAGCGTTTTTGTTGTAAAATATTTGATAATGCTAAAATGTAAGTTGGTGAGTTTTTTGAGAAAAGTAGAGCAGTTCGAAGTCGATTATCGTGAGCTTTGCAGAGCTCCGGCGGCACACACAAAGCACATAAAGGCTGTATTTGATTGGTTCGATTCGGTTATATATGCTCTGCTTGCTATTTTTGTGATATTTGCTTTTCTTTTCAGACTCGTCGGTGTGAGTGGGCAATCTATGGAACCGACCTTACATAACGGCGATTGGCTTGCGGTGCGCGCTGTTAATACAAAAATAAACCGTGGGGAAATAGTGGTTGTGACGCAGCCCAACAAGCTGAATGAGCCTATTATAAAACGTGTGATAGCTGTTGCCGGTGATACAGTTGATATTGATTTTCGTACAGGTAAGGTTACTGTTAACGGAGTTGTCTCGGATGAGCCGTACATAGCGGAAAAAACCGAGAGATCATTTGATACATCTTTTCCGTTGACTGTTCCGCAAAACTGTGTTTTTGTGATGGGTGACAACAGAAATCACTCGCTTGACAGTCGATCATCCGTGATAGGATTTATAGACACGAGGTATATTCTCGGTGTTGCTGAGTTTAGATTAATCCCTGTGGGAGATTGGAAGATAGATAGCAATGGAAAATAACAAAAAAAGAGCAAGCGGTATTTATGATTTTGCTTCGGTGCTTGTAAGCGCAATTATCGCGGTAACGTTTATATTTACTTTTCTGTTTAAAATATCTTCGGTTAACGGCCCGTCGATGTTGGATTCGTTTCACAACGGAGACAGAGTCTTTATTACTGCTGCCGGATATCAGCCGAAGTACGGTGATGTTGTTATAATATCTCAGCCCAATCAATATAATGAGGTGCTTATTAAAAGAATCATAGCGGTTGGCGGTCAAACTGTTGATGTGGACGCGACTGCGGGTACTGTTACGGTTGACGGCAAAGTTTTATATGAACCGTATATAAGAGAGCAAACTTTAACGCAGGGCAATATGAATTTTCCGCTGACGGTTCCTGAGGGATATGTTTTTGTAATGGGTGATAACCGTAATCATTCTACGGACAGTCGCTATAAATCAATCGGACTTATTGATGAAAGATATATAATGGGCAAGGCTTTTTACAGGGTAGGGGATAAAACGCTTTTGCCGAGCTATGGTGTTAGTTATGAATGATACTATAAAACAAAATGTACAATGGTTTCCCGGGCATATGGCGAAAACGCGCCGAAAGATAAAGGAAAGTCTGCCGCTTGTTGATGCAGTCGTTGAAATACTTGATGCTCGCATTCCGCGAAGCAGCCAAAACCCGGAAATTGCTGAAATAATCGGAGAAAAGCCGCATATAGCAATACTTAATAAGTGTGATATCGCAGATGATGCGGCTACAAAAAAATGGCTTGAATATTTTCGGCAAAACGGTATATATGCTTTGGCACTTGATTGTAAAACCGGTAAGGGCTTAAATCGATTTGTTCCGCTTGTAAATGAAGTCCTCAAAGATAAAATACAGAGTAATATAGATAAAGGCATGGCCGGTAGACAAATACGTCTTATGGTAGTCGGTATTCCCAATACAGGTAAATCGTCATTTATAAACAAAATGGCCGGCAAAAAACGAGCCGAGGTTGCGGATAAAGCGGGAGTTACAAGGCATAACCAATGGTTTGCGATAGGCGGAGGGCTTGAGCTTCTGGATACTCCGGGCGTTTTGTGGCCTAAATTTGAAGATCCGGAAGTCGGCGATAAATTAGCTTTTGTCGGGTCGGTTAAAGATCAAGTTGTTGATATTGAAACGCTTGCTGTTCGTTTTCTTCGCGTTATGCGCGATTTTTATCCCGAAAGGCTCACCGAAAGATATAAAATTGAAAACTTTGAAGAACTTGAACCGTATGAAATACTTGAGCTTATAGGCAAAAAACGCGGTATGATTATGCGCGGCGGCGTCGTCGATACCGAGAGAGCTTCCGTAATGCTGCTCGACGAGTACCGTGGGGGTAAGCTCGGAAAAATTACTTTGGACGGAATTTATTGATGGTGAATTTTGAGATTGAAAAAGAATACATTTCCGATGGCTTTAACTGTATTTGCGGAGTGGACGAAGCAGGACGCGGACCGCTTGCGGGACCTGTATGTGCTGCTGCGGTTATACTGCCTGTGGGAGCCGTGATACCCGGGCTTGACGACTCGAAAAAGCTGACCGAAAAAAAGCGCGAGGCACTCTATGACGTTATTAAAGAAACGGCTGTGTCTTACGGTATTGCTTTTGCAAGTGAAAAGGAAATTGACGAAATGAATATACTTAACGCAACTTTCCTTGCTATGAAACGCGCCGTGGAAAAACTTGGCGTGAAACCTGATTTGGCGCTGATAGACGGAAATCAAAAGCCGCATACGGGCATTAACGAAGTTACCGTTATTAAAGGCGACGGCAAGTCGATGTCAATAGCGGCAGCGTCGGTCCTTGCCAAGGTAACGCGTGACAGATATATGATTGAACTTGATAAGAAGTATCCGCAATACGAGTTTAGAAAGCACAAGGGTTACGGGACCAAGCTCCATTATGAGAAGATCTTAGAATACGGCATTTCGGATGTACACCGCAAGACTTTTCTTAAAAATTTGGAGGACAAAAGGTGAATAAGGCTGTTACGGGAAAGCTCGGTGAACTTGCGGCCGGCAGATATCTGCGTGAAAACGGATATGAAATAATTACTGCCAATTACCGATGCCGTCTTGGAGAAATTGACATAATTGCAAAGCAAAACAAATATATATGCTTTGTTGAGGTTAAAACGAGATCTGAAAATTATAAGTACGCACCTGCCGACGCCGTTACTTTTTCTAAAAGGAAAAAGATAATAGCGGCGGCAAAGCTATATATTGCGTCACACAATGTTGATTTGCAACCGAGATTTGATGTCGCTGAGGTGTTCGTTGAAAAAAATCAGGTTGCAAAGATTAACCTTATTACAAATGCTTTTGACGGAGAGGGAAAATGAATCTTATTGATTTTCATTGCGACACCTTAAGTGAATGTTATAACAGAAAGTCCGAGCTTTATAAAAATGACCTTCATATAGATTTAGAGCGCGGAAAAAGAGTATTCAATAAATATTGTCAGGTGTTTGCCGTTTGGATACCGGATGAAAAAAGAGGCGACGAGGCATACGACTATTTTAATAATGTTTACGCTTTCTTTGAAAAACAGCTTTTAAAGAATTATAATACTGTGGCATTCTGCTGTTCTTCCGGTGAAATGGACAATGCCTTCGGCGAAAATAAAATTGCTGCGTTTTTGTCTGTTGAGGGCGGTGCGGTTCTCGGCGGCGACATAGATGTGATCGATGCATTGTATGAAAAGGGCGTTAGAATTCTTACCCTTACATGGAACGGTCAAAACGAGCTCGGCGACGGTTGCTTTACCGAAAATGCAAAAGGGCTCTCGCCGTTTGGTGTTAACTGCGTCAAGAAATTGCAGAAAAAAGGAATCATTGTTGACGTTTCGCATTTAAGTGAACGTGGCTTCTACGATGTGGCGGAGTATTCCGAAAAACCTTTTATTGCAACCCATTCGGATTGTGATATTGTTGATAATCCGTTTGCCGAAAAACGCAATCTTACAGACGCTCAGATTAGAATTATTACAGAGCAAAAGGGTATAATCGGACTTAATCTTTACGAGAATTTTCTCGGTGTGGAAAACGGAGCAGGCCTTTGTTCGGTTATCAGACAGATAGAGCATTTTTGCTCGCTTGGAGCTGAACACACTATTTGCCTTGGGTGCGATTTTGACGGATGCACAGTAAGCGATGACCTTTGTGGGATAGATAAACTGTACAAAATAGCTAACGGGCTTGCGAGAGAAAATTACAGCGATGAATTGATAAACGGTATTTTCTTCGATAATGCAAACGCTTTTATCGTTGCAAATATGTAATTTATATGTTAAAATACATCTGATTTTTCAGTTAGGAAGTGCAAATTTATGTATTACACAAGTACGAGAGACAAATCAATCAGGATTTCTTCGGCTGAGGCTATTACAAAAGGTATTTCGGCCGAGGGCGGACTTTTTGTTCCCACGGAAATTCCGCATATTACGCTTGATGATATAAAGAGAATAGGTACACTTCCGTATACCGGCAGGGCAAAAGAGATTTTGAAGCTCTATCTTACCGATTTTACCGAGGATGAGCTTAATTATTGCGTAGAGGGTGCATATAAAAAGTCGAGCTTCAGCTCCGAAAAAATTGCGCCGCTTTATAAGATATCTGATAAGGAAAGCATACTTGAGCTTTGGCGCGGTCCCACATGCGCTTTTAAGGATATGGCTTTGCAGCTTTTACCGTATCTTCTTTCCGTATCTGCTTCCAAGACTCTCAAGGATACTAAGATTGTTATTCTTGTCGCAACCTCGGGTGACACAGGAAAAGCAGCACTTGAGGGCTTTAAAGATGTGGATAATACTCAAATACTTGTCTTTTACCCTGTTGACGGTGTGAGTCCTATGCAAAAGCTTCAGATGACTACACAAGAGGGTAATAATGTAAGCGTGTGTGCTATCAAAGGCAATTTCGATGATGCACAAAGCGGAGTTAAGTCTATATTTACAAATTCGGAAATTAAGAAGAAATTTGCAGAAAACCATCTCGCGTTTTCATCGGCTAACTCAATTAACTGGGGCAGGCTTGTTCCTCAGATAGTATATTATGTATCGGCATATTGTGATATGGTCGAGAACGGTTCGCTAAAGCTCGGGGAGGAAATGAATGTTGTAGTTCCTACCGGAAATTTCGGCAACATCCTTGCCGCTTATTATGCCAAGAGAATGGGCGTGCCGATAGGTAAGCTTATTTGTGCATCCAACTCTAATAATGTACTGACTGATTTTCTTAAAACAGGTACATACGACAAGAATCGTAATTTCTATTGCACGGCATCTCCGTCGATGGATATACTTATTTCAAGTAATCTTGAAAGGCTTTTGTTCCACCTTTCGGGTGAAAATGATGCTGAAGTAAGAGAATATATGGAATTGCTTGCAAACAGCGGTAAATATACTGTAGGAGAACAGCTCTTTGAAAAAATCAAAGAATTATTCAGAGCCGGCTATTGTGATGATACCTTGACAAAGGCGACTATCAAGGAAAACTTTGATAAATATCATTATCTTTGCGATACGCACACGGCTGTCGCTGTCAAAGTTTATGAGGATTATGTCAGCGAAAGCGGCGATAAAACGCCTACAGTAATAGCGTCTACTGCAAATCCGTATAAATTCTCCGCAAGTGTTTTGTCAGCTCTTACAAGCGATTTTCAATCTACCGACGAATTCTCAATGGTTGATGAATTGCACACGCTTACAGGCGAACCCGTACCGCCGCAGCTTGCTACGCTTAAAGATAAGAAAGTAAGATTCGGTGATGTAACGACTAAAGACGATATGGCAAATGTAGTATTCAAAATGCTCAACATTTAATCTGTTCATTTCCGGATTTTTGTTGTCTGAACGGAGCTTTGTTATGTCATTATTTGCTATCGGCGATACCCATTTGTCGCTCGGCACAGATAAGCCGATGAATATTTTTCGCGGATGGGACAACTATGTTGAAAGACTCGTTTCAAATTGGAATAGGGTAGTTGACCCAGGTGATACTGTTGTTATAATGGGTGATGTGTCTTGGGGAATGTCTCTTTCCGAAGCATACAAGGACTTTGAACTGCTGAATTCTTTGCCCGGCAAAAAGATAATAATGAAGGGCAATCACGATTATTGGTGGAACACCAAGAAAAAAATGGACGAGTTTTTTTCCAAAAACAAATTTAAAACTCTGTCTGTTTTGCATAATAATGCATACAGGGTCGGTGACATCAGTATTTGCGGAACGAGAGGTTGGTTTTTTGACGCGGAGACCGATCTCGACAAAAAAGTTGTAAAACGTGAAGCCGAAAGACTTCGCCGCTCAATAGAGTGCGGAGAAAAATTAGGCGGTGAGCCTGTTGTGTTTTTACACTATCCGCCGATAAACAACTTGCAAATCTGCGACACGATTTATGATGTGCTGGTTGAAAAGAATATAAAGAGATGTTATTATGCACATCTTCACAGTGCCTCTGTTCATAATTCTTTTAACGGTGAAAAAGACGGTATTCATTTTCAACTTTTATCGGCAGATTATCTTAAATTCTGCCCTAAACTGATAGAAAAAATAAATTAATAAAAAAGTATGGTAATTTAAGGTCTTATCTGTTATAATACCATAGTTACTGTAAATATTCAGGAGGAATTTGTATGAGTTTAAAATCTTCAAACAAGGTGGATACCAATGTTTGGGAGCTTGAAGTAAGCGTAGATGGCGACACTTTTAAGGATGCCGTTACAAAGGCTTATCTTAAGCAGAGAAAGAACATTACCATTCCGGGATTTAGAAAAGGAAAGGCTCCGCGTGCTTTTATTGAAAAATATTACGGCGAGGGTGTGTTCTATGAGGACGCTCTTGAGGCTATATATCCCGATGCGGTAGCTTCCGCTATTGAGGAAGCGAAGCTTGAACCGGTTGATACACCTTATGACCTTGAAATTCCCGAGATGGGCAATGACGGTGTAACCATGAAGTTCAAAGTAACTGTTAAGCCTGAGGTTGAGCTCGGCGAGTATAAGGGCCTTAAGGCTACAAAGAAATCTACCAAGGTTACGGCAGATGAAGTTAAAGCTGAGCTTGCAAGGATGCAGGAGCAGAATTCAACTGTTTCGGATGTTGATGACAGAGCGGTTAAAAAGAACGATATAGTTGTTATCGACTTTGAGGGCTTTGTTGACGGCAAGGCGTTTGAGGGCGGAAAGGCTGAAAAATATGAGCTTACCATAGGCTCAAATCAGTTTATTCCCGGCTTTGAAGATCAGATTATCGGCCACAAAATCGGGGACAAGTTTGATGTTAATGTTAAATTCCCTGAGGATTATCAGGCTGATCTCGCTTCTAAGGATGCTGTGTTCAAAATTAAGCTTCATGGTATAAAGGTTAAGGACGTACCGGCACTTGATGATGAATTTGCTAAGGATGTCAGTGAATTCGATACTCTTGACGAGCTTAAAAAGGATATTAAGAAGCAGCTTGAAAAGAGAAAAAATGATGATGCCGAAAACGAGCTTCATAATACACTCCTTGAGGAAGTTGCAAAGGGTATAAAAGCTGAAATTCCCGAGGCAATGATAGAAAAAACGATTGATGATGACGTTAATGAGTATTCATATCGTCTTCAGTCACAGGGCTTAAAGCTCGAAACATACCTCAAATATACTGGTATGGATATGAAGGGCTTCCGTGAAGGCTTCAAAGAGAGAGCAGAAACACAGGTAAGACTTAATTTGGCTCTTGAAAAAATAATTGAAAAAGAAAAAATAGAGGTTACCGAAGAGGATATCGAAGCGGAATACAAGAAATATGCAGATGCATATAATATGGATATAGACACTATCAAAAAGGCTGTTTCCGCTGAGTCTCTTAAGCCGGAGCTCGCTTCCAGAAAAGCAATTGATTTAATTGTTGACAGCGCTGTTGTCACAGAGGAAAAAGCTGCAAAGAAGACAGCTGAAAAGAAGCCGGCAACAAAAAAGACCACCGCAAAGAAACCGGCAGCCAAAAAGACTTCTGAAAAGGCTGATGATAAAAAGTCGGCTGATAAAGCGGAATAAGATTCGAATTTTATTCCAATAATCTAAATGCTATTTTATGCGGCGGGCGCTTTTGCGTTTCGCCGCAGGATTTTAGGAGGAAAAACCATGGCTTTAGTCCCCTATGTAATTGAACAGTCATCTCGCGGAGAGCGTTCGTATGATATTTTTTCCCGTCTTTTAAATGACAGGATAATAGTTTTATCCGATGAAGTAAATGATGCTACTGCAAGTCTTGTTGTTGCACAGCTTTTATACCTTGAGGGGCAGGATCCCGAAAAGGATATCAGTCTTTACATTAATAGCCCGGGTGGTTCTGTTACTGCCGGATTTGCCATATATGATACTATGCAGTATATTAAGTGTGACGTATCGACAATCTGCATGGGTATGGCTGCCAGCATGGGAGCATTTCTCCTTTCTTCCGGTGCAAAGGGAAAGAGATTTGCGTTGCCCAACAGTGAAATAATGATTCATCAGCCCTCAGGCGGAGCTCAAGGGCAGGCTACCGAGATTGAAATTACCGCAAAGCAGATTCTTAAGATAAGAGAAAGACTTAATAAGATACTTGCCGATAATACAGGTAAGCCCATAGATATAATTGCTAAAGACACAGAGCGCGATAACTTTATGTCTGCTGATGAAGCACTTGATTACGGTCTTGTTGATAAAATACTTTACAAAAGATAATTTCGGAGGATTTTTTGATGTCAAGAGATAATGACAGCAAAGGTAAGACCATGCGTTGCTCTTTTTGCGGTAAAACGCAGGATGAAGTCGGTAAGCTTGTTGCCGGTCCCGGCGGTGTATGCATTTGTGATAACTGTATTGAACTTTGTCTCGAGATAATTGAAGACGGCGGCGGATTTAAACAAGTCAGAAAAAACAGAGCGCAAACCGATAAACCGCTTCCGAAGCCTCACGACATAAAAAAACTTCTCGACGAATACGTTGTAGGGCAGGACGACGCAAAAGTTGCATTGAGCGTTGCGGTATATAACCATTATAAAAGAATATATTACGGTGCTAAAAGTGACGTGGACATACAAAAGAGCAATGTTATTCTTTTGGGTCCCACAGGTGTAGGTAAAACAATGCTTGCCCAAACCCTTGCTAAAATCCTGGATGTTCCGTTTGCAATTGCTGATGCCACAACTCTTACCGAAGCGGGCTATGTCGGCGAAGATGTTGAAAATATTTTGCTGCGTCTTATTCAGGCGGCCGACTACGATGTTGAAAAAGCCGAAAAGGGCATCATATATGTTGACGAAATAGATAAAATTGCAAGAAAATCCGAAAATCCGTCAATTACACGTGATGTCAGCGGTGAGGGCGTTCAACAAGCCTTGCTGAAGATTCTTGAGGGAACTGTTTCCAATGTTCCGCCTCAAGGCGGCAGAAAGCATCCTCAGCAGGAGTTCATTCAAATAGACACAACTAACATCCTGTTTATCTGCGGCGGCGCTTTTGACGGAATAGAAAAAATCGTTGAAAACCGTACCGGCAAGTCTACTCTCGGCTTTGGCGGTAAAGTTTTGGATAAATCCAATTTGGAAACTGAAAAGATATATTCGAAGGTTATTCCTCAGGATTTGGTCAAATTTGGTCTTATACCGGAGCTTGTCGGCAGACTTCCCGTTATAACAACGCTCAACAATCTTGACAGAGAAGCACTTATAAGAATTTTAACCGAACCTAAGAACGCGCTTCTTAAACAGTTTAAGGAACTCTTTAAAATGGATGGAGTTGAGTTGGAGTTTTGTGATGACGCGCTGTCTGCGGTTGCGGATTTAACCCTTGAAAAAAAGACTGGAGCAAGAGGTCTTCGTTCGATAATTGAGAAAACTTTATTACCTATTATGTATGATATTCCGTCTGACAGCGATGTAAAAAAGGTCGTTATAACAAAGGAGTGCGTACTGAACGGTGAAAAGCCGCTCACCGAAACAGCTAAAACATCTGTTAAGGAAAAATTCAGAGCTAAAACTTCTGCCGGACCTAAAAATGTTGGTTGAATGTATGACCGGTTGCTTTTGCAGCCGGCCTTTTTTGTGTTAGCAGCTTCTTTACTCTTTACGGCAAAGATTAAATTGCCTCTATAACATCTTTAATTATTGCTGTATTTGTGTTATAATGTAATCTAATTATTATAGGGCGGTGGGAAGATGAAACCGAAGAAAAAAATACGTAATTTGGATTTTTCGAGTGAAAAACAAGCCAAACAGAAAAAAATGCGTTCTTTTATCATCGCCTTTTCTTCTTTTGTTATCATATTGGGAACAATTTCGGTATTTATATTTATGAAGTCGGTTGATTTTAATTTGAACAATTTAGTTCAAAGTACGACCGACTCGGACGAATCAACTTCGGATTTGACAACCGCATCATATGCTTTATCGGGTAGGGTAGGTATTTTACTTGTGTTTACCGATGATTCAGGGGAATTGATCAGCGTTTCAGCTCTCGACTGTAATATGGACATCAAGTGTATTTCCGTGGTGCAATTGCCGGCTGAAACCTCAGTGGGTTCCGACAGTCTTAAAGCCATTTATCAAAAGGGCGGTGCTGCCGCACTTGAAAAGCCGCTTACGGATATATCGGGGCTTAGCTTTACTAAGTATATTAAAATGAGTCAGACACAGCTTAAAAAGGTTGTATCGAAAATAGGTGATGTTACTGTTCGAATCCCGTCGGACATTAATTATAAAGGTGCGGATTTTTCTCTGTTGCTTGATGCAGGTGATCAAAATCTTACTTCAGACTTGTTTTGTAAGTACTTTTTATATGCCGATAATTCAGGTAAGCGAGATGCAGCGGTCTCCTTACTGAATGCTTTAATGACAGCAAAGAATGTTACCGCGCAGGATACCTTATTTAACTTTATAATGAATAATACAGATACTGATATTTCCGTTGTGGATTATTCGAAGGTTTCCTCCGCTTTGACGCTATTTGTGCAGGAAAAGAGCGGAAATGTTGCTTCTGCCGCAAATGAATTTCCGGAGGTAACAAAGAAAAATGAAAAGTAGAATCAGCTTTTTGTTACTGTTTTCCTTGTGCTTGGCGTTGTTATTATCGTCATGTGGATTTTCAAATTATAACCTTCCAACCGATTTTTCATCGGTCGAGTTAATATACGAAAATGACCCGTCAAGATATTACTATAATCAGCTTACCGATGACGGTAAGACAGCGTACACTCTTATTGTAAATAATATCAGCGAACATCCGGAAAAAATTGAAATTCCTCAAATTGATGAGGATGAATTCGGCAAAGTGTTTTATGCGGTTACATATGATAATCCGGGAATTTTATGTTTCGGTATGACAAGTTCTGTTAAAGCCGACGGAAATAAATTTTTTTATGTGCCGGAATATTCGGCAAATAAGGAAGAATGTGACAAAAAAACAAATGAACTTAATGCAGCTGTTTCGGAGTTCTTAAAGACTGTTCCGGAGAACAGCAGTGATTATGAAAAAGAATTGCTTACACATGATTATATCTGCGACAAGTGCATTTATGTATATAATGAGGGTGAAAGCTTAAAGGGTTCGTCTTATGATGCGATTATAAACGGCGAGGCTGTGTGTGAAGGCTATGCGCGGGCTGCAAAGCTGTTTCTTGATAAACTGTCTGTAATCAATTATTTGATTTGCGGTGATGCTACTAATTCGGATGGCAAAACCGAAAGTCATATGTGGAATATTGTAAATATTGATGGTAAAAACTATCATCTTGATTTAACTTGGGACGATTATGATAACGATAGTGCGGCAGTAAGTCATTCATATTTTAATTTGTCCGATGATATGATTAAAGCAAATCATTTCAATCTTGCTCCGAGTGATAACAATTGTGTTTCGACTGATGCAAACTATTTTAAAGTAAATAATTTGATGTTCGAGAGTTTTACCAAAAACGAAAAGAAAGCTATGACTTCTACTGCGGTAAAAAATGTGAGAAACAGCTGTAACCAAGTAGAAGTGTGTTTTGTTAACGCTTACGCATTCAATAAGGCTATTAACGATTTAGCTGATAAAAGCGGTATTTATGATGTCTTAGATGATGTCAATAAGCAATGCGGTAAAAAGTTCTCTTCTGTTACATATGCCGAAGACGATGATATATATACGTTACAGTTTGTTTTTGAATAGAGGTTAATTAAATGGATAAAGCAAGAATCGAAAAAGCTGTCAGAGAAATTCTGATAGCAATAGGTGAGGACCCCGACAGGGAAGGCCTTGTTGAAACACCTAAACGTGTAGCTAATATGTATGAAGAGATATTTGCAGGACTTGACAGTGATCCTCATAGGCTGCTAAAGGTGTTTGATGAGGGCGATAATGATGAAATGGTTGTAGTTAGGGATATACCCATGTATTCTATGTGTGAGCACCATTTACTTCCTTTTATCGGCAAAGCTCATATCGCATATATTCCGGCAGACGGAAAGGTGATAGGGCTTTCAAAGCTTGCAAGGATTGTTTCGGATTTTGCTAAAAGGCCACAGCTACAAGAACGTCTTACTTCGCAGATTGCCGACTTTCTCGAGGAAAATCTTTCTCCGAAGGGCGTTGCGGTGGTTGTTGAGGCAGAGCACCTTTGTATGACAATGCGCGGAGCGAGAGCGGCAGGAGCCACTACCTTTACGTCGGCACTGCGTGGTTCAATGCGAAAAGATGCCAGAACGCGCGCAGAAGTAATGTCGCTTTTGAGAGGAGCAAAATAAAGTGTTCTTTTTTCGAGGAAAAAACTTCAGCTTTGAGTTAAATACACGTACATATGTAATGGGCATTTTAAATGTAACTCCGGATTCGTTTTATGACGGCGGTAAATGGAATTCGCCCGGTGCAGCACTTAGCCACGCTTTACAAATGCAAAACGACGGAGCCGATATAATAGATATAGGTGCGCAATCCACAAGACCGGGGCACAAAGAGCTTTCGGAGAAAGAGGAACTTTCAATTATTAAGGAGTATATTGATGCGATAATTCCGAAGCTCTCGGTACCGACTTCTGTTGACACTTTTTATCCGGCGGTAGCTGAATACTGCTTAATGCACGGAGTGGCTGTTGTAAATGACGTAAGCGGAAGATTCAATCCGGATATTGCTTCCTTAGTGAAAAATTACAATGCCGGTTGGATAGTCATGCATACAGGCGGCGGTGATGCCGACAGAATGACCGATTACGAAGAAAATGTTGTCGGAAATGTCAATGCTTTTTTTGACTATATGTTGGAAAAGAGTGAAAACTTCGGCATAAAAAGAGAACAGATATGTCTTGATATGGGCATCGGATTCGGTAAAGATTATGAGGATAATCTTACTCTTATAAAAAATATAAAACTGTTGAAGAGGCAGGATGTTATGTTGCTTACCGCTCTTTCAAATAAACGTGTAATTAAAGCAGCATCACACTCCGACGCGGAAAACTGTTTGTTTGGAACGATAGCCGCAGATACAGCTGCTGTTTTCGGCGGAACGGATATGATACGTGTGCATGAAGTAAAGGAGTCGAAAATTGCGGCGGATATGGCTGATGCCGTTTTCAGAGGGTGATTCAATGGATAAAATAATCGTAAACGGATTAAAGCTTTATGCATATCACGGTGTAAATCCCGAAGAGAAGGAAGACGGACAGCTTTTTATTTTAGATATAACCGCATTTCTTTCTCTTTATGTTCCGTGCCAAACGGATATGGTAGAGAATACAGTGAGCTATGCTAAAATAATAAAAACAGCGCGTAGAGCTTTTTTAAGCGGAAAATTTGATTTGCTAGAAAAGGCGGCACAAACAGTTGCCGACGCTGTATTAAATGAGTTTTCCGAAATTAAAGCTTTGAAAATAACTGTTAAGAAACCTCAAGCGCCTATTAAGGCTGATTTTGATTATGTTGCGGTTGAAATTGAGCGCAACAGAAACGGAGTGGCAGTATGAAAGCAGTAATCGGTGTCGGAACAAATGTAGGAGACCGACTTCAAAATATCAGAGACGCAAAAAAAGCGTTTGGGCTTGTTCCCGAAACAAAAGTTACGGAGGTTTCTTTTGTTTACGAAACAGAACCTTGGGGATATGACCAACAGGATAATTTTTTGAATTGTGTTATGACTGTTGAAACAAATATGTCTTCACGAGCTTTACTTGGGGTCTGCCTCGGAATTGAAGCGGGGATAGGAAGAGTGCGCACAATTAAAAACGGGCCGCGTGTTATTGATCTTGATTTGCTGTTTTATGAAAATGAGACGGCGGATACACCGGAGTTGATGTTGCCGCATCCGGGAGTAAAAGAAAGATCGTTTGTTCTTTATCCGCTGCATGATATTTTCCCGGATATGAAAATATTTGGATATGATTATTCGGAAAATTTCAAAAACTGTGATGGCAATACGGTTACTTTTTATTCGGAATTATAAGATAATTAAGGAGCATTAAAGCTATTTATGCAGTTTATTATAATGGACCTCGAATGGAATAATGCATATTGCAAAAAGCTAAAGGGGTATATCAATGAAATTATAGAATTCGGTGCCTGTAAGGTAGATAAAGATTTTAATGTGATTGATGAGTTTTCGGTAATTGTAAAAGCACAGGTCGGAAAGAAGCTACAGGGTAGGGTAAAGGCGCTTACGCATATTACTAATGAGGATATATCTAACGGAGTTCCGTTTTTTAAAGCCCTTTCAATGTTCAGAAATTGGGTCGGCGACGATGAAAATGTGTTCTTTTCTTGGGGAGACGGAGACATCAGAACTCTAATAAAAAACTATGAGTTCTTTTTAAAGAAAAATCGTATTCCGTTTGTTAATAACTATTGTGACGCACAAAAATATTGTCAGTCTTTTATACCCTCGGCTTCGTCTTCACAACAAATCGGGCTTTCTGCCGCTGCTTTCGAGCTTGGAGTTAATCCGGATGAATTTCCGCATCACAGGGCACTTGATGACAGCTTGCTTACTGCAGCTTGTTTGAAAAGGGTAAACGACTCGGAGAGACTAAAGCGGTTCATTACCCCGTGTAATCGCGTGTTTTATGAAAAGCTTGCATATAAACCGCACATTATACGTGATATTGATAATCCGATAGTTGACCGTTCGGTGTTTAACTGCGTTTGCGATGTTTGCGGTGGAAAAGTTAAAAAGAAGAAGGACTGGCGTTTTGTCAATCAATCTTTCAGAGCGGATTTTTATTGTCCTAATTGCGATCGCAACTTTAAGCTGTGCGTAAGATTTAAGCAGTATTATGACCGCATTGATATTAAAAGAACTTTTTCCGAAATTGTCAAAGTAGATAAATCTCAAGAAAATGTTAAAGCTTAATAAGTGTTAAATACAAAAAGAAACCGGCTTCAAAATGAAGTCGGTTTCCTTTTTGTATTTTTTATTTAAAGTAGCTTTTATTTGATGACTCTTACTCTTATGGCGAAGTCCTGAGACGAAATTGCGGTTATTGCATCGTTTGAAACCTCCGTATCGGTATCAAGCATGGTATATGCATATTCTCCGCGTGATTTATTCACCATGTTATCAATGTTTATATTTTCTTCGGCGACGATTGCTGTAATGCGGCTGATAACGTTAGGGACATTTTTATGAATGATGGTAATTCTTGTTTTGCCGCTTCTCGGTACAGATACAGCGGGCATATTTACGGAATTTGTTATATTGCCGTTTTCTATATAGTCCTTTAATTCGTCAACGGCCATAACGGCACAATTGTCTTCAGATTCCGGTGTAGAAGCTCCGAGATGCGGGATTGTTATCACACCGGTTGCGTCAATTAACTCATCTTTAAGAAAATCTGTGGCGTATGCGGCAACTTTACCGTCAGCGAGAGCGTTAATAATATCCCCGGTATTGACGAGATCTCCTCTGGCAAAATTAAGTATGCGTACCGAATTTTTCATTTTGGTGATTGTTTCGGCATTTATTAAGCCGCGAGTTTCGTCAGTCAGCGGAACATGAAGCGTTATATAGTCGCAATTTGCATAAATATCATCAAGGGTAGCGGCGTGCTTTACGGCACGGGAAAGCTTCCATGCCGCATCAACAGAAAGAAAAGGATCGTAACCGTAAACTTCCATTCCGAGAGAATGAGCTGCGTTTGCTACAAGCACCCCGATTGCGCCAAGACCGATAACGCCGAGCTTTTTACCCTTGATTTCCGGTCCTGAAAAAGCGGATTTTCCTTTTTCGACAAGCTTGGAAACTGCATCTCCCTCACCCTTGAGCGTTTTTGACCATTCGATTGCGGGCACGATTTTTCTTGATGATAAAAACAGCGCACACAAAACAAGTTCTTTAACAGCATTCGCGTTAGCACCGGGAGTATTAAAAACTACTATTCCCTGTTCGCTGCATTTTTCAAGGGGAATGTTGTTGACTCCGGCTCCGGCTCTTGCTATTGCAAGAGTATTTTCCGAAAAATCATATTCGTGCATTGATGCCGAACGGACAAGTATCGCATCCGGGTCTTTGACGTCATTCGAGCATACATAGCGTTCACCGAATCTGTCAAGTCCGTTTTTTGAAATTTTATTTAGTGTTAAAATATTGTTCATTGTGAATTTCTCCTGAGTTATGAATTAGCTTTTTCGAAATCGGACATAAAATTAACCAGCTTTTCTACGCCATCGTAAGGCATGGCATTATAAATTGACGCTCTCATACCGCCTACTGTTCGATGTCCTTTAAGATTAACAAGACCGTTTTTGGTTGCTTCTTCAACAAATTTTGCGTTGAGTTCGTCACTGTCGGTAACAAAAGGTACATTCATTAAAGAACGATCCTCCGGAACAACCGTACCTCTGAACATTTTACTGTTATCGAGGAAATCATAGAGAAGCTTTGCCTTTTTATCATTGCGTTCTTTCATTTTTTCAAGACCACCGAGCTTTTCTATCCATTCAAGAACAAGCTTACATATATATATTGTGTAGCAGGGCGGTGTATTGTAAAGCGAATTTGCGTCTGCGTGAATTTTATAGTTGAGCATTGTTGGTGTTATGTCTCGTGCATTGCCAAGCATATCTTCTCGTATTATGCAAATCGTAAGACCTGCGGGGGCAACATTTTTTTGTGCTCCGCCGTAAAGCATGGCGAATTTTGTTACATCTATAGGCTCCGAAAGGAAACAAGATGAAATATCCGCGATGAGAGGAATGTTACCCGTATCCGGAATTTCGTGATAAACGGTTCCGTAAATAGTATTATTCATACAAATATATACATAATCCGCATCGCTTCTGAACATCGATTTATCGAGCTTTGGTATATATGAGAACGTTTTGTCAGCAGAAGAAGCAACGGCTTTTGCATCACCGTATTTTTGAGCCTCGGCAAATGCCTTTTTCTTTCCAAGCAGGTAGTTGAGTAAAAATCCAACCGCTACAGGAAAGATTACAGTCTCAATGATTGACACAAACATCGGAAGCGCCTTGATTGAGACATGTGTTCCGCTTGCAAGAAATGATACCAGAAGCGGTGTCATAAATGGTGAGAGCAATGTGGAAACTGTTGTCATTCCAACTGAGAATGCCACATCACCACCGCAGAGGTATGACATAATGTTTGAAGAAACACCACCGGGACAGCAGCCTACGAGGATAAGTCCAAGTGCGATTCCGTCAGGCAGATTCAATGCCTTTGAGATACCAAATGCGAGAAACGGCATGATAAGATACTGTGCGATTGCACCTACACATATATCAAATGGTCTCTGTGCAAGTATCTTGAAATCCTGTGTCGTAAGTGTAAGTCCCATACTAAACATGATGATTCCGATAATGATTGACTGACATGTGAACTTGTTGGATACCGGATCCACAAACAGCATCTGATTTACCCAGGCCATCAGATTCGGAACCAGAAATGTGACTACGGCGATTGCTATGACAACTATCGATGTGTAGTCTGATAAAAATTTACTTACTTTTTGTAATGCTTTCATTGTAAGCCTCCTTAACATTTTTCTGCTCACTAAAACTCTTTTATGGAATTAAAAAATCCCTTTCCAGATTGACATAATCTGAAAAGGGACGAAATAATCCGCGTTACCACCCTGATTCCACAGTGTATTACTGTGACACTCTGCATACCAGCATATGCTTTCCATATAACGGTGGACACCGGCGAGGTTTACAGACACACTTAATGCTTTCAGCCCGCTTCTTAGAGAGGATATTCCAATCTGATCATTGCCTGTTCGCACCGCCCACAGGCTCTCTGAAAATAAATACAAATCGGACCTTGTTCTCATCAACGAATTTTGGTGAACATATTTATTTAAATCTTGTTTTGTATTATAGCCCTCTGACACTATATGTCAAGAGAATGATACAAATTTGTACTATAACATTTATTTATAGTTTTTATTCATGTGCTTTATTCTTATTATTTATTCGTAATCTTTGTTGTTATACTCATCATTCCATGACTGCTGTTGTGATGTACCGTAGGAATTTTGAGCATCCCCGCCCTGAGCTGCGCCGTTTCCATACATATTCTGGTCGTACTGTTGGTTTGCTCCATTTCCGTACATGTTCTGACCGTACTGCTGGTTTGCTCCGTTTCCGTACATGTTCTGACCATACTGCTGACCATATCCGTTTGAACCGTATGGATTATAGTAGTTATTATTACTATTGTATCCATCTCCCACATAAACAATGTTTTTGTTGAAGGCAATAATACAGATAAAAATCACATTGAGGAATATAAGTCCGCAGGCAAATCCTGCTCCCTTGCCAAACGCATGTGCCAGTCCGACACAGCAGAGGATATTCATAACCAATGCCGCAATCATTGCTGCAATAATCAGAATAACCGCAAATATCAGCATGCCCATGTGAGCCCCGATGCGGTTTCCGGCATATCCATAGGTAGAATCATAATACGACCCCATATAACTGGATGTCATAACGGAAAGTCCTGAGGCAATAATCTCATACATCAATAAAATACAT
>ERZ780083.316-NODE-316-length-18929-cov-4.394988_pt1 | contig 18929 bp, 11 predicted proteins | sample MGYA00511838_ERZ780083 | MGnify/ENA primary metagenome ERZ780083 (study PRJEB29588, sample SAMEA2152602) | human gut metagenome | biome: human gut; feature: human-associated habitat; material: faeces | place: Denmark | collected 2008/2010 ...
CGCAAAAGCACAACTGCGGCTTTTGCGGCAAATACATAAAATTCCTCATCTACTTAAGATTTTTTTCTCTTGGGGAAGCTGTTGCCGATGCCCGGCTCTTTCCGCTTCTTTCTCTTTTTCCTGAGCAGGAGCAGGTCTACGGTTCAGTTTGTCCAAATCAATCTTGCCTACCGGCTTGAACTTCGGACGTGCGTCTTCCGGAACAACCGTCTTAATCTCCTCGGGCTTCGCTTTCTCCTGCGTTTCCCTATAGCCGTCAATAGACACGGACACCTTGTTGCGGTCCTTGCTCTGACGTTCCTGGCTGAAACGCTCCGACTTTATCTTAAGGTCCTTATCTGTACTAAACTCCTTTTTGAGCAGTTCGAACTGTTCATCCGTAATTTTTGTGTTCGGATTTGCCTCAACGGTAAATCCCTTCTTTTGCAGGAACTCGACAGCCGTCGTAATCCCTACATTTAAATCTCTTGTTACTTTGTTTAACCTTATCGTCATACTAATTTAATGAATTAATGTGCCAATATGCTAATGTGCTAATTGGCTGAGAAAAAAGGAGTGTGCACTTCATCCGATATGCTATCTGCATTGGCACATTAGCATATTACCCACATTACCACATTACTGCTCCTCCTCTTCAAACTCCTGTTTCAAAATGCGCAATACCTCGTCCACCGTCTCTTCTTCGAGGTCCGTCTTCTCAATCAACATCTCACGGGGAGCGTTCAACACAGCCTTAGCCGTATCGATACCGATAGCCTTGATGGCATCGATAACCCAACCGTCTATTTCATCACGGAATTCGTCCAAGTAGATGTCTTCATCCTCTATGGCCTCATCCAACTCACGGAACACGTCGATGGTGTACTCAGTCAACATACTGGCAAGCTTGATATTCAAACCGCCTTTACCGATAGCCAGCGACACCTCTTCGGGTTTCAAGAACACTTCAGCCTTGCGTTCTTCCTCGTTCAAGCGGATGGAAGAAATTTTGGCAGGGCTCAAGGCACGCTGTATAAACAACTGGATATTGGACGTATAGTTGATAACGTCGATATTCTCGTTGCGAAGCTCGCGGACAATACCATGAATACGGCTACCCTTCACACCCACGCAGGCACCTACCGGGTCGATACGGTCATCGTAGCTCTCAACGGCAATCTTGGCACGCTCGCCGGGGATGCGGGCAATCTTCTTGATGGTAATCAGTCCGTCATTGATTTCGGGTACTTCCATTTCGAACAGACGTTGCAGGAAGACGGGCGACGTACGGCTTAGGATAATCTTCGGATTATTATTCTTGTTGTCCACACGTGCAACTACGGCGCGGGCGGTCTCGCCCTTGCGGTAGAAGTCACTCGGTATCTGTTCGGTCTTGGGCAGCAACAATTCGTTGCCTTCATCATCGAGCAGCAGCATCTCTTTCTTCCAAATCTGGTAGACTTCCGCATTGATGATGGTACCCACTTTATCAATGTATTTGTTGTAAATACTATCTTTCTCCAGTTCCAATATCTTGGAGGCCAGCGTCTGGCGCAAGTTCAAGATGGCACGGCGACCGAAGTTCGCGAAGATAACTTCATCCGTCACTTCCTCGCCCACTTCATAAGAAGCATCAATCTTTTGTGCTTCGGACAATGCGATCTGCAGGTTCGGGTTTTCCAAATCCTCGTCTGCCACTACCTCACGGTTACGCCATATTTCGAAGTCACCCTTGTCCGGGTTTACAATTACGTCGTAATTCTCATCGGTACCGAACATTTTCGCAATCACACTACGGAACGACTCCTCGAGTACGCTTACCATCGTGGTTCTGTCGATATTCTTCAGTTCCTTAAATTCCGAAAATGTATCTATCAAGCTGACAGTTTCTACTTTTTTGGCCATAGTCTTATTTAAAACTGATTAAGTATTTAGTGTATTTTATCTCTTCATACGTAAAGGTCAAGTCCTCGTCCACCAGCTTGGGACGCTTGGCACCTTCCTCTTTCACTTTCTTCTGAATGGTCACGACGAAATGCTGTTCGTCGGCTTCCTTCAACACGCCGCTGAGCTTGCGGCCGTCCTTTGCCAGCACTTCCACTTCCTTGCCGATGTGGTTAATGTACTGCTGCAGTACCTTGAAGGGCTGTCCGATGCCGGCCGAACCGACTTCCAACTCATAATCCTCATCCTCACGGTTCAACTTGGACTCGATGTAGCGGCTCAGCTCTACACAGTCCTCAATCCAAACACCTTCTTTGTGGTCTATTTCCACCAAAATCTTGTCATCCGGGCTGATTGTCACCTCCACAAGGAAGTAGTCCTTTCCTGCCAGCCACTCGTCAACAATCTGACAAACAGTTTTCTTTTCTATCATAGATTAACCATTAGGAACAAAAAAGAGGAGCTTAATCGCCCCTCCACCTTTCATCCGTTTTCGCTTGCAAAGATATAAATAATCTGTTCGACTACAAAATATTAGAGAAAAAAAGATTGATTTAACGGTTCAAACGAGAATTATATTACAGACACGCCCTTTCAACACTTCAAGATAAAGTGTAAAACATATAATCTTATGAGACAGAAGCTTATACTTTATGAAATGAATTATCACGTTCCATACTGCATGAGATGCACATGTCAAGCACAACGAGATGCACATCTCGAACAACATGAGATATACATCTCATGCGTACAATCTCTATTGTTTCAGGAAAAGAAGTAAGGAGGTACAAGCGGAAAAAAGATACTGTTGAAAGACAACGCGGAAAAATAAAAGGCCGATAGCTTGTTTCATGCTATCGGCCCTTTTACTATGGTTCTAAAGGTCTAAAAGACCTTGTCGTATCACTTATTCGGAGTCTCCCACTTCTTGGTATCCGTACAAACCACGTTCACAGTCTGGTCACCCGTCTGGATGCGGAAGTCACCTTTCTCCAGAATCCACTTGCCATCATAGCCTACGAAAGCAAGGTCGGAGCCTTTCAGTTTCAGAGTCACGGTCTTTGTCTCGCCCGGTTTCAGTTCCACTTTCTCGAAAGCGCGAAGACGGCGGGTATCGGGAGTAAGGGAGGCAACGAGGTCACTGCTGAAGAGCAACACGCTCTCCTTGCCGACACGGTCACCGGTATTCTTCACATCAACGGTGAAAGTAAGCACATCATCAGCGGTAAAGTCCGACTTATCCACCTTGAGGTTGCTGTACGCAAAGGTGGTATAGCTCAAACCGTAGCCGAACGCCCACTGTACGGACACCTGCGCGTCGTAGTTATAAGCGCCTTCCATCTGCTTGCCGATGTGTTCGCACGGTTTGTAGTCGTACGTAATCAGCGAGTTGATTTCCTTCGGATAAGTGAAAGGCATCTTTCCGCTGAAGTTGGCGTCGCCGGCAATGAGGTTTGCCAACGCATCGCCGCCGTAGTTGCCCGGAAGCATGGTGTTGACCACAGCCTTTGCCAAAGGCTCGATGTCGGCTATCAGGCGTGGACGGCCCTCGTTCAGCACCAGAATGACGGGCTTGCCGGTCTTGGCAAGAGCCTTCACCAGGTCGAGCTGGTTCTGTGAGAGGAAGAGGTTCGTCAGGTTACCCGGAGTCTCGCAGTAAGAGTTCTCACCGATGCAGGCAACGATGTAGTCGGCACCGGCAGCGGCAGCTACGGCTTTCTCTATCTCAGGAGCATTCTCTTCCCACCAGTTGCCACCTTGCTTATAAGTGACACCGGCTTCGTAGATGATGTTGTCCGCACCGAATTTATTGGTGAAAGCCTCGAGGATGGTATTATATTGGCCTGCATGCTCGTCTGCCTTGTCACCCTGCCAAGAGTAGGACCAGCCGCCGTTGAGGCAACGCATGGAGTTGGCATTCGGACCGGTAACCAGCAGTTTCTTGCCTTTTGCCAGCGGCAGTATGCCGTCTGTGTTCTTCAGGAGTACCAAAGACTCTTCGGCAGCCTGGAGTGCGGCGGCGGCATGGTCCGCACTGACGAAAAGCGGGAAGGCTTTCAAATCATAATAGGGTTTCTCAAACAGATTGAGGCGGTACTTCAGGCGCAATACGCGGCGCACCGCATCGTCAATGCGGCTCATGGGGACTTCGCCTTCTTCCACCAGCTCCTTCAGGAGTGTGCAGAACTTCCAGTCGTACGGGTCCATCGACATGTCGATGCCGGCATTGATGGCGAGCTTGATGGCTTCCTTCTTATCCTTGGCTATGTGGTCGCGGCTATAAAGGTTGTTGATGTCCGCCCAGTCAGTCACAATCATACCGTCCCAGTTGAGGTCTTCTTTCAGCCACTTGGTCAGCAGCTCATAGTTGGCATGGAAAGGCAGACCGTTGTTCATGGCGGAGTTCACCATCACGGAGAGGGCACCTGCTTTCACCATTTCCAGATAAGGAGCGAAATGCTTCTCACGCATATCCTGCTCGGTGATGGAAGACGGCGTACGGTCCTTACCGGAAACGGGAACACCATAACCCATATAGTGCTTCATACAAGCGGCAACGTTGTTCTCGCCAATCAGGTTGGGGTTCTCGCCCTGGAAACCGATAACTGCTTCACGTCCCATTTCGGCATTGACGTAGGCGTCTTCACCATAATTTTCCCACATACGAGGCCAGCGCGGGTCACGTCCGAGGTCGGTCACCGGGGCATACGTCCAGGGAATGCTTCCCGCCTTTGTTTCATAAGCGGAGATGCGTGCACCTTCACGTGTCAGTTCACGGTTGAAGGTAGCTCCCATATTGACGCCTTGCGGGAAGAAAGTACCACCCAGCGTATAGGTAGTTCCGTGTATCTGGTCTACACCGTACACACAAGGAATACCCATCACCTCCATGGATTTCTCCTGAATGCGTTTGATGATTTCCTGCCACTTCTCCACGCTTTGTGCCACACCGTTAGGCACGTTCAAGATGGAGCCTACTTTGTATTTTCCGATGACAGAGTCGAGCATCGCCTCGTCCAACTGGAAGCCCTTGGCATTCTCAATACCCTGGATACGCATATAGAGCTGCATCATCACTTCTTGCGAAGGCATCTCCTTACCCAGCTTGAACTCTTTCTCTAACTTATACCTCTTGACGATTTTCTTCAAATCATCTACAGTTATATCTTTCGGATTGAGACCGGCAAAAGGATTGGCGCGTTTCTGCAGGAGGTCTATGGTGAGTTCGCACATCTGACCGACTTTCTCGTCAAGCGTCATCTTCTTCAGCAAAGTCTCAATCTGCTGTTCTATTTTCTCGTCTCTTGGAATGGCAGGCGCAACAGTGGTCTGCGCCGTAGAAGTAAGTACTAACCCTGATAGGGCTAAAGATAAGATTAACTTTTTACTCATGGTTGTGATATTGGTTTATAATAGTTGCACTATCTGTTTATACGAGGCACAAAGATAAGAACATCCTGCCATACCAAAGGGTACAACAGGATGTTTTTTAGGGTATGATTTGTTATTTTTTCAGACAATCCTACTCTCATCTCTTCAAGAGGCTCATCGGTTCCTGAAGTTTCAGGATGTTGTTCGTCTTCTGCGTTGCGGCAGCTACTTCAGCCTCCAGCGTAGCCTTGATGTCGCGTGAGGAAGCCCCGACGAGGAACTTGTAGTTTCCGGGAGTTACCACCCATGCCGATGCAGCCTCATCGTAGGAAGCCAGGTCATCAGCATTCACTTTCAGCGTCACCACAACCGCTTCGCCCGGTTTCAGCTCCTTGGTCTTGGCAAAAGCCTTCAGTTCCTTTTCGGGCTTGTTGGCAGCAACATCGGGAGCGGATACATAAAGCTGAACCACTTCCTTGCCTGCTACCTTACCGGTGTTCTTCACTTCTACAGACACGGTATAGACACCGTTGTCTGCCTTGACAGCAGCCTTGTCGTAAGCAAAAGTGGTATAGGAAAGACCGTAACCGAAAGGATAGGAAACCTGCTTGCCAAAGGTGTCGAAGTAACGGTAACCCACGTAAATGTCCTCTTCGTAATTGGTATAGTCCACGTTCTTCACGTCGTTCTTCTTCCCGCCTTTGTTCATGAGGTCGGTGCTCACACGCATGTCTATCGGGAAGTTGTCGGAAGAAGCGGCATCTTCAAACTTCACCGGGAAAGTCATTGTCAGCTTGCCCGAAGGAGAAGCCTTGCCACTCAGCACGTCAGCCACACTGTTTCCTCCCTCCTGGCCTGCCTGCCATGCACAAAGAATGGCATCGGGAGCAGATTTCCAAGAAGCAGTTTCAATCACACCACCGATATTGAGCACTACCACTACCTTCTTTCCGGCAGCGTGGAAAGCATCGGACACAGCTTTCAACATGTTCTGTTCCTCTTTGGTGAGGTTGAAGTCGGCTACCATACGGTCAAGGAACTCACCGGAGGTACGTCCCAGCGTCACCAGTGCCACATCGGCCTTGGCAGCCTGCTCGCGGATGACTTGTGCGGAAACAGCCATCTCAGCCGGACGGGTATCGGGCATGAACCACTCTTTCTTATCTTTGGACAGACGTTCTTTCTCGGTTTTCAGGTAAGCTTCATAGCTATTCTTCAGCGCTTCATCCACCACATAGCCGGCATTCTTCAAGCCGTCCAATAGCGAAACGGTATAAGCGCGGTTCACGTTGCCCGAACCTGTACCGCCTGCAATGAAATCGTAGGAAGTGCAACCGAAGAGTGCCACGTTCTTCACGTCGGCAGCCAGCGGCAGAGCACCGTTATCGTTCTTCAGCAATACCATACCTTCCGTTGCCGACTGGCGAGTAACGGCAGCATGCGCCTTCAAATCAGGCTTGTTGGAGTATTTATATCCCTTGAAGTGGGGAGTCTGGAGAATCATCTCCAGAATACGCTTCACATTCTGATTGAGGATGGCTTCATCTAACGCTCCGTCCTGCACACCCTTCACGATGGCTTCGTACTGCTTGGGCAGACCGGGCTGCAACATGTCGTTGCCTGCCACCATCTGTGCCACGGCATCCTTGCCGCCAAACCAGTCGGTCATCACCATGCCTTTGAAGCCCCATTCGTCGCGCAACATGGTTGTCTGCAACTCCTTGTTTTCCGAAGTGTAGACACCGTTCAGGTAGTTGTATGAGGACATCACAGTCCAAGGAGCGGATTCCTTCACGGCAATCTCGAACCCTTTCAAGTAGATTTCGCGCAAGGCGCGTGGAGATACATGCGCATCCGTAGCCATACGGTTGGTTTCCTGGTTGTTCACAGCAAAGTGCTTGATACTGGTACCCACACCGTTGCTCTGCACACCACGTACGTAGGCGGCGGCAATCTTACCCGACACCAACGGGTCTTCGGAATAATACTCGAAGTTACGTCCGCAAAGCGGGTTACGGTGAATGTTCAGCGCCGGAGCCAACAGCACGTCCGCACCGTATTCCAGCACTTCGTTACCGATGGACTGACCTACACTTTCCACCAGTTCCTGGTCCCAGGTAGAGGCGAGCAAAGTTGCGATAGGGAAATGAGTACAATAGTACGTAGCCGAATCCCCCTCACGCTTGGGGTCGATACGCAGTCCGGCAGGACCATCAGCCAGCACCACAGCGGGAATACCGAGGCGTTCAATCGGGTATGTGGTTCCCGCCGCACCCGGCACCAGCTTTCTCGTTGCACCGATTACGGCACTGTCACCCGAGAAACCTGCCATACCGGTACCCACTACCAGATGCGCCTTTTCTTCCAAGGTCATGGCGCCAATCACCTCATCCAGAGAGGACTTTCCAAGCTGCGGCACACCCGGTCCGCAAGCTGACAAAACAGCCATTGCTGCTGCCATGGATATGATATTCTTCTTCATAATCTTATTTAAATATCTTCGGTGCGAATTCTGTCAGGTAAATACGCCAGTTCTTCCAGATATGACCTTCTCCGGTTTCATAATATTCATATTTGTAACCCTTCTCGTCCAACATCTTGCGGTAGTCGCTGTTGGCTTGGAACAAGAAGTCTTTATTACCGATAGCAATGTAATAGAGTGCCGGTTTCTTGGCAAACTGGGTTTTCAGTTTGGCTTCAAGGTTGTCATAAATCGGAGACTTCACATCTTTGTTGGGCATGATGGCTGCCGAGAACAGACCTACATAGTCGAACATATCCGGATATTGCTTGGAGATGTGCATGGAGTGGTAACCGCCCATAGACAATCCGGCAATGGCACGACCCCGCTTGTTGGCCTGCGTACGGTAAGTCTTATCAATGAACTTCACCACGTCGGGGAAAGCAGTCTCGAAAGAGCCTTCCATCGTCTTGGGCAGATTCATGCTGGGAGCGGCAAAACCCAGTGACGATTCACCCGGAGCAGCCTCCAACGCAGCGTTACCGTTGGTCATTACTACAATCATCGGCTTGGCCTTGCCTTGGGCGATGAGGTTATCCAGAATCTGTGCCGTACGTCCCAGTTCGCTCCATGCATTCTCGTCGCCACCCATGCCGTGTAGCAGGTAGAAGACGGGGTAGCGCTTGCCGCTTGTCTCATATCCGGCAGGCGTATAGACAGTCAGGCGGCGGTCCATACCCAGCGTAGGGCTGTTGTACCATACCTTAGATACCGTTCCATGAGGAACCTTATTCACTTTGTAGAGGTCGATGCGCTCGTCACCACCGATGATGAATACATTCGTCACGCTTGCCACATCTCGAATCATATAGACGTTGGCAGGGTCGTTAATCTTCAGTCCGTCTACCAGGAAAGTGTAGCTGTAGAGTTCTGGTTTCAGCGGTTCGGGAGTAGTGAATTCCCACACACCGTCCTTATTCTCTTTCAAATCTGCCACACCCGGACCATCAAACTCACCAAAAGGAGTCTTGATTTTCTGCGTAGGCAGGAAGTCGCCGGTTACCTGCACCTTTACGGCTTTCGGCGCCTTCAAGCGGAAAGTTACTGTATTGTTGTCGTGTATCTCAGGTGAGACCACGGGAGCGCCTCCCCAGAGAGCTTGTTGCGCGAAAGTCATCGCACACATCAGCAACAGAGCTGACAAAATAGAAATTCTTTTCATGATACGTATGTTATTTTGTTATTAAATTAGTTATACCAAATCCTCTTATTTGAACAACTTCGGCGCGAACTCCGTCAGATAGATTCGCCAGTTCCTCCAGATATGTCCCTCGCCCGTTTCAAGATACTCGTACTTATAACCATTGTCGTCAAGCAACTTGCGAAAATCGGCCACACCTTTATAAACAAAGTCCGTCTTGCCGCATGCGATGAAGTAAAGAGCCGGTTTCTTGGCAAACTGAGTCTTCAGCTTACCTTCGAAGTCGGTATAGACCGGACAAGTCGATTTATCGTTTCCGGTACTTGCACCGGAGAAAAGACCTACATAGTCGAACATGTCCGGGTAATACTTGGAAATATTGCAAGAGTGGAAACTACCCATAGAAAGCCCGGCAATGGCACGGTTCTTCTTATTGGCAAGAGTGCGGAAATTCTTCTCCACGAACTTCACGATTTCGGGGAACGAGAGTTCAAAAGCACCTTCCGCCACCTTCGCTCTTTCGTCGGGACGCATGGAGGGGGCAACAAAACCCTTGGGAGATTCACCTGCAGCAGCATCTTGCCAAGCATTGCCGTTAGTCATCACCACAATCATAGGTTTAGCCTTGCCTTGTGCAATGAGATTATCCAATATCTGCGAAGTACGGCCAAGAGCAATCCAAGCTTCCTCATCACCACCTGCACCATGAAGCAGATAAAATACCGGATAACGCTTGCCGCTGGTTTCATAACCAGCCGGAGTGTAAATCGTCAGACGGCGGTCCATTCCCAGCGAAGGACTATTGTACCACATGCGACTTACCGTTCCATGGGGTACCTTATTCACTTTATACAAATCGGCACGGTCACCACCGATGATAAATACATTGGTCACGGTAGCCACATCCCGAATCATGTAAACATTGCTCGGGTCCATCATTCTCAATCCGTCCACAATAAAGGAGTATCCATAAAGTTCCGGCTTCAATGGTTCGGGAGTAGTAAATTCCCAAACGCCATCCTTCCCCTCTGTCAAATCGGCAATGCCCGGTGCATCATAATCGCCACGAGGAGTCTTAATAGTTTGTGGAGGCAGAAAATCACCGGTAATCTGCACCCTTACAGCCTTAGGAGCTTTCAAGCGAAAAGTAACCGTGTTGTCGTCATGAATATCAGGAGAGACAACTGCCGCACCTCCCCAAAGAGCTTGCTGTGCAAAAAGGGTGACACAGCAGACCAGCAGCATCGCTGCCAAACTTAATAATCTTTTCATAATTTCTTATATTAAATGAATTAGCTTCTTGTTATTTAGCAAAGCAGCGACTTACAAAAGGCAGGCACATATAAAGTGCCGAATGCCAATATTCGCTGGTATGTCCGCCATCCCGCACACGGAACTGGCAAGGGATACCGGCATTACGCATCGCCTGGAAAAACTCTATATTACGGTCCAGCAGAAAGTCATCGTCTCCGCAATCCACAAACCACTGTACAGTACGAAGCTGTGCCTTACGCGCAACATCTGCCTCAGCCACATACCTGATGCAACTATGCTCCTGCACAGAACGCGTCAGTACAGCCATCTTGTTTGTGGGGTCGGGGTCTCTTCCCACCTCCTCACCACTAACGGGGATGTTCATCAAAGCACTCATAGCATAAGCAGCACAATACATATCCGGATAGCGCTGTGCATAGCTTGCCGTTCCACCTCCGCCCATAGAAAGTCCGGCAATGGCACGATGCCGCTTATCACCTTTCACCCGGTAAGTCTTCTCTATATAAGGAAGGAACTCCTTATAGAAGAAATCTTCGTAAGCCCAACCCGGCATGTTGAAGTAGCCGTTCCAGCAAGTAGCCGGATTGCCTCCTGCATTGGGGCTGACGATAATCATCTCGCAAGCCTCGCCCGATGCCACCAACTGGTCCATCACGTCCTTCACACGTTGGTCTGTAAACCAACTGGTATTCACCCCCGACATGCCGTGCAGCAAATAGAGGATAGGATATTTCCTATCCGTTTCATTGCTATAGCTTTGCGGCAGATAGATGGTGTAGGCACGGTGTGCTTTCAATACCTGGCTGTAGATGCTGTCGGTCACTACCTTGCTTTGCGGTCCCCATGCAGGATTTTGTGCATTTGCCATCCACAGCAAGCAGACGGCAAAAAGAGAGAGTATCAATCTTTTCATGGTATCGATTTAAAAATGTACTACAAAATAAGCGTTTTCCACTCTAAAACTAATTGATATATATCAGTTTTTTCACGCATATCCCCCTCATCTCTTCACCATCGGATACACAGCCACAGGCACTTGCGCCCGCATGGCATCATGCACTTTCTGCTTGCGTGCCTTTGTCACCCTCTGTACCGCTGTGCAACGCACATCGGCCGAAGATGCGGCAACCATCCACTGATATTCACCCTTAGCCAACTCCCAAGAGCTGTTTTTCTCATTAAAGGAAGCCATGTCCATCACGTTCCAAGTCAGAATCAGTGTCTGGCTCTCGCCCGGCTGGAGCAAGGCAGTTTTGCCGAAGGCCTTCAACTCCTTGGCAGGCTTGTCAAGTCCCCCATTCGGAGCTTTCACATAGAGTTGTACAGCTTCACGCCCTGCCACCTTGCCGATGTTCTTCACGCTCACTTTCAACTCACAGCGATCGGCATCCATTTTGGCGTTCTCTACCGCATAGTCAAAAGCAGTATAGCTCAAACCATGACCGAACGGATAGGAAACCTCTTTACCGAAAGTGTCGAAATAGCGATAACCCACATAGATTCCCTCTTCATAGTTGGTGAAATCCACATTTTTCTCCGGTTCCTTCGGTTTCTCCTCTTTCTTTTCGGACTTGAAGTTCATGCCGGTACCCATAGCAAACGACGGCATCTTGAACTCGTAATCAAAAGGGAAGTTAGCATCCGACGGCGCATCGCCATATTTCACGGCAAACGTCATGGGTAACTTGCCCGAAGGATTCACCTTTCCGGTCAGGATGTCCGTGATACAATTACCCACCTCTTGTCCCGGCTGGAAGGCACAAACCACTGCATCTGCCAGTCCCTTCCAAGAAGCAGTCTCCACCGGGCTGCAGATGTTGAGAACCACCACCAGTTTCTTGCCTGCAGCATGATAAGCGGCAGACACTTGCTTAATCAGAGCCAATTCGTTCTCCTTCAGGAGGAAATCTTCCACACGGCGGTCACAGCCCTCGCCACTGACACGCCCCAGCGTAAGCACGGCAATGTCGTTGGCTTTCACTTGTGCAGCCAGTTCCTCGGCAGTGGGCAGGAACTCCTCGGCACGGGGCAGCGGAGTAAAGGCGAAAGGCGGGTTTTCCTGAGGGAAAAGCCGTTTTTGCTCGTCCGCCATATGCTTCTTGTAGCGATTCAGCAATTCTTTGTCCACGATGTAACCCGCATTGCGCAAACCTTCTACCATAGAAACCGTGTAATAGCCGATGCCCGTACTGCCAAAGCCCATGCCGGCAGGAACCATGTCATAGGAAGTAGTTCCATAAAGGGCCACTTTTTTGATGCCGGCAGCCATGGGTAGCGCCTGCTTGTTATCCAGCAGCACGATACCTTCCGCACCTATCTCACGGTCTACTTGCGCATGAGCCTCCAAATCGGTTTTATTGGGATACTCGTAGCCGGCAAAGGTATGGCTCTTGACCACAAACTCCAGCACACGCTTCACGCTGCGGTCGAGGAGTGCCAAATCCAGTGTACCGTTCTCTACGGCTTCCAAAATAGCTTTATACTGGCGGTCTTGCCCCGGTTGCAGCATGTCGTTTCCTGCTACGATGGAGGTCACGGCATCTTTTCCGGCATTCCAGTCGGACATCACCAGTCCCTTGAATCCCCATTCGTCGCGGAGGATGTCCTCTGTCAGTTCGCGGTCCTCGCAGGTATATTTGCCGTTCACCTTATTGTAGGCGGTCATCACGCTCCAGGGCTGAGACTCTTTGACAGCAATCTCGAAGCACTTCAAATACAGCTCGCGCAAGGGGCGCTGTGTCAGATGAGAATCGTTGTTATTGCGGTTGGTCTCCTGGTTGTTCACGGCAAAGTGTTTCAGGCAGGTACCTGTCCCCCGGCTCTGGACTCCGTTGATATAGGCAGCAGCCATTTTACCAGCCAACACCGGATCTTCCGAATAATATTCATGGTTACGTCCACAAAGCACATTTCGCATCAGGTTGACACCCGGTGCCAGCAACACATCCAAACCATAATCCTTCACTTCCATACCCAAAGTACGTCCCACCTTATGGGCTGCATCCGGATTGAAAGTAGCTGCCACCGTGGTGCTGGAAGGGAATTCCGTAGCATGATAAGTACGGCTGTCGAATTCCCGCTTGGCAGCCATCGCCAACCGGTGCGGTCCGTCGGCAAGATAGGCGGAAGGGATACCCAGTCGGGGAATGTCGTAAGTACGTCCCGCTGTTCCTGGAAACTTGGTATCACTTCCCATCGACATTCCACAACCGATGACGAGGTGTACCTTCTCTTCGAGGGTCATGGCACTGACCACTTCGTCGACATTGTCGGCACGCAGTCTGACTGACTGATTCGAACCGGTCACCTGTGCAGTCAAAGCAGATGCCAGACAGAGTGAAAATAAAGTAATTGACAATCTTCTCATATATATTATATTTAAAAAGCCACAAAAGAAGCCCCCGTACAATTAGCTGATTCCCACGGGGGACTTCTTCTACAAACAATTAATCAGTTAGAAAAATCTAATTTTGTCTATCTGCATCAGATGACGAAGTTAGATTTTGATTCTTTATACGCTTTACCAACCTGCATTTTGTTCCATATTTGGATTCAAACGGATCTCCTTTGCCGGAATAGGCAACAAATAATGTCTTTCCTTGAAACCATAACGCGTTTTATCCTTGTTATACTGAATGTATTCTACCGCTACATTATCCGGCTCATCTTTTCCTGCCTTATTTGACAAGATAGGTGTTCTTTCACCCTGATCCTTAAGCAAAGCCTCCGCATCTTTCCAACGGATAATATCCTGATAACGGGTATATTCAGAACAGAGTTCCAGTCTCTTTTCCAATTTAATGGCATCCAAGGTAGCCGTCTTTGCATCCAATCTTGCACGCTGACGCACCTCATTCAAGCAAGCATCAGCTTCGGATTGATTGCCATCCTTCAGGTTTGCTTCAGCTGCCAGTAACAAGACTTCAGCATAACGCATCCAACGATAGTTATTATATGAACACCAGAACCCAGCAGGAGATTCTACATTCGAGAAGCGACGCTTCCACATGAAATAACCTTCATTAATCAAACTCTGCCCTTTGGCAACCTTGACACCCAATTGAGAAATTTGGTCATAGGTTTTCATTGTCTGATTCAACCGATAACCATCTACACCCTCTTCCTGAACAAATGCATCATACAACTTTTTCTGAGGAACCATAAATCCCCATCCGGTACCATTAAACTGATTGTTAGAGCCAGACATATCCAACTTATCAGTGCGCCAATGATTCATCACCTCAAAGAAACTGAACTCATCCATGGAATTACTTGCATCAAAAATACGGTTACTTTCGAGCATACTTTCACAATTATACTCAGCCTTGTAGGTCAAGATATCCTCATAATTTCCATCATAAAGTTTATACTTACCACTAGCTCTAACTTCATTCAAGACAACAGCAGCTTCATGGAATTTTTCTTGCCATAAATAAGCTTTACCCAATATAGCTTGTGCCAACTGCTTGGTAACACGCCATGTCGTTTTATCATCTACACTCTTCTTTTCCTCCAAGAGTCCTGAATTGATAGCTTCAGTCAGGTCCCGCTCTATCAACGCCCAAATATCAGCCTTAGGCGAACGAGCCAACTGATATTCGGATTTATCAAGTTCATGGTCTACCAATGGTACATCACCCCACATAGAAACTAAATCAAAATAAGCAAAAGCACGGAAGAACTTGGCTTCAGCACAAGCCTTCTTCTTCAAATCAGTATCAGGCTCAACACGTCCCAGAATCACATTCGCCTTATAAATAAGCTGATAGTAGCTTTCCCATACGCCTCCGATAAAACTTTGGTCTGAGCCAAATGAATATTCATTACAGCCTTCCAGCTCTGCATTGTCATTACGACCACCACCACCTGCCCAAACATCGTCCGAAAGGGCATTCTTCATCATCGTATAGTTATAGTATGTACCCTTGAGTTGTATATAAAGCGCATCAGCCGCTGCTTGAGCTTGTTCGTCAGTTTTATAATAAGTGGAAAAGTCCAATACACCTTTTTGAGGTATATCCAATTTGTCTTCACACGAAGTGCCAGCCAATATAAGGAGCGCTCCGAGCATTAAAGAATATCTTAATTTCATATGTTTTTCATTTTAATAAGTTCATAAAAATCAGAATGTCACACTCAAACCAAGAACAACCTTCTTTGAATTAGGATAACTACCTTTATCCACACCTAATGAATTTCCGACACCGGTAACTTCAGGGTCAAAACCAGGATAGTCTGTAAAAGTAAAGAAGTCCTCAAGTGAGCCATATATACGTAGATTTTCAATTGCTACCTTCTTAATCAGTTGCTTCGGGAAAGAATAACCTAACTGAATCTGTTTAATTTTAAAATAAGAACCGTCAAATACACAACCGGAAGAAGTCAGATACTTGGTATAATCTGTAGCGCCTGATGCAGGAGTCTTCCCATTGCGATTGCTTTCTGTCCAGCGGTTTTTTGTAAAATAAGTCAGCTGATTCAAATTGTAATCCACACGGTTCAAGCCACAGAACACATCGTTACCTTGAGAACCCGTACCAAACAAGATAAAATCAAATCCCTTCCAAGCTGCATTCAAGGTAATACCATAAGTATAGTCGGCAATTCCCTTACCAATTTCTGTCTTATCATTATCCGTAATACCTTCTACACCATCAATATCTCTAAAGATTGGCTCACCGGTTTTTGAATCCACACCCATGAAATCATAACCATAAAAATACCACGCGGGCTTACCTACCTCAAAACGAGTAATGGCTCCATAAGTCACATAAGTAGCCCCATCAATACTTGATAAAGACTCATGTATCTTGGTCACTTTATTCTTCAATGTAGCAACGTTGGCACGGACACCATAAGCAAAGTCACCAATACGATCTTGCCATCCCAGTTCCAATTCAAACCCCTTGTTCGTAATATTACCGGCATTAACTGGCGAGAAACTGTTACCTACTACAGTTGAAGCCTTAATGCCCGAAACAATCAGGTCTTTTGTCTTTTTATGGAAATAATCGGCTGTAACAGTCAAACGGCTATTCAAGAAACGGGCATCAATACCTATATTGGTTTGTTCAGAAGTTTCCCATTTAAGTCCGTCATTACCGGTAGCAGAGGGAGCATAACCATTGATGTAAGAGAAATTATTATTATCACCTACAGCCAAATGCCCGGTAGCACCAATTGATACATTCCATTTATAACCGCCCAATGATGCAGTAGAACCATTCTGTCCCCAACTGGCACGGAGCTTTAATTGTGACAGCCAGTCTTCAGTTCCTTTCATAAAATTTTCCTCCGAAAGAACCCAACCCAAAGAAACTGCCGGGAAATAGCCCCAACGTTTGTTCTTTGGCAACACAGAGAGGTCAGCAGCATCGGCACGCAGTGAGAACTGAGCCATGTACTTTCCGGCATAGTCATAATTCAAACGTCCGAAGTAAGATAATTTACGAGTATAGGTAGGCTCACCACCACTTACATCCTTTACAGCATCAGATGTAGCATAGGCAAAGTAGAAGAAATTAGGATCATTCTGCAAGAAACCCAAATGCGAAACTCTGTTAATCACATTTCCCCACATATCTGTAGTATCTTCATTATATCCCTTCTTACTTCCGCTAACGCCATAAGAACGGCTCTGACTATAAGAAGTTCCCAACATCAATGTTGCGTTGTGTTTGCCAAAAGAACGGGTGTAGTTCAAAAAGTTCTCCCACTGATAATAGGTTGGGCTATAATCCGAAGCCGAAACCTCCACCCAATCACGTTTAGCCTTGTCAGTATAGTAATAAGATTGCCCCACGCCATAAGAGGAAGTTGAAGCCAAACGATAAGAAAGACGAGAAGTAACGGTAAGCCCCTTGATAGGCATAAAATTCAAATAAGTAGAACCATTGATATTAAAGCCTCTGTTCTTGGTATAAGAGTTGTCACGCATGGCAAAAGGATTGATAGCTTCGGCATTGCCAGTGAAAGCTGATACACCATAAAGGTTGCCGTTTCCATCGCCCAACATATTCTTATGATCCTTATAGATGGTAGCCATATTCAACGGCAAGTCATCAATAGGATAAAGAGGCTTGGTCAGAGGGTCTAATTGTAATACAGAAAGCATCATGCTACCATACTCATTGCCCTCGGCTACGGACTGAGTTTTGTAGTGCTCAATCTGATTATTGGTACCTACCTCCAGCCAAGGTTTGATTTTCCAGCTGGCATTTACCATTCCCGTGAGTCGTTCATAAGTATCGGCATTGCCGACAATCATACCGTCGTTATCAAGGTGGGACAATGACAGATAGAAAGAACCTCTGTCGCTACCACCTTGGAAAGTCACATTATGACGTACCATCGAACTGTTTTCAAAAGCCTCATCGACCCAATCCGTATCGGTTTTTCCATCCCAATAGGTATCAAAAGCACTCTGGGTAAGCTTCTTGTTTTCCAAGAAGAATTCCTTATACTGCGCAGCATTCATTACTTCGGGTACTTTACCCAAACTCTGTGAAGTATATTGAAAATCGTATGTGATTTTACCGTTTCCTTTTCCTTTCTTTGTAGTAATCAATACTACACCGTTACCGGCAGCAGCGCCATAGATAGCTGCAGAAGCACCATCCTTCAAAACTTCCATAGACTCAATGTCATTAGGGTCAATACCACCAATATCGCTGGCAATACGTCCATCCACTACATACAGCGGATCGCAAGAGCCGTTAGAACTTATTCCACGGATACGCACCTGTGGAGAAGCACCCGGTTTAGCAGATGCACTGAGCACTTGCACACCAGCAGTTTTACCCTGCAATGCCTGCTCAGCACGGGTAATGGTACGTGCTTCCATATCTTCTGATTTTACCGAAGATACGGCACCGGTCAGTGAACTTTTCTTCTGCACGCCATAACCTACCACCACCACTTCATCCAGCGTTTTAGTGTCTTCTTTCAATATCACATTCATTACTCCTGCCACTGCTTTCTTTTCTTGTGTCAGGTAGCCGATGTAGGAATAGACAATCGTCGCTCCTTCTTTCACAGACAAAGAGTAGTTGCCGTCCATATCCGTAATGACACCGTTGGTAGTGCCTTTCTCAAAGATACTCACGCCAATCATCGGTTCATTCAGGTCGTCAGTAACCCTACCGTTCACCTTTATAGTCTGGGCTTGTGCCAGACTGAAAGGAAGACAGATCAATAGGAAGAGTGCCATAGCTGCAAGTCTCTTCCGAGCTGTTTGCTTCAGATTTTGTTTCATTTGATTAAATTAGATTTATGTTAATAATAAAAGGTTTCTTAAGAAAGTGTCAGAACCCACGTGTAGGAAATGCCATCACTACCTCCAGCAGTTCCTTGTCATGGTTATACTTCACTTGGCAATCGTTATTGAAAATCATCGTTGCTCCCTTTTCTGCGGTATAAGGTTCCCACTCGGGTAACCCTTCGGCATTGGGATTGCCCGTACGGGCAAAGTTCAACCACGCGCTGCTCATCTTCTCGGCCAGGGCCTGCGCTTCGGCGCCGCCGCCCGTCATGGAGGCGTGGACTACGGCATTGTTGAAGGCGAAAGGTATCTCCATGCAGTGCGTGCTGCGGAACATGCCGTCGAGCACCGGAGATTCCCAGGCGAACATGTACATATAGACCGGAGCACCCTGCTGTGCAGCTTTCAGTCTGGCTTGCTCCACCGCACCGGGACGG
>ERZ780083.330-NODE-330-length-18613-cov-3.181970_pt1 | contig 18613 bp, 18 predicted proteins | sample MGYA00511838_ERZ780083 | MGnify/ENA primary metagenome ERZ780083 (study PRJEB29588, sample SAMEA2152602) | human gut metagenome | biome: human gut; feature: human-associated habitat; material: faeces | place: Denmark | collected 2008/2010 ...
GCACGAATACCTATCCGGCGCCGATTGAACCGTCAAACATCTCTACAAGACCCTTCTGTGAACATACATTAAGATCTGAAAGTGTCTTAAGCCATTCTGCCTTAACATCCGTTACAGGCTTTGCGTTGCAAAGATTATCCTTTTCCGATGGCATTTCAACTACAACGTCCGTTTCCTGATGGGCACCGTTAGTATCAAGGAATGCCCTGCTTATATTTACAATGTCTTTGCCTCTCCATGTAAGCACAAGACGTTTTTCTTCTGTTACTACAGCAACTTCTACTGCTTCAAGATTTTCTTCATTGGCATATTTTAAGAAATCCTTAACATCCTTAGGATCCACAACAACTGCCATTCTTTCCTGTGATTCGGAAATAGCAAGTTCTGTTCCGTCAAGACCTGCGTATTTCTTAGGAACTTTATCAAGGGATACCTTGAGTCCGTCTGCAAGTTCTCCGATTGCAACAGATACGCCGCCCGCACCAAAGTCATTACATTTTTTGATAAGTTTTGATACTTCAGGTCTTCTGAAAAGTCTCTGCATCTTACGCTCTGTCGGTGCATTACCCTTTTGTACTTCTGCACCGCAGGTTTCAATGGATTCTGTTGTATGCACCTTTGAAGAACCGGTTGCACCGCCGCAGCCGTCACGGCCGGTTCTGCCGCCGAGCAAGATGATTATGTCACCGGGAACAGGCTCTTCACGGCGAACATTTTTTGCGGGAACGGCACCTACAACGGCACCTATTTCAAGACGCTTTGCAACATATCCGGGGTGGTAGATTTCGTCTACCGAGCCGGTCGCAAGCCCTATCTGGTTGCCGTATGAGCTGTATCCTGCCGCAGCTGTGGTTACGAGCTTTCTCTGCGGCAGCTTACCGGGCATGGTTTCGCTTACGGGCTTTAACGGGTCTGCCGCACCGGTAACACGCATTGCCTGATAAACATATCCTCTGCCCGACAGCGGGTCGCGGATAGCTCCGCCTATGCAGGTTGCCGCGCCGCCGAACGGCTCGATTTCCGTCGGGTGGTTGTGTGTTTCGTTTTTAAATAAGAAGAGCCAATCTTCGTCTTCGCCGTCTACATCAACCTTTATTTTTACGGTGCAGGCATTGATTTCATCCGATTCATCAAGATTTTTGAGCTGACCCGTGTGTTTTAAATAACGCGCTCCGATAGTCGCCAAATCCATAAGGTTTTGCGGCTTTGTTCTGCCGAGCTCCTTGCGTATGGAAACATATCTGTCGTATGCCTTTTGTATGGTTTTGTCTTCTGTTTTTACTCCGTCTATTGTCGTGAGAAATGTGGTATGGCGGCAATGGTCCGACCAGTATGTATCAATCATTCTGATTTCCGTTATAGTCGGGTCGCGATGCTCGCCTTTGAAGTATTTGCGGCAAAATTCAATATCCGCAAGGTCCATTGCAAGAGCATATTTGTCTATAAATGCCTGGAGCTCATTTTCGTTAAGCTCCGTAAATCCCGTAAGAGTTTCAACACTTGTCGGAATGTTGTAATTGACATTCAGCGTTTCGGGCTTTTCAAGAGAAGCCTCACGGCTCTCTACGGGGTTAATTACATACTTTTTGATAGCCTCAAGCTGTGCCGGAGCAAGCTTGCCGAAAAGCATATATACTTTCGCGGTACGAACAGTCGGCTTGTCGCCCTCCGAAACTATCTGAATACACTGAGCACAGGAGTCCGCCCTCTGGTCAAACTGACCCGGCAGATATTCAACTGCAAATACCGTGGCGTCGGTCTGAGGCAGGCGAGCGTAGGTGTTGTCAAGCTGCGGCTCTGAGAAAACGGTTTTTTCACAGCACTCGAAAAGCTCTTCGCTGATGTTTTCCACATCGTATCTGTTGAAAATACGAAGCTCTTCAAGCGAGTCTATCATAAGCAGTGAGCGTATATCCGATAAAAGCGATGCAGCCTCGTCTGCAAATTGTTTTTTCTTTTCAACGTAAATTCTGTATACCATTTCGTCACTTCCTGTTTATTTTTTCAGTGCGGCAAGCGCACGCGCACCGATGTCTTTTCTGTAAAAGGCGTCCTTAAATTTAATCTGCTCGGTTGCTTTGTAAGCGGTAGAGAGAGCGGCGTTAAGGTCTTTTCCCGTTGCCGTAACTCCGAGGACTCTGCCGCCGGAGGTCACGATTTTGCCATCCTTTTCGGTAGTGCCGGCATGGAATACCGTGACGTTTTCCGTATTTTCGCTGTCCCCGAAGTCTATTTCATAGCCCTTGCCGTAAGACAGCGGATAACCGCCGGACGCGATAACCACGCATGCCGCACTTTCGTCCTTGAACTCAACATTTAAAAACGAGAGCGTTTCATCGTGAACCGCACGCATAATTGTGAGAAGGTCGGTTTTGAGAAGCGGCAAAACAACCTGAGTTTCGGGATCGCCGAAGCGGCAGTTGTATTCTATAACCTTAGGACCCTTTGGTGTCAGCATGAGCCCGAAATAAAGGCAGCCCTTAAAGGTCCTGTTTTCGTTGTTCATAGCCTTAACTGTGGGCAGGAATATCTTTTCGGCACATTCCTTTGCGATTTCATCCGTGTAGTAGGGGTTCGGCGCAACCGTTCCCATTCCGCCTGTATTGAGTCCCTTGTCGCCGTCAAGAGCACGCTTGTGGTCCATGGACGAAACCATGGGAACTACGGTTTTTCCGTCGGTGAAAGAGAGAACGGAAACCTCGGGACCCGTTAAAAATTCCTCGATAACGACATTGTTGCCGCTGTCACCGAACTTTTTATCCTCCATTATTGTTTTTACGGCGTTCTCTGCCTGCTCCTCGGATTCGGCTATTATAACACCTTTTCCGAGGGCAAGACCGTCCGCCTTAATAACGGTCGGATATTCATTTTTTTCTTTTATGTAAGAGAGCGCTTCTTCGGGATCCGAAAAAACTTCATAGCCCGCTGTCGGGATACCGTATTTTTTCATAAGATTTTTTGAGAAAACCTTGCTCCCCTCGATTATGGCCGCTTTTTTAGACGGACCGAAGCACGGTATTCCCTTGCTTTCGAGAATATCCACCAATCCTAATACGAGCGGGTCATCAGGAGCCACTACGCAGAAATCAATGTTCATTTTAACGGCAAAATCCGTAATGCCGTCTAAATCCGTGGCACTTATGTTAACGCATTCCGCGTCTTTTGCAATGCCGCCGTTTCCGGGACACGCAAAAATCTCGGTGACCTCCGGATTTTCCTTCAGCTTTTTAATTATGGCGTGTTCTCTTCCGCCCGCGCCGACTACAAGTATTTTCATTTTAGAAACCTCTTATTGTTTTATCAGTGATGGAAAAGACGTATTCCTGTGAACGCCATGGTAATGCCGTGCTTGTTGCAGCAGTCAATTACGATGTCGTCACGTATGGAGCCGCCCGGTTCAACTATATACGAAACACCGCTTCTTCTTGCACGCTCTATGTTGTCGTCAAACGGGAAAAACGCGTCCGAGCCGAGCGATACATCGTGAAACTGTGCGAGCCAAGCCTTTTTTTCTTCCTTTGTGAGGGGTTCGGGGCGAGTGTTAAAGGTGTTCTGCCAAACATCATCGCCGATTACGTCCTCATAGTCGTCTGAGATGTATACATCAATGGCGTTATCTCTGTTGGGTCTGCCGATTGACTTTATAAAGTCGAGAGCGAGAACCTTAGGATGCTGTCTTAAATGCCAATTGTCGGCTTTGCTGCCGGCTAAGCGTGTGCAGTGAATTCTTGACTGCTGACCGGCGCCAACGCCTATGGTCTGACCGTCTTTTGCATAGCATACGGAGTTGGACTGTGTGTATTTGAGCGTGATAAGCGAAATTATAAGGTCGCGCTTTGCACTTTCGGGAAGTTCCTTACTTTCGGTGACTATGTTTAAAAGTGAGCTTTCGTCAATTTTTAATTCGTTTCTGCCCTGCTCAAATGTAACGCCGTAAACGTCCTTATGTTCTATCGGAGCGGGCTTGTATTCGGGGCCTATTTCAACTATATTGTAATTCCCCTTTTTTTTGGATTTGAGTATTTCAAGAGCCTCTTTTTCGTATCCGGGAGCAATTATACCGTCGGAAACCTCATGCTTTATAAGCAGTGCCGTGGGAACGTCACATATGTCTGAGAGCGCTATCCAATCGCCGAAGGACGACATTCTGTCTGTGCCCCTTGCTCTTGCATAAGCTGATGCGAGAGGGGAGAGAACCGCATCGTCGTCAACCCAGTAAATTTTTCTGAGCGTATCGGAGAGCGGCAAGCCGACAGCCGCGCCTGCAGGGCTGACATGCTTAAAGGAAGCAGCCGCAGGAAGACCGATGGCGGATTCCAATTCTTTTACAAGCTGATAGCTGTTCAGCGCGTCGAGGAAGTTAATATAGCCGGGTCTGCCGTTCAAAACGGTAACCGGTAAGTCTCTGCCGTCCGCCATAAAAATTTTAGACGGCTTTTGGTTTGGGTTACAACCGTATTTAAGTTCGATCTCTTTCATTTCAGACCTCCGTAAAGTCACTTCTTAATTGTTTTTGTTGATGATTCTTTGGGTGTATTCGTTTGTTTCAATGTCAATAAATCTTACGAAAAGCGAAACCTTGTTGTCCTCGTTGAGATTTTCCCAGATAAGCTTTGTAAGAGTATCAATATCCGTGTCGGGAAGCTCAAGCGTTTTCGGCTCACCTTCAAAGCTCGGAAGCGGATTTCCGTCGCATTTATAAGTGTGGATAAATTTTGCTTTACCGCAGAGGGGATTTTGATACGCATAGGTGTATCTCTGACAAGAGCTGCCGTCGCCGTCTGCCGATTTAAGGATTGACATGGCGTAGTTCATTTCGCCGTTGTCTATGTGGATAATGCCCGATATTCTCGGCGTGAAATTAGGAGCGTCATCCTCAAACTCTCTTGTGCGAAGCGACTGCTCAAAGGTCATCTGCTTGTCCATAAGCTCATAAATTGTATCGGTCTGGTCGCCGTTTGTAACAATAGTCTTGTTACCGAGAACTCTTACGGGAGCGTAGATGATAAGGTGGGGGTCAACCATCTTGGACTCGTCGAAAGCCTGAGTGCGAATACCTTCGCCGTCCTCAACGAACACACGGTTCCTGCTGTTCTCACTTCTGCCCATAATGAAATAAGCCATAACAGCCTTTTTGCCGTCCGCGCTCTTTCCTATCATAATTCCCCTACCGTGATATGCGAGAGAATTAAGCTCTTCCTTAATAGATTTTATCTCCATGAAGCAATATCCTTTCAAAATTTATTAAAATGAACCGAGATAACATTCGGTAATATAATTTTGTGAAACCTTGCCGCCTTTTTCATGTTTTGAAAAAGCATTTTCAAGTTCACAAACAAAGCCGTCATAGCCGCTGTCATCACGCCGCGGCGCGTACGAACGGGAAAGATTGTCGCCGATAAACTGTTCCTTCGTGACAAATCTCTCATTTTCAAGTCTTAAAAAATCGGTGTTTTTAAAATATTCGTTTCTTAAAAATGAGTCGCCGTCAAAGTCATCATAACCCGTCTTGACATGACCGCTTCGGTAGCAGTCGCAATATTTTATACAGATTTTGTTGCGCTCTTCTTCAAGACTGTTCTGACATCTTGAATTCCACACGATAGCAAGGTGTCCGTCATGAGTTAATATCCGTCGGCACTCCGCCTTGAACCTCGCCTTATCGAACCAATGAAACGCTTGGGCAACGGTTATCAGGTTAATACTTTTGGCGTTAAGCGTTGTGCTTTCCGCTGAGGCAACAACCGTTTTTACCTTGCCGCCCAAAGCTTTTTTGAGAACCGAGAGCATATCCGAGTTAGGTTCAACCGCCGTTACGCTCCACGGCTTTTTGAGCAGCGCAGATGTGAAAATGCCTGTGCCTGCGCCTATATCCGCCACGGCTTCGGCGTTAGTCATATCGTAAAGCCAATCAATAAGCTTTTCGGGATATGACGGACGATACTTTGAATAAAGCTCTGCCTTACCCGTGAATTTGTTCTCATTCATTGCAGTATGTCCTGCCGTTTTCGATCTTTACTTTACCTGAGCACATAAGCTCGACCGACTCGGGGAGAATTTTCCACTCTGCCTGCTCCATAACGCGTTTTTGAAGTATCTCGGGAGTGTCGTTTTCCTCGATATAAACCGCCTTTTGCATAATAATCGGTCCGCCGTCGGGAATCTCGTTTACTATATGCACCGTAGCGCCCGTAACCTTAACACCCTTTTTCAGAGCTGCTTCGTGAACATGAAGCCCGTAGAAGCCCTCACCGCAAAACGACGGTATAAGCGACGGATGAATGTTTATGATTCGGTTTTCGTACTTTTTTGTGAACTCCTTTGAGAGTATTGACATAAAGCCCGCAAGAACAATTAACTGAATATTGTTTTCTTCGAGATTTTTTAAAATCTCTTCTTCAAATTTTTCCTGGCTTCCGAGCTCTTTTTTTGAGCATACAACGGATTTTATACCGTGATTTTCGGCTCTTTTGAGCGCGTATGCAGTCCTTGAGGAGGACACCATCAAAACTATCTCGCCATGCGGTATCTTACCGTTTTCCTGAGCGTTTATAAGAGCCTCAAAATTTGTTCCGCCGCCGGAAACAAAGACGGCTATTTTTGTCTTCAGCATATTTTAACACCGTCTTCGCCGCTTGCGGTTTCACCTATGATATATGCATCTGTGCCGCTTTCGCGAAGGATTCTTACGGCCCTGTCGGCGTCCTCTGGGGCAACTGTTATGCTCATTCCCACGCCCATATTAAAGGTGTTGAACATATCCCTTTCCGGAATGTTGCCGGTTTTTTCGATAATATCGAATACGGGGAGTATTTTAAGAGCTTTTTTCTCGATAACAGCGGTTATGCCTTCCGGCAGGCTTCTCGGGATATTCTCATAAAAGCCGCCGCCGGTTATGTGCGATACAGCCTTAATTTTAACTTCCTTTGCGAGCGCAAGCACGGGCTTTACATATATCTCGGTGGGAGTTAAAAGAGCCTCGCCTATGGTCGAGCCGAGCTCGTCATACGTCTTATCTATACCGCCCTTGTCAAAATCGAATACCTTTCTGACAAGCGAAAATCCGTTTGAATGTACGCCGCTTGAGGGCAGGGCGATTATAACGTCGCCGGCCTTTACCGATTTGTTGTCAAATACATCGGGCTTGTTAACTATGCCTACCGTGAATCCGGCAAGGTCGTAGTCGTCCTCGGGCATCATACCGGGATGCTCGGCTGTTTCACCGCCTATGAGAGCACAGCCGGCTCTGACGCAACCTTCCGCAACGCCAGATACTATTGATGCTATCTTTTCGGGATAGTTTTTTCCGCAAGCGATGTAATCAAGGAAGAAAAGAGGTTTTGCACCACAGCAGATAACGTCGTTTACGCACATTGCAACGCAGTCTATGCCTATGGTGTCGTGCTTGTCTAAAAGCATAGCGATTTTAAGCTTTGTGCCTACGCCGTCGGTGCCGCTTACGAGTATCGGCTCCGAGCACATCTCATCCTTGAGGTCAAAGAGTCCGCCGAAGCCGCCTATATCCGACATTGCTCCCGAGGTGAGAGTCCTTTTGATATGCTGTTTCATAAGCTCAACTGACTTGTATCCGGCGGTTATGTCAACACCGGCAGCCTTGTAGCTCTCGGAAAAGCTCTTTTCCATTATAAATTCTCCTTTTCATTCTTTTCGCTTATCTTCTTTTCAAACTGAGTTTTATTGGTGTCGGCAGGTATTTCTATCGGATACTTGCCGTTGAAGCAGGCGGCACAGAAGTCGAGCTTGCAGCCGTCGGCAAGTTCAAAGACGTGTTCTTCGCTGAGAAATCCGAGCGAATCCGCACCGATTATTTCGCGGATTTCATCTATTGAATGGTTGTTTGCTATAAGGTTTTCGGCCGAGTCTATATCCGTTCCGAAATAGCACGGATGCCTGAACGGGGGAGCCGAAACGCGCACGTGAACCTCTTTTGCCCCTGCGTCGCGGAGCTGTTTAACTATTCTCGCACTTGTTGTTCCTCGGACTATTGAGTCGTCTATCATAACAACTCTTTTGCCCTTTACTGTGGAACCTATCACATTGAGCTTTATCCTGACATCGCTTTCGCGCTGCTCCTGAGTCGGCTGTATAAACGACCTGCCTATATATTTGTTTTTGATAAAGCCCATACCGTAGGGGATACCCGATTTTTTGGCATATCCCATTGCGGCGTCAAGACCGCTGTCGGGCACACCTATTACAACGTCGGCGTCAACGGGATGCTCTTCGGCGAGAAATTCTCCGGCCTTCTGCCTTGCCAAATGAACCGAAGCACCCTCGATAACGGAATCGGGACGTGCGAAATATATATATTCAAATACGCAAAGAGCCTTTTTGCGATCGGAGCAATGACCCTCTATTGAGCGCATACCGTATTTGTCGATAACCACTATTTCGCCGGGGCGCACATCGCGTACATATTCTGCCCCGAGAGTGGATAGAGCACAAGATTCGGAAGCGAATATCGTTTTACCGCCCTTTTTGCCTATGCAAAGCGGACGAAATCCGAGCGGGTCACGCGCCGCTATGAGCTTTGACGGCGACATTATGATAAGAGAATAAGCTCCCTTTAGGCGGTACATTGCCGAAAAGACCGCCGCCTCAATTGACGGAGCGGCAATTCGCTCCTTGGTTATGATGTATGAAATAACCTCGGTGTCGCTTGTCGAGTGAAAAATCGAACCGCTCATCTCAAGTTCTCTGCGAAGCTCGGCGGCGTTTGTAAGATTGCCGTTATGCGCGAGAGCCATGCTGCCCTTTATGTGGTTTACTACCATCGGCTGCGCGTTCTCTCGTGAGCCGCCTCCCGTGGTGCCGTAGCGGACGTGCCCGACAGCCATTTGCCCCATACCGAGCGAAGCAAGTTTTTCACGGCTGAACACGTCATTTACAAGCCCCGCATCCTTGTAGCAGTTAATAACGCCGTCGTCATTTACCGCTATTCCGCAGCTCTCCTGACCGCGGTGTTGAAGTGCAAAGAGCGCATAATATGCCGCGGACGCCACGTCTGCGGTCTCTTCGGAGTATATACCGAAAACGCCGCACTCCTCATGAATACTGTCAAACATATAATACCTCGTAAATTGCTTTTATAAACTGCTTAGTCTTTAAGGCCGAGACGACGGAATACTTCGTTGTAAGCTTCTTCCACATTGCCGAGATCGCGGCGGAAGCGGTCCTTATCGAGCTTCTCGTTTGTCTTGACATCCCAGAGACGGCAAGTGTCGGGCGATATTTCGTCGGCAAGGATTATTGTGCCGTCGGGAAGTCTGCCGAATTCGATTTTAAAGTCAATAAGCTTCATTCCGGCAGAGAGGAAATACTTTTTGAGGCACTCATTTACTTTTCTTGTGTAATTCTTTATTGTGTCGATTTCGTCCTGAGTCGCAAGTCCGAGTGCGAGCGCATAATCGTCGTTGATAAACGGATCGCCGAGTTCATCGTTTTTGTAGCTGAATTCAAGAATGGGGCAGAGGAGCTCTTTTCCCTCGGGAACGCCCATTCTCTTTGAAAAGCTGCCTGCGGCCACATTTCTTACTATTACCTCAAGCGGAACTATTGAAACCTTTTTAACGGCGGTTTCGCGGTCGCTGAGCTCTTTTATAAAATGAGTGGGAACTCCGTCCTTTTCGAGCAGACCGAATACATAGTTTGACATTTTGTTGTTAACTACGCCTTTACCCATTATGGTGCCTTTTTTCTCGCCGTTAAAAGCGGTTGCGTCGTCTTTATAGTCAACTATTACAACGCCGTCCTCATCCGTTGCAAAAACCTTTTTTGCCTTACCTTCATAGAGCTGTTCAAGCTTTTTCATAATTTGTATATCTCCTTCTGTTTTAGTTTTTAAATTGATTTGAAATTATATCATCTTTTTCACGAACCGCTTCGGCCATTTCTTTTCTCATACCGCGCAACTTCTCCCGAAGAGAGTCGTCGGAGAGAGCAAGCATTTGAGCCGCGAGAATTGCGGCGTTTTTGCCTCCGCCCAAAGCCACCGTGGCTACGGGAATGCCGGATGGCATCTGTACCGTGGCCAAAAGTGCGTCGAGTCCTCCGAAAGACGAACCCACCGGAACGCCTATTACCGGTAAAACGGTGTTGGCGGCAAGCACTCCGCCGAGATGAGCCGCCATACCGGCTATTGAAATTATAACTCCGAATCCGTTTTCCTCGGCGTTCTTTGAAAAGGCCGACGCCTCGTCCGGTGTGCGGTGTGCCGACATCACGTGAACCTCAAAAGGTATTTCGAGCTTTTTAAGCTCGGTTGCCGCTTTTTCGGCTGTGGGCAGATCACTGTCAGAGCCCATGATTATTGCAACTTTTTTCATCTTTTGTTCCTCCGGTAAAATATAAAGCGGCGTAGTTTTATACTACGCCGTTCTTTAATAATACATTTTTTCGCAACTATTGCGTTTTTTCATTTTTGCCGCACCTATTTTGCTGCGGTATAATTTTGCACAACGGCAGAGTATTTGCGAATTCATCAAATCATTTCCGTAAAGGCTTTTGATAAAAAGCATTCTTATACCTCCGTCAGCACAAAAACTATACTGTAATTTTACTTTTTACGACAGAAAAAATCAATACCAAAAACCGCGGAATTTTAAAATTGGATACATCAACAAGTATCACAAAATAAAGTAATGCCGTTTGTCTAAAATGACAAGTGCGTCTTACTTTTCGGAGACGGCCTCGGCGGCATTTTTAACGTGCGAGCTTCCTGTCTGCCCGTTGAGCCAATCTGTGATGTCTTTTGTTACGGCGTCACGGTCGATTTCGTTAAGCAGCTCATGTCTGTCGCCGGGATAAAGCTTCATTTCGACCGAACTATGTCCGGTTTTTTTCAATGTCATGAATACCTCGTTTACACCCTTGCCGTATTCACCGACAGGGTCGTTTTCGCCGGCAATTAAAAATATCGGCTTATCATTCGGAACCGCGCGGTACCAGTCTTTGCCCGAGATTTGCTTCAAAAGCGAAAACAGAGTTTCAAAGCCGTTTGCGGTAAAGACAAAGCCGCAGTAGTCGTCGTCTATGTATTTTTTAACCTCTTCCTTGTCCTTCGAAAGCCAGTCGAATTGTGTTTCGTTTTCGGTGCGCTTGTTGTATTTTCCGAAGGCAAGCGAATTGAGAAAGTCCGAACGATGATGGTCGCCGCTGCGCTTTTCAATTGCTCTTGCCAAGGCTATACCAAGACCTGCGGCAGGGTTGGCACCGCTTGTTCCGCACCATATCGTACCGTCTATGGTGTCGGGATATTTTGCAGTATATGCGCGTGCGAGGAACGAACCCATGCTGTGTCCGAAAAGGTACACAGGGAGTCCCGGATATTCGCGTCTTGCTATGTCGTTTAATTGCTTCATATCGTCAACAAGGCTTTCAACGCCGTTTTCACCGAAGTAGCCGAGCTCGCTGTCGTCGCTGACGGAATTGCCGTGCCCCAAAAGGTCGCATATAAATACGGCATAACCGTTTTTACAAAGCTCAACGGCAAATCTTCCGTAGCGGTTAGAGTGCTCAGCCATTCCATGCGTTATCTGAACCACGCCTTTTACGCTTCCGTAGTCTGCGGGGGAAGCCGACTGAGCATATATATCGCAGAGCCCCGATGCTGATTTAAAGCTGTATTCATTGGTTAAAAAGTCCATAATGACACCTCATATGAGAGATTTATAATAATTTAAGCCCGAATCATCAGGCTTTTAATTTGACTATTATATCATACTAATGACGTAATTGTAATGTTGCATTAACATTTTCGTGCATATTCACAATCATTTTCATAAATTTTTGTCTAATCGGACGATATTGTTATTTTGTATGGTTAAAACTCGTAAAAATCGTTGCAAAACATAAAATGATGTGTTATTATTTTATGCATTGAATATGGGGGTATAGCTCAGCTGGGAGAGCGCTTGAATGGCATTCAAGAGGTCAGCGGTTCGATCCCGCTTATCTCCACCAAACTAAAAAACGCACTTCCGCTATTGTCGGCGGAGGTGCTTTTTATCTTTCCGGCAGAATATATCTCCGTGTTCCGTATTTTGCGGCACGATTCTTGCGGCTTTTGAATCGGGCTTTTAAATAATCGGAGGGAGAAAATTTGCGGTTTTCTGCTTTTTGCGAGTATACATATGATGAGGAAGGTCATCGGTTTGCCGAGTACGGAATATGCTGTAAAACAGGTTCGACCGATGTTAAAATACGTGGCATAACTCTCGAAAAGAGCGAAATCAACGAGCTGCTGGCTATGCTGAGATCCGGCAGACCGGAGATGTGTCATATACAATATATAATAGAAGATTTTATAACGCTGAAGAGCAGCGTCATATAGTGCGATAAGCAATCAGCGAAAATGTCGTTTTGCGACACAGGCTCCTATAATCCCAATTTAATAATCGGTCGTCACCGACATCGGCGTGATGTAAAAGCAGATCCTCAAATTGTTTGTGCAATTTGAGGATTTTTTATTGTGCTTTATAATATTTTATGTTATTATTAAATGAAATTTTTTATTGGGGGAATCTTAATGGATTTTAAATCGGATTCATTTATGTACGGATTGGGTATATGTATCGTCCTTTTCGTCATTGCACAGTCGGTGTTTTTCCTTGTGCGCGCCGTGAGGAGGGCAAAAGCACTCGGAATTGAGACCTCGACTGTCAAAAAAACCATCTCATCCAGTGCCGTTTTCACGGTAGCTCCGGCTCTTGCGATAGTTGCTACGGTAATAACTCTTGCTAAGGCTCTCGGTATAGTTCTTCCGTGGATACGTCTTTCGGTAATCGGCGCAATACAGTATGAGGTACCGGCCGCCGAGGCAGCCGTTGAGGCATTCGGAATTTCGAGCGGAATTTCACAGGAGATAACCGATCCCAAGATTTTTGCAACTGCTGCATGGGTTATGACTATCGGCAGCGTTATGCCGCTTGTGCTTGTTCCGTTTGTACTCAAAAAAATACAAAAGGGTATGAATAAGGTCGCGAGTAAGGACAGCAGATGGTCCGACCTTATGTCTGCCGCGGCTTTTATAGGCCTTATTTCCGCCTTTATCGGCAGAGCACTCGCAGGCTCCGGTGATAAATTCGTAGTAGGCGACGGTGCCGGCGTAATGTCCGTAGCGGCACTTCTTTCGTCAATGCTCTTTATGTTCATTCTCGAAAAGCTGTCCGATAAGCATAATATAAATTGGCTCAAGCCTTTTGCCATGCCGTTTAGTATGATACTTGCAATGATACTCGTAATGATACTTGCCAAGGTTCTTCCGTCGGGCATTGCGACATTTGAATGGAGGGGTTAAGGATGAAGAAAAAGAGAAGCTACTCTGACAGCGTTCATTTTTACGGAATTATATGGGATATTGCCGCTTTGCTTGTCTTTATGATGATTCCGGTTTCTATTTGCTTGCATTTGAATGTATGGCCCGAGGCTAAATATATACTCAAGGGACTTTTACCCGTTGCCATGATATTTTACCCGTCGGCGGTTATAGAGGTTCTTACATACACCCCCTTACTCGGTGCCGGCGGAACATACCTCGGCTTTGTAACCGGTAATATTACAAACCTTAAGCTTCCGTGCGGTCTCAATGCCATGGAGAATGCGGGTGTTCGCGCAAATTCGGAGGAAGGCGAGGTTGTATCAACAATCGCAATAGCCACTTCATCTATCGTTACTACGGTAATAATAGCTCTCGGAGTGCTTGTGTTTTCTCCCTTACTTCCGTATATCACGGCAGAGGACTCGCCGCTTACCCCGGCATTTAATCAGGTTGTTCCGGCGCTGTTCGGCGCACTCGGAATAAGCTATTTCCGCAAGCATTGGAAGATATCGATAATACCGCTTGCCGTAATAGTTTTAGTTTTGCTTATCAATGGCTCCGTGGGTTCCGGAGTGCTTATACCCATAGGTGTTGTTGTTGCTCTTCTCAGCACTCATATCCTTTATAAAAAGGGCTGGGTAAAATAATTGCAGGCGATTTAATTAAACAGAAAAAGTGTATTAAGATTGTTTTGGGAGGAATTATCTTATGGTGACACAAAACAGCGGCTCGTCGGTTGATACCGAAAGCGTAAAGACCAAAAGACGCGGCCTTTTCAGCAAAGAAGCCGATGAAGGATATGTGCCGAACAGAGAGCTTTTTGCTTATTCTGCGGCTCTCGCCGGGCAAAATCTCACTTATCAGTTTGTGACACAATGGCTGTTTTATTTCTGTACCGACGTACTTAAAATAGGTGCCAGAAAAGTCGGATTTTTCACCGGATTTTCACGAATTTGGGACGCTCTGAACGACCCGATAGTAGGTGCGGTAATTGACCGCAGAAGATGTAAAAACGGTAAGAAGCTGCATCCGTATCTCGGTAAGCTGCCGATTTTTATCGGCATATTGACTGCTCTTATGTTTGTGGATTTCGGCGTGGGAGAAACCGCGGCCATGGTAATAATCCTCTGCGTTTATATCGGCTGGGATTTTACATATTCATTTCAGGATGTTGCCCTGTGGGGTATGATGTCGTTGATTTCGCCGCACCCTCACGAGCGAGCGAGGGTTTCTCAGTGGCTTAACATAGGCGTCGGAGCGGCGTGTGGCGCAATAAGCCTTATTCCGATGATAATGGGAGCAAGAGAAAAAATAGGAATAAGTGAAAAGCTGTTGTTCCTTATTTTCGGCATTGTATTCGGTTTAGGCGGCGAGCTGATGTCAATACTTGCATACAAGACTAAGGAGCGAGTTGAATTTGTTACACCGCCTAAGCAGTCGCTTCTAAAAGACATTGCGATGCTAAGGTACAATAAAATACTCATTTTACTCTTGCTTGCGCAGATTCTCAACTTCTTCAACGGAGCCATAGCGTGGATATATTTCTTTAAATACTGCGTCAGCGTAAATATCGGCGGCAAGGTTATAAACGGTGAAACGGTGCAATTCTATTACGGCATACTTGTCAGTGCGTTTTCCGCCGTAAGTATGTTCTTTGCCGTAAAGCTTGCAGATAAGCTCGGCGGTATGAAAAATATGGTCGTACTGGCGCAGGTTATGAATGCCGCTTTCAGAGTCGTGGCTTTCTTTATAGGCTTTGACACGCTCCCCAAGATGATAGCGGTAATCGCCATAATATCCATCTCGTCCATACCGACGAATATGGTCGGTATAGCTCAGCGTGCGCTTCTTTGCGATTCCATAGACTATACCGAATGGAAAACCGGCAAGCGAACCGAGGGTATATCAAATTCCATGCAGAATTTGACGAACAAATTCGTAGACGCCTTAAAGCTGATATTCAGCGGACTTGTACTTTCCGGGCTCGGTTACGACGCGAATTTGGGCCTTGAGGGCCAGACGCAGGCTTTTTATAAGGCTCAGTGGCCGCTCTTTATGCTCCTTCCGGCACTTGGTTCTGTGCTCTATCTCATTCCGTTTTTATGCATACGTTATTCAAAGGCTCAGCGTGCGCAGGTCGAAAAGGAACTTGCGGAAAGACACGCGGAATCACTTGCAAATGATGAAACCGAATCCGTCAAATAAACATAATAATACGGCGTTTTGCGTATATAATTCGTGCAAAACCGAATAATTATACATTACACTTGCATAATTTGACTGATAGTGATATTATATATCCATTAAATTATTACGGAGGAATCGTAATGAAAAAAGCATTAAAAGTAATTTCGCTTATGCTCGTAGCCGTTTTAATGGTTATGTCGTTTGCAGCCTGCGGCAGCAAGGATGACACGGCACCCGGCTCGGATACGTCCAAGGAAGCAAAAACACCGGCAGTTAAGGTAATCGACGTTAACCTTACGGATGAAGAATATGCGTTCGGCGTTGACAAGAATCAGCCCGAGCTTCTCGAAAAGGTCAACAGCTTTATTGCCGAAATCAAAGCTAACGGAACTTTCGACGCAATATGCAATAAATATTTCGCCGGCGGCACTCCCGATGTAATCAAGTCAGCTGCTCTTGATTCTACCAAGGATCAGCTTGTGGTTGCCACCAACGCGGCTTTTGAACCGTTTGAGTATACAAACGGCGACGGTTACAGCGGTATCGATATGGAAATAGCAAAGGCTCTTGCGGATTATCTCGGCAAAGAGCTCGTTATCCAGAATATGGACTTTGACTCGGTTTGCCTCTCGGTAGGTCAGCACAAGTGCGATGTCGCAATGGCAGGTCTTACCGTAAAGGCCGAGAGAGAAGAGTATGTCACTTTCTCTACTCCTTATTACAAGGCTTCTCAGAGACTTGTAGTTAAGGGCTCCGATACCAAGTTTGACGGTTGCACCGACGTCGCTTCTGTTGAGGCTATCCTCAACACTCTTGACAGCAGTGTAAAAATAGGCGTTCAAAACGGTACCACAGGTCAGCTTTACTGCGAGGGCGACGCGGAGATGGAGTTCCCCGGACTTAAAGCTGTTTGTGTAGGCTACAAGAGCGGTTCTCTTGCCGTTCAGGATATGATCAACGGCAATATCAATTATGTTATAATTGATGCTGCTCCCGCGGCTTGCATTGCTCAGTCTATCAACGAAGTAAACTGAACTACGGTTAAGACTTAACACTTCAATGCCTCACCTAATAAAAGTGGGGCATTGTTTATATTAAAGTAAGGATTTTGATACATGGGTAATTTTGATATTAGGGTCAAGCGCTTTATTGATGTATTTATAAACGCAGGTGCCTATAACAAGGTTCTGTTAGGCCTTAAAAATACTATTATAATAGCTGTATTGGGTCTTGTTATCGGTATACTTATAGGTACTCTTATAGCCACAATCAGAGTTTTGCCGAAATACAGAAGACTGCCTCGTATTTTAAACGGCTTTTGCAGCTTCTATGTAAGCCTTTTCAGAGGAACGCCGGTAGTTGTGCAGCTTCTTGTGTTTTACTATGTGCTTTTACCTCTGTTAAACATTAAAATGACGTCGGTTGCGGTATCCGTATGTGTGTTCGGGCTTAACAGCGCGGCATATGTTTCCGAGATAATGCGAAGCGGCATACAGTCGGTCGACCCCGGCCAAATGGAGGGCGGCAGAGCCGTAGGTATGAGCTACGGAACCACGATGATGAAAATTATCATTCCGCAGGCAATAAAAAATATTCTGCCTACGCTCGGCAACGAATTTATCTCTCTTATAAAAGAGACATCGGTAGTAAGCTTCGTCGGCGCTACCGACCTTTACGTTGCATTCAACTATATAGGCAGCAACAGCTATGAATTTATGGTGCCGTATCTTGTTATGGCAATCATTTATATTTTGATGGTGCTGATAATCAGCTTCTTCATTAAGATTATGGAAAGGAGCCTGAAGAAGAGTGATAGAAGTCATTGATCTTTGCAAAAGCTTCGGCGACCTCTCCGTGCTAAAGGGTATTAACCTTAAAATAGAGCAGGGCGAAAAGGTAGTTATAATAGGGCCGTCGGGTTCCGGTAAAAGCACGCTGCTTCGTTGCCTTAACTGTATGGAGGATCCTACGTCCGGCAAGGTGCTTTATCACGGAGTAGACCTTACAGATATGAAAGTCAATATTAACAGGCAGCGCGAAAAGATAGGAATGGTCTTTCAGCACTTTAATCTCTTTAACAACAAGACCGTTATAGAGAATATAATGCTGTCACCCGTGCTTTGTGAGAAACGCAGAATGAGAAAGCTTCGCCGTCAAAGGGCACTCGGCAAAGCCGATACCAAAGAACCCGTCAAGACCACTAAGCAGATAAAAGAGGAAGCGCATAAAAATGCTCTTGAGCTTCTCGACAGAATAGGACTTGCCGATAAGGCCGATGTGTATCCGTCTCAGCTTTCAGGCGGTTACAATCCTACCTATGCCGATACAGTCGCAGACGAGGTTTACAATGACCGTATGGGCAATATAAGCGATGCAGAAAGTACATTTAGAGGACTTGCACAACAGGATTATCAGTCAAAGCAGGAGAAAAACGCAAATGTGCTTAACCTCTATAACACGCTTGAGGGTACGGATTACAGCCGTAATCGTGACACGGTAGGAGACTACAAGAACTATCTTAATCTTCTTGCAAGCAGGTACTCAACCGACAGACAGGCAGACACAAACCTTGACAGCGCTAATAATGATGTTTACTCAGCAAAACTTAACGGAGCAGTAAATAATCTCTCATCAGCAAGAGCAGCAGACAGTCAACGCTATTTGTATGACACGGTAAGTGCCAATCAGCTTGCACAAAATGCACAGGCTGAAAGAGAAAACGCTCAGAAGATTGAATACGATAAAATAAATCTGCTTATGACGCTTATGTTAAGGCTCAGACAGAGTTGGCAAAAGAACAGAAAGCTGCACAGGAGAAAGAGGATAACCGCAGATACAGAGCGGCATATGATAAGTTCGTAGATGCATATGACCTTAAAAATGCTAAGTATGAATACAAGGTCGGTCAGCTTGCACAGGGCTATTATAACGGCTACATCACGCTTGACGAAATGGACTATATTGCCGATAAGCTCAATGTCAGCACGGCTGACCTGACAAGCACGCTTGACAGGATGAGCAAAAACGGTGGAACGCTTAATGATGACCACTACGGCGGGGCGGACTCTATCAGGATCTGGAAAAACA
>ERZ780083.332-NODE-332-length-18542-cov-9.308487_pt1 | contig 18542 bp, 13 predicted proteins | sample MGYA00511838_ERZ780083 | MGnify/ENA primary metagenome ERZ780083 (study PRJEB29588, sample SAMEA2152602) | human gut metagenome | biome: human gut; feature: human-associated habitat; material: faeces | place: Denmark | collected 2008/2010 ...
GAAGCTGGCGATGACGCTCCCGCCGCGGCAGGTGTCCTGCGGCGTGACGGATATCCTGATGCACACGCTCGACCGGTACTTTACACCGGCGGACGACAACGAGCTGACCGATGCGCTGGCCGAGGCGCTGCTGCGCGTGGTCATCCGCAACGGCCCGAAGGTCGTTGAAAACGAAAACGATCTGCACGCCATGAGCGAGATCATGTGGTGCGGCAGCGTCTCACACAACGGCCTGACCGGCCTTGGCGCGCCGCGTGAATTCACCACGCATCAGCTCGGCCATGCGCTGAGCGAGAAATTCGACGCCATCCACGGAGAAACGCTTTCCGCCATGTGGGGCAGCTGGGCGCGGTATGTGTGGGAGACGAAGCCCGCGCGGTTTGCACGCTTTGCAAGAAACGTCTGGGACGTGGACGATGTGGACGCGGACGAGGCGGCGATGCTCGGCATCGAGGCGACGGAGAATTTCTTCCGGAGCCTGCATATGCCGGTGAGTCTCGGTGAGCTGAAGGACGTCGGCGTGCAGAGCGAGGAGGGCCTTCAGGAGCTGGCGCTGCGGTGCAGCTATCAGAAAACGAGGACCATCGGCAGCTTCCGCGTGCTCGGCTATGACGAAATGCTGGAAATTTACCGGCTTGCGAACCACTGAGGAAAAAATATGCAGAAGATCGCCATTGCGGGCTACGGAACGGTCGGCGGCGGTGTGGCGGAGATCCTTCGCCGCAATGCCGCGAAAATCGCCGAAAGCGCCGGAGAGCCTGTCGAACTCAAATACATTCTTGTCCGGAGAGATTTTCCCGGCGACCCGTTTGAAAAGGAAATGGTGCGGGACTTTTCCGTGATCGAGTCCGATCCGGAGGTCACGATCCTTGTCGAGACGATCGGCGGCTGCGGCGCGGCGCTGGAATACTGCATGCGCGCCCTGAAGGCGGGGAAAAGCGTCGTAACGGCCAACAAGCAGCTCGTCGCCGAGCATGGCGCGGCGCTCATGGAGCTTGCGCGGGAGTATGGCGCGGGCTTCCTGTTCGAGGCCTCCGTCGCGGGCGGCATCCCGGTGCTCCATCCGCTTTCGCGCTGTCTTGGCGCGAACGTGCTGGAGGAGGTCTCGGGCATCCTCAACGGCACGACCAACTATATCCTGACGCAGATGCTGGAAAACGGGCAGAGCTATGACGCCGCCCTGCGCGAGGCACAGCGGCTCGGATACGCGGAGGCGGATCCCGCCGCCGACGTGGAGGGCCTTGACGCCGGTCGTAAGATCTGTATTCTGGCCGGGCTTGCGTTCGGGAAAAACGTCGCGCCGGATCGGATATCCGTCGAAGGTATTACGAAAATTACGGCGCTCGACGCGGCCTTTGCCGCTGCGGGCGGTATGAAGCTCCGCCTGCTGGGAAGAGCCGTGCAAAGCGAAAACGGACTGTTTGTCTTTGTCTCACCGCATTTTGTCCCCGGAACGCAGCTTCTCGCGGGCATCGGCGGCGTCAACAATGCCGTGGAGATCTGCGGCAGCGAGGTCGGACGGGTCCAGTTCGCAGGCCCCGGCGCCGGACGCTATCCAACGGCCAGCGCGGTGCTGGGCGACGTGATCGAGCTTGCGGGAAATCCCGGCAGGCAGCGGTGCGCATGGAGCGCGGAGCCTGCGCGGCTGGCGCCGCTTGAGGATTTTAAAGCGCGCTGGTTTGTGCGCACAAAGGAACGGCGCGGCGCTGTGGAGGAAAGACTCGGCGCGGTGCGCTGGCTCCCGGCGCAGATGGGCTGGCAGGGCGGCTTTACGGAAAAGCTCCCGCGCCGTGCGCTTTCGGAAAGCGGACTGCGGCTCGAGGCGGTTTTCCCGGTCAGGGAATTATGATCCCGGAGGAATACTATGGCATTGATCGTACAGAAATTCGGCGGAAGCTCCGTCGCGGATGCGCAGCGGATCTTCCATGTCGCGGAAATCATTACAAAAACCTATCAGCAGGGGAATTCCGTCTGCGTCGTGCTGTCCGCGCAGGGCGATACGACCGACGATCTGATCGAAAAGGCACGGGAGATCAACCCGGACGCATCCCGGCGCGAAATGGACATGCTCCTGAGCTGCGGCGAACAGATGTCCATTGCCCTCATGGCAATGGCAATCGAAAAGCTTGGCTTCCCGGTCGTTTCGCTTTGCGCATGGCAGATCGGTATGGCGACGGATTCCAACCACTCCGCCGCGCACATCACCAAGGTAGACTGTGAGCGCGTAAAGGAAGAGCTGGATCGCAAGCGCATCGTCCTTGTTGCGGGCTTTCAGGGTGTGGACCGCACCGGCGACATCACCACGCTCGGGCGCGGCGGCTCAGACACGACGGCTGTTGCGCTGGCCGTTGCGCTTCAGGCAGACCTCTGCCAGATCTACACAGACGTGGACGGCGTCTATACCAGCGACCCGCGCATCGTTCCCGAAGCGCGGAAGCTATCGGAGATCACCTATGACGAAATGCTGGAGCTTGCCTCCATGGGCGCGCAGGTGCTCCACAACCGCTCCGTCGAGCTTGCCAAGAGCTACGGCGTTCAGCTCGAGGTGCTCTCCAGCTTTACCGGCAATCCCGGCACCATCGTCAAGGAGGTAGTCAAAAAAGTGGAAAAAACCTATATTACCGGCGTCGCGCAGGATAAAAAGATCGCCCGCTTCGCTCTGGTCGGTCTGGAGGATGTTCCGGGCGTCGCCTATAAGCTCTTCAATCTGCTCGCCAAGGACAAGATCAACGTCGATATGATCATTCAGTCGCTCGGCCACGACGAGCGCAAGGACATTATCTTCACCGTCGCCGACAAGGATTCCATGGCCTGCGCCCGTCTGCTCGATGAAAACAAGGACGTCCTGAAATATGACCACATGGATATCAACACCGGCGTCTCCAAGGTCTCCATCGTCGGCGCCGGTATGCTCGAAAACGCGGGCGTCGCCGCCAAAATGTTTGAAGCCCTCTATCAGGCCCATATCAACATCCACATGATCTCCACCAGCGAGATCAAGGTGTCTGTCCTGATCGATAAGGAGGATTCCGACAGGGCGGTGAGAGTTATTCACAACATTTTCTTCCAGTAAACCTCCGCAGCGGATCTTTTCCGGCAATACTGCGTTGCTGCGGACTCGACGTACACACGGTACGCCTTCGCCCTTGCGCCTTGTCTTGCCGGAAAATCTCCCGCTGCGGGCAGCGGCTTTTCCGAGTATACGGCGTGGCGAACGCCGCGTCATAAAGCTGTGACCCCTCGTCATATGGTATGACGAGGGGGTCGTTTTCATGAAAAAGCGATACGCACTGGCCTTTCTGCTGACTGCGCTGGCCGGGACGGCACTGCATTTTGCCTACGACTGGTGTCCGTCGCCGCTCGTGGGACTGTTTGCGCCGGTGAACGAAAGCGTCTGGGAGCATCTCAAGCTCCTGTTCTGGCCGTTTCTGGCGGCGGGCTTCGCGCTGACCCGCGGGCAGGCGGAAAAGCCTGCGGCATGGAGCGGCTTCCTGCTGGCGGAGCTGGGAATGCCGGTCTTTCTGATCGGGATCTATTACACGCTTCATGCGGGCTTCGGCGTGCAGAGCGTGTACGTGGACATCGGACTGTATTATCTGACGCTCGGACTGGGCTTCGCGGCGGCCCTCCGCGTGAACAGGAGCGGGCGGCTCGGGTGGTTGGCCGGTGTGCTCGTGATCCTGACGGGACTTTACGGCGCGGCGCTGATCCTGTTTACGCTTGCGCCGCCGGAGCTTCCGATCTTCATGGCGGTTTCGTGACTTTTTGCGATTTTTGTGCTTGACAACGGGATATCTGCGTGCTAAAATGCTCGAAGAGAAAACAAAGCAGGAGCAGCAGCGCCTCACCCCCAGCATTGGCGAAGGGGTCCATAATGTACAGTCTCGGTATGAGTATGTCATTGTGTGCGGGTGCTTTGCGGCATCCGCACTTTGCATTTGGGGGTGCTTTATCATCGGTAAATTAGATCATCAGATCAACGAGGAGATCCGCGATAAGGAGCTTCGCGTGATCGGAGCCAATGGCGACCAACTTGGTATCATGTCGTCTGCCGACGCGCTCGCGCTGGCGGAGGAGAAGGAGCTTGACCTTGTCAAGATCGCGCCGAACGCCGTTCCGCCGGTCTGCAAGATCATGGACTACGGAAAATTCCGCTTCGAGCAGCTGAAGAAGGAAAAGGAAGCCAAGAAGAATCAGCGCGTGGTCGAGGTCAAGGAGATCCGTATGTCTCCCAGCATCGATACCAATGACCTCAATACGAAGGTCAAGAACGCCATGAAGTTCCTGAACGATGGCAACCGAGTCAAAGTCACCGTCCGCTTCCGCGGCCGCGAAATGGCGCACACGTCGCTTGGCGAGGTGCTGCTCAAGCAGTTCGGAGAGAGCTGCGCCGAGGTCGCAACGGTCGAAAAAGGAGCAAAGCTCGAGGGACGCAATATGTCCATGTTCCTGAGTCCCAAAAACTCAAAATAAACGTAAGCAAGAATCGGAAGGAGAACTACTATGCCCAAGCTGAAATCCCATAGCGGCGCGAAGAAAAGATTCAACCTGACCAAGAACGGCAAGGTCAAGAGAGCGCACGCATTCAAGAGCCATATCCTCACCAAGAAGACGACCAAGCGTACCCGTAACCTTCGCAAGAACGGCTATGCCGACGTCACTGTGGAAGATATCGTGAAAAAGATGATCCCCTACAAATAATAGGGATCGACGACACATAGGAGGATTAAAAAATGGCAAGAGTTAAAGGCGCAATGATGACGCGCAAGAGAAGAAATAAAGTTCTGAAGCTGGCGAAGTCTTACTGGGGCTCCAAGTCCCGTCACTTCAAGATGGCCAAGCAGGCTGTCTTTAAGTCCGGCGTTTACGCATATGCAGGCCGCAAGCAGAAGAAGCGCGAGTTCCGCAACCTGTGGATCACCCGTATCTCCGCGGCTGTCGCTCCCTACGGCATCAACTATTCCCGTTTCATGTACGGCCTGAAGAAGTCCGGCATCGAGATGAACCGCAAGGCTCTGTCCGAGCTGGCCATCACCGATCCCGAGGCGTTCAAGATCCTCGTCGAGACCGCGAAGAAGGCTCTGTAATTTATAGCGAACATAAGCGGCCGCAGGCGATGCCTGCGGCCGTTCAATATTTTCCGCAGCCCCGTCGGAGCGATCCGGCGGGGCTGAGAAATGGATGAAAACCTTTATGATACGCTCAAGCTCCCGTCCACGGCTGTGGGCGGGAGCTTCTGCATACGAATATGTATCGGCAGCTTATTCCTTGACGGTGCCGTCGGCGTTGAAAACGGGGAGCTTTTCGAGATAGATGATGTCGCTGCGATCCTGCGCGTCACCCTCGGCCAGAACAGCCATGCGTCCGGCTACGGTGCCGCCGGCCTCCGCGACCAGCTCCTCCATCGCCTTGAGCGATTCGCCGGTGGAGATCACGTCGTCCACGATCAGGATCCTCTTGCCGCGAATGAGCGCCGCCTCCTCACCGCCGAGATAAAGATCCTGCTCATGCTGGGTGGTGATGGAGTGGACGGTCACATGGATGGCGTCGGTCAGATAGACCTTGAGGCCCTTGCGGGCGATGAAGTAGGTCTTTGCGCCGCTCTGACGGGCCATTTCGTGGATCAGGGGGATGCTCTTGGCCTCAGCGGTGAGCAGATAGTCGTAATCCTTCGGCGCGCGCGCCAGAAGCTCGCGCGCACAGGCAACGGTCAGCTCCGCGTCGCCGAACATGATAAAAGCGCCGATGTAGAAATTGTCCGAAACCCTGCACAGGGGAAGCTCACGTTCCAGACCGGCGATGTTCATTTTATATTTCATGATTCCTCGTCTCCTTATGCCGGTCAGACCGGCGAATATCCATATGTTTTTATTATAAATGTTGATGGAGGAAAAGTCAATCACAGACCCCGCGCGGAGGGCGCTTTTGCGTGAGATCTGTCGGAAGAAAAATTTTTTTACATGGGCTGCAACCAACGGCGGATTTTTCCGTCTTATAGAGCAGAACACAAAAGGAGGCACACAGGATGAAAAAAGCCATCGCGCTGGCGCTGGCGGCAGCGCTGCTCACCGGGCTTGCAATCTCCGCAGTGCTCCGGCAGAGGACGCCGCGGCCGGAGCGGCTGACGGCGCAGCCCACTTCCAGGGAGATGGTGGAGCTGGTGCGGACGCTGCGCGGGAAATCTTAATTATTCTGAATTTCCGAAGCTGCCGCTTCCATTTTTCTGGTCCGTATGGTATGATTCCATCGTAAAAAAGTATCCAAACTTCATTTCAGGAGGAAAATAGAATGACGAAGAGAATTCTGGCGCTCCTGCTGGCGGTCTGTATGCTGGCAGGCGTCATGGCCGGCTGCAATAAGACGAATGCAGACCCCAGCAAGCCGGACAGCAGTGATTCAAACAATGGCGGCGGCACTCAGAAGCCCGATTCCCAGACGAGTGACGCGACAAAGCAGACCAGCGCGAAATACGTCTATACGACGGATTACGTCAATCTGACGCTGGAACTGGCGGAGGACGAGAGCCTCAATTACCTCAACACGCTCTGCGTGTCCGGGAACTACCTCTATGTCACGGCGGACATCTCCAAGGGCGTCCCCGGCGGCACCGAGGGCGGCGATGACGACATGGGCATAGCACCGCTGGATGACGGCTTTGCAGCCAATGCCGAGGGCGGCGACATGACGCTGGTCGGCGGCGAAGAGGCTCCCATTGAGATGCCGGTCGTCGGCGACGAGGTCGCAAGTCAGCCTGCCGATACCGAAACGGACGGCGAAGAGCCGGCCACGGAAGAGCCGGCTGAGGAGCCTGCACCCGACGAGCCGACGATTGAGCCGTCTGATCCCGGCGAGTGGTACACCTCGGAGACACGCTTGTATCAGGTCGATCTGGCGACCGGTGTCGCGACGCAGTTTGCCGGTTACACCACGCCGGAGATCCCGGAGGGCTATCAGGGCTATACCAACATCAATCAGATACTGACAGGCGCGGATGGCACGATCTGGATCTATGACACGATGAACTGCTACCACTACAACCTTCCGGAGGACTTCGATCCTGAGACGGAGAACGAGTGGGACTACTATGAGGACGGCCCCTCGACGTACCGCCTCCAGCTTTACGGCGCGGACGGCACGCTGAAGCAGACCATCGACCTGTCCCCGGAGAATGGCGACGAGAGCGGAAACTCCAAGAATTTTGCCTTTGTGGATGGAAAGAGCCAGCTCTATTTCTACGACTGGAACACCAATGAGGTGACGATCGAGAATGCAGACGGCAAGATCCTCAAGACACTGGAGGTTGGCGACAATGGCGGCTATATCTCCAACTTCTGCGGCAAAGCCGCGCTCCAGAGCTATACGGATACCGGCACGGAGCTTCGACTGATCGACCCGGATACGTTCGAGCTGAGCGACCCGATCGAGACCCCCGCGAACGCATGGACCTTCCTTGCCTCCTATGACGAGGCCTACGACTATTATTTCCTGCTCAACGGCGACGTCTACGGCTACAAGCAGAAGGAGCAGGTCAGCGAACAGGTCGTCTCCTGGATGGACTGCGATATCAACTCTGACAATATCTGGGGTACATATGCGCTGGAGGACGGCCGCATCCTCGGCATCCTCAATGAGAGCGGCAATGACATGATGCTCGACGGTGCGATCAGCGGCGTTGCCAGAGCGGAAGCGGCCACAAATGCGGCAAGCGGCTACTCGCTGGTGTTCCTCACAAAGACGGACGCTGCGAACGTCAAGCCCAAGACGGTGCTGACCATGGCCTGCATGAATGTTCCATGGGAGCTCAAGAGCCGCATCGTTGAGTTCAACAAGTTGAGCGAGGATTACCGCATCATCATCAAGGATTACAGCCAGTACGCCACGAACGATGACTACTATGCCGGCCTGACCAAGCTCAACACGGAGATCATTTCCGGACAGATCCCGGATATCTTCTATACGGCCAACATGCCAATCACACAGTACGCCGGACAGGGCATTCTGGAGGATCTGAGGCCGTACATCGACAAGGACAGTGAGCTGAGCGGCGATGCGCTCATGACGCATGTTCTGGACGCGGCAAGCATGGACGGACACCTGTATCAGGCGTTCAGCGCCTTCAGTATTCAGACGGCCATCGGCCTGACGAAGATCGTCGGCGACTATGACGAGTGGACGCTTGCCAATATTAAGGACGCCATGACGAAGCTTCAGCCAGAAGCGACGGTGTTCGACGTGTACTACACCCGCGACAGTATGCTCCAGAACTGCCTGTCCCGCAGCTACAGCTCGTTCGTCAACCGGGTGACCGGTGAGTGTAATTTTGACGGCCAGGACTTCCGCGACCTGCTGGAGTTCATTAACTCGTTCCCGGTCGATTACGACTACAGCAATTACGACTATAACAAGAATCCCGGCGGCGCAGAATCGATGAAGCGCGGCTTGCAGCTGCTGATGGACGCGGGCGTTTTTTCGCTCGACTCCTTCCTCTACACGCTCGCTTCCTTCGGCGGCGAGGAGGTCTCCTACGTCGGCTATCCGAGCACGACAGGCAACAATAATGTTTTCTCCCTTTATGACGGCCTGTGCATTTCCTCGACCTGCGCGGACAAGGATGGCGCATGGCAGTTCGTGCGGACGCTTTTCACCAAGGAGTATCAGGAGGAGAACAGCTACTACGGCCTGCCGACCAACGCGGCGGTATTCAACGAGCAGATCAAGAATCTCATGACGATCGAATACCAGACCGATGCGGACGGCAATCCGCTCCTCGACGAGAACGGCGAGAAGCTCGTCAACCCGAAGGCAAGCTACTGGTTTGACGAGAACAACCAGTATACCATTGATGTTATGACGCAGGAGCAGCTCGATCAGATCATGGCACTCTACAGCAGTACAGAGCTGGTCAGCCAGAACGACGAGGAGGTCATGAACATCATCAAGGGCGAGACGGAGGCCTACTTCGCAGGCTCCAAGACCCTCGACGATACTGTTCGCCTGATCCAGAACCGCGTCAGCCTGTACGTGGCCGAGCAGAAGTAATTCAAGATCAGAAAGCAGCCCCGGCGCTCACTTGAGCGCCGGGGCGTTCTGTTTGCGTGCGAAAAGGAAGCGTCAGTTGACAAGGCCACACATGCTTGCGGGTCGGCTTAGGGTGTATTCTTCCAACTCCCAACGCACCCGGACAGCGGGGTTTTTCACGCTGCACTGCGTCATTTTTCCTTGAAATACGTCACGCCCGCCAACGAGGATAACGATGCCTGACGTCGTTTTGCCTCGTGAAAAACCGTGTGTGCCCTTGCCAGCTGACGCAAGGAAAGACTCCCACTGGATGTATCCAGCGGGAGCCTTTTGATGTCCCTTGTGCGGAACGTCCATCGGCGCTCCGCTTTTCGGTTGGTCATTCAGGAAGCCTTGACGGTGAAGTCCACGGTGGTGGAGAGCTTGCGGTTGAAGTAGATCGAGAGCGTGTACTTGCCGGGTGTCTGCGGTGTGCGCGGGAAGGAGCCGGTACACTTCTTATTTGTCCACATATCCTTCCAGACGGCGCTGGATTCCTCCAGATCGACGACCTTTCCGTCGGAGTTGTTGTGGATCACGGCCAGAATGCTGACCGAGCCGTCGTTCGACGGGATATCGGAGGTCGCCTCCAGAACGTAGGCGATCTTTTCCGAGGTGCTGAACTCGGTGCGGGCCGCGCCGAGATTCTGGATCGTCCAGTCCTCCTTATCCGGGCAGAGGAAGAGGCCTGGGTAGACGCTGAGGCTGTGCTTTTCGGCCTCCTGCGTGGAGAAGCCCAGCGTGGAGGGATAGCCCTCGAGCTTTTCGCCGCTGACAAGCGCCAGCGTCACGGTGTACGACGCATTCGGGATCAGCGTGTCCGACGGGAAAACATAGGATGCCGTGTCTGTCTCTACGCTGACCGGCTCCGCACTGTCAACACCGTCGAGCTGATAGGTGATGCGCCATTTGTTCTCCGCCGGATCGACCTTACATGTCCAGTCCAGCCGGATGCTGCCCGTTTCCTCGTCGAGTGCAGCCTCAAAGGAGGTCAGCTCCGTCGTGCGCGGCGAGACGGTCGCCGTACAGCTCTGAAGCATGTTGGGCGCGGAGATCGTAACGGTATAGTCCTCGCCGGACACCAGATCTTCAAAGGTGGCGGTCGGCGCGGTGACGACCTGTGTCTCGGAATAGTCGTTGGGGCCGGTGAGCGTGACGGTCCAGCTTTCCGGCGCGTCGCCCTCGTAGTTCCAGGACAGAACGACGGAGGAACTGGAGGTGGCGATGGCGAGGCTGCCGACGATATCAACAGTCGGAACGGTCGAGTAGGACGCGGTCAGGACGCCGCGAAGACGCGTGCCCTCCGGCTCCTGAAGCTCGAAGGTGTATTCCTTGCCGGATTGCAGATTTGCAATGGTGGTGGAATGACCGGAGAAGGTGGCTGTGATAGGCTCTACGCCGTCGGCGTAATAGCTTACCGACCAGATGCCGGGATCCGGGCCGTTGAGCGTCAGATTCAGCTCGACCTGTGAGATGGAGACACCCGTTGCATCGAAGCTCAGAATGTTGGTCTCGGGAACGGTCGTGGCGCGGAGCGTATAGGTGCCTGTCAGCCGTTCGCCGTTGGCAGGCTCGGCAGTGATGGTGTATTCCGTGCCGGGCGTCAGCTCCGTGAAGAGGACGTCCTGTCCGGCGGTGTAGCCGGCGCGCGTCGTGTTGCCGTAGGCATCGGAGCAGACAAGGCTGAACGTGCCGGACTTTTCATTGGTATCGACCTTTACGGAGATGGCGTTCGTATCGCGGGTGACAACGGAAATGTTGTTGATGTGCAGGGTGGCAGGGCTATAGATCAGGAAATACCATGCCGCCGCGCCAAGCGCCAGCAGCAATACAATGACGGCCGTGATGATGGGCCACTTTTTCTTCGGCTTACGGCGCTTGCGCGTCTTGGAGGACTCTCCCTCCGGGAGCTTGTCGGTCTCCTCCTGCGGCTCGAGCGAGTTGAGCAGCGCGCCGGGCGCTTCGTCGATGTTCTGGTGAACGGACTCGATGATGGAGCTGAGCATATCGGTGTCGGGGGAGAAATTCTGCTTGAAATCCTCGGGAAGGGCCTCAGCATCGGCAAACTGCACCGGCTCGACCTCTTCCTCGGTCTCCGTTGTGTCGATCGGCTCGGGATCGGCGACGATGGGCGGGACGATCAGCGTATCCGTCAGCTGATTGCGCTTCATGTAGTCCACGAGCGCCTGCCGGAATTCATCCGGCGTCTTGTACCGGTCCTCCGGCTTGAACGCGCAGGCCTTGAGAATGATCTCTGCCATCTCGTAGTCGGCGTACATCGGCGCGGGAAGCGCCTCGCCTGTGACGCGGAGCTTGTCCGCCGCGCGCGGCGTGGTCTTTTCATCCTCGAACGGGCCATGGTTGCCATTGAAAATGCGGTAGAGGATCAGACCGGTCGAATAGATGTCGGTCGTGGGATCGATGGTGCCGACCAGCTCGAAAAGCTCCGGCGCAGAGTAGGAGCTGAGCATGTGCTCCGGCATGGAGCAGTATTTCAGCTCGTCGATCTTCGCAATGCCGAGGTCGCCGAGAACGAAATGCCCCTGCGCATTGAGATAGATGTTGGACGGCTTGACGTCGCGGTGGATCAGACCCGCCGCGCGCAGATCGACCAGCGCATTGCAGAGATCCATGCCGAGATTGACGGCAGTGAGCTGCGTCATGGCGTTGTCGTTCAGGTATTCGACAAGCGTTTTGCGCTGCTCCGCCAGAAGATAGACGTCATAGCCGACGGCGTCCTCCTTCGGCTCGATCTGGTAGCTGCGGTAAGCCGCCAGATTGGGGCTGCTGGAAAGCGACTCGAGCGTTTCCAGCTCCTTTTGATAATCCGCTACGACCTGCTCATAATATTTCTGGGCCTCCTCGGCAGACGCGGCGGCACCGGTATAGATCAGTGCGTCTACCTGCGTCTGGGATTCCGGGACGGAAATATGCTTGAGAATGTAAATCTGGCCGCTCTTTGTGCTCCGCATGGTATATACGGAGGTGCCGCCGCGGGTACTGATGCACTGCACGACCTCCATGTTGGACAGCAGTGGGGAAATGAGCTTGAGTTGGGCCAAATAGTTCGCCTCCTTGCCTGCGCGCGGTCTCCGCCGCGCGGCGTGTGGCACAGGCCGTCTCCCGGAGGGTAAACGGCCTGAGCCTATGATGCTTCTTATTTTAGGACATTTTTAAGAAAAATGCAATACGATATATTGTGTTATCCACTTGGAAAATGGGGAATTCTGTGATATGATAAATTAGATTTGTCAGCAGACGGTCGCTTTGACGCCCCGGAAGCCTTTCCGGGTGCGCAGGTTTCAGATATGGAGGTTATCAAATGGATCTGAGGGTCTGTGAATATTGCGGAATGGAGTACAGCGCGGATGCGTCGGTCTGCCCGATCTGCGGGCGGCCGGCGACGCCGGGAGCCGCAGTGCATCCGGCGGAGACCGTGGTGGATACGGGCGCGCGTACCGCGCCGAAGAAGGGCGGCAAATTTGCCGCGAAGAAGGGAAGCGGCGGAAAGAAAGCCGCGCCTGTGCAGAAGCCGGCGGAGCCGGGCGGAAATATCTACGCGATCCCGAAGTGGATGATGGCCGCGATCTGCGTGATCCTCGGGCTGGCGGTCGCGGCGGGCGCGGTGTTCGCGCTGTACCAGATCGGATACCTTGATCAGAGCTTTGTTTCACTCAAATTCCAGGACGAGAGCACAGCACCGATCCCGAAGGAGACGGAGGAGCAGCCGCAGAAAACGCCGGAGCAGCGCTACACCAACGAGGAGGACTATCACGCGGACCCGGTCGAGGAGGAGCAGAAGGATCTGAGCGTTCCGTGTACTGGCGTGTCGCTGGACAAGACCGCGATCACGTTCCAGGAGACGGAGCAGTTCTCCAATGTCGTCGTCCGGACAGAGCCTGCCGGATGCACGGAGGAGATCACGTTCACGTCTGCCGATGAAAGCGTTGCGACCGTGAATCAGCAGGGCAAGATCGTTGCGGTCAACGGCGGCTCGACGGAGATCACCGCGACCTGCGGCGCGTATTCGGCGGTATGCCTTGTGACCTGCGATTTCGCCCGCACCGAGGATGAAAACGAGGCGGACGCGCAGCTGCCGGCGCTCAGCAGCGACGACATGACCTTCACCTATCCCGGCGAGCAGGCCACGCTTCTGGTCAGCAACGTGCCGGAGGAGGCGGAGATCCTGTTCTCCAGCGCGGATGAAGGTATTGCGACGGTCTCGTCCAGCGGCGTCATTACCGCGATGAGCAGCGGCACCACCACGGTCACGGTTCAGACGATGGGCCAGACGCTGGAATGCGTCGTCCGGTGCAGCCTGAACGGTGCGGGTGCGGACGGCGAGGAGACGGGCTGCACGCTCAGCAACTATGACGTTACGATGGGCTATAAGGGTGAATATTTCCGCCTGACGCTCAAGGATCCCGAGGGCAAGACCATCACGGGCCTTGTCTGGACATCCGGAGACACCAGCGTCTGCACGGTCGATGAAAAGGGCGTCGTGACGTATGTGGCGAAGGGCACAACTGTCGTCAGTACGACCTATGAGGGAACGACCTACGAATGCATCGTGCGGTGCATCGTCCGGTAAGGCAGAATACAAAGGAAAAACGATCAACGCCGGGGCGCTCCGAAGGGAACGCCTCGGCGGTTTTGTATACGGCGGAGCCGCTCAGAGACGGCTTGCCAATCTGTCAAGGCGCTTTCGAAACGCGAACGCGGGAGTGGATCGCTCCACTCCCGCGCGGTGTTTTTCTGTTCCGAAAACGGATCAGAGCTTATTTGTCATACATTTCGACCAGCTTGAGCAGATGCTCATAGCGCTCCTTGGCGTTCTCTTCGTTCTTGGCGAACAGGACGGTGGCACGCTCCGGGAATTCGCGGGTCAGACGGCTGTAACGGGCCTCGTTCATCAGGAATTCCTGATAGCCGCCGGCGGGAGCCTTGGAGTCCAGCGTGAACTTCTTCTCCGCAGCCGGGTTGAAGCGGAACATGTTCCAGTAACCGCAATCGACGGCCTTCTTCATTTCCTTCTGGCAGTTCTGCATGCCGCCCTTGATGGAGTGCATCTCGCACGGTGCATAGCCGATGATGAGGGACGGGCCATGATAAGCCTCGGCCTCCTGGATGGCCTTCAGCGTCTGCGCGGCGTTGGCGCCCATGGCGACCTGTGCGACGTAGACATAGCCGTAGGACATGGCGATCTCCGCCAGAGACTTGGACTTGATCTCCTTACCGGCTGCCGCAAACTGTGCGACCTGACCGATGTTGGAAGCCTTGGAGGCCTGTCCGCCGGTGTTGGAGTAGACCTCGGTGTCGAATACGAAGATGTTGATATCCTGACCGGAAGCGAGAACATGATCCACGCCGCCGAAGCCGATATCGTATGCCCAGCCGTCGCCGCCGAAGATCCAGACGGACTTCTTGCTGAGGTATTCCTTCTTTGCGAGAATCTCTGCACCCAGCTTGCAGGCAGCGCAGTCGCAGTACTTTTCGCCCTTGGCCTTGAGCTCGGCAGCGTGCTCGGCAAACTGCGGGACCTGTGCCAGCTCGTCAACGGTCGCGACGTTCTCTTCCAGAGCGGCGACGTAAGCCTTGGTGGCTTCGGCGTTGGCGTTCAGATCGTCAACCGTGTCGAGGTACTTCTGTGCGGCGGCCTTGAGGTCGGCGTTCGTCCACTCGACGGCGAGCAGCTCCTTGGTCTTTTCGATCAGGCTGTCGCGGATCGCCTTCTGACCGAGATACATACCGAAGCCGTGCTCGGCGTTGTCCTCGAACAGGGAGTTGCACCATGCCGGGCCGTGGCCTTCGGCGTTCGTGCAGTACGGAGAGGTCGCGCCGGGGTTGCCCCAGATGGACGAGCAGCCGGTGGCGTTGGAAATATACATCTTGTCGCCGAACAGCTGGGTGACGAGGCGGGCGTAGCTGGTCTCGGCGCAGCCTGCGCAGGAGCCGGAGAACTCAAGCAGCGGCTTGCGGAACTGGCTGCCCTTGACGTCGGCGGTCTGAAGCTCGGGCTTGTCGGTGACCTTTGCAACGCAGTAATCGAAAACATCCTGCTGCGCAAGCTCTTCTTCCTGCGGAACCATCTTGATGGCCTGCACCTTCTCGGGGCAGACGCTGACGCAGACGCCGCAGCCCATGCAGTCGAGCGGAGAAATGGCCATCGTGAACTGATAGACGCCCTTGCCCTTGCCGGCCTTGACCGGAACGATCTTGGCGGCTGCCGGTGCGTTCTTGGCCTCTTCCTCGGTCAGAGCGAAGGGACGGATGGTCGCGTGCGGGCAGACATAAGCGCAGTTGTTGCACTGGATACACTTGCTGGAATCCCATGTCGGGACTGCGACGGCGACACCGCGCTTCTCGTAAGCGGCTGCGCCCAGCTCGAACTGGCCGTCCACATGGTCCATGAACGTGGAGACGGGCAGGCTGTCGCCATCCATCTTGCCGACCGGGAAGAGGATGTTCTTGACCTGCTTGACAAGCTCGGGCTTGCCCTCAAGCTTGTGATCGACGACCACGTCCTCGGCGTTCGCCCAATCGGCGGGAACATCGATCTTGACGTAGGCGGTCGCGCCGGCGTCGATGGCCTTGTGGTTCATCTCAACGACGTCCATGCCCTTCTTGGCGTAGGACTGCGTTGCCTTTTCCTTCATGTACTGAATGGCGTCCTCTTCGGGCAGAACCTTTGCCAGAGAGAAGAACGCGGACTGAAGGATGGTGTTGGTGCGCTTGCCCATGCCGATGGACTGGGCAAGGTCGATGGCGTTGATGGTGTAGAGCTGGATGTTGTTCTTGGCAATGTAGCGCTTGGAGGCGGCGTCCAGATGATGGGCAAGCTCCTCCGGCGTCCACTGGCAGTTGATCATGAACACGCCGCCGGGCTTGACGTCACGGACGATCGGGAAGCCCTTGGTGATGTAGGACGGGTTGTGGCAGGCGACGAAGTCGGCCTTGTTGATGTAGTACGGGCTCTTGATGGGCTTGTCGCCGAAGCGCAGATGGCTGATGGTGACGCCGCCGGTCTTCTTGGAGTCGTACTGGAAGTACGCCTGAACGTTCTTGTTGGTGTGGTCGCCGATGATCTTGATGGAGTTCTTGTTCGCGCCGACGGTGCCGTCGCCGCCCAGACCCCAGAACTTGCACTCGATGGTGCCTTCGGCTGCGGTGTTCGGGCAGTTCTTGTCCTCTTCGAGGGACAGGTGGGTGACATCGTCCACGATGCCGATGGTGAACTGATGCTTCGGCTCGTCCTTGGTCAGCTCCTTATAAACGGCAAAGACGGATGCGGGAGGCGTATCCTTCGAACCCAGACCGTAACGGCCGCCGATGATGGTCGCCTTGACGCCGGCGTTGGCAAGCGCGGTGACAACGTCCATGTAGAGCGGCTCGCCCAGAGCACCCGGCTCCTTGGTGCGGTCGAGAACGGCAATCTTCTTGGCGGTAGCCGGGATGGCTGCAACCAGCTTGTCGCCGCAGAACGGACGGTACAGACGGCACTTGACCAGGCCGACCTTTTCGCCGTGCGCGTTCATGTAGTCGATGACTTCCTCTGCCACGTCGCAGATGGAGCCCATGGCGATGATGACGCGGTCAGCGTCGGGAGCGCCGTAGTAGTTGAAGAGCTGATAGTCGGTGCCGAGCTTTTCGTTGACCTTGCCCATGTACTTCTCAACGATGGCGGGCAGAGCGTCATAGAACTTGTTGCAGGCCTCACGGTGCTGGAAGAAGATATCGCCGTTTTCGTGGCTGCCGCGGGCAACAGGACGCTCGGGGTTCATGGAGTGCTTGCGGAACGCCTCGACAGCGTCCATATCGCACATTTCCTTGAGATCCTCGTAATCCCAGACAGCGACCTTCTGGATCTCGTGAGAGGTACGGAAGCCGTCGAAGAAGTTCAGGAACGGGACCTTGCCTTCGATCGCGGCCAGATGCGCGACGGGGGACAGATCCATGACCTCCTGCGGGTTGGTCTCGCAGAGCATTGCGAAGCCGGTCTGACGGCAGGCCATAACGTCGGAGTGATCGCCGAAGATGTTCAGCGCGTGGGTGGAAACGGTACGGGCGGAAACATGGAACACGCAGGGAAGCTGCTCAGCCGCGATCTTATACATGTTCGGGATCATCAGCAGCAGGCCCTGGGAGGCCGTGTAGGTGGTGGTCAGAGCGCCGGCGCCCAGAGAGCCGTGGACAGTACCGGCCGCACCGGCCTCGGACTGCATTTCCACGACCTTGACGGTGGAGCCGAAGATGTTCTTCAGTCCGGCCGCAGACCACTGGTCAACAAGGTCGGCCATGGGAGACGACGGCGTAATGGGGTAGATGCCGGCGACTTCGGTAAACGCATAGGATACGTGCGCCGCGGCATTGTTGCCGTCCATCGTTTTGAACTTACGAGCCAATTTCAATTACCTCCTAATAGTAATTATATAATTGTACCGCATAATCATAACACACTTTTTTGTCAAAGTAAATGAGAAATCCTGTACGCAGCACAGAAAAACCGGAAATATCGACTGTAAATTTGAGGGAAACTCGGAATGCAGCCGCCTTGAGAATTTCCTGTTGGTTTTTTGCCGGAAATGCGGTATGATAGAACTGGAAGAAGAAAACGAAGCGGTACCGCTGCGCGGCGAGGCCGTCTCTGCCGAGGCGCGCGGTATCGAAAAACGGAAGAGGAGGCGCCGCTATGCTCAGTCATGTGCGTTCCATGGGACTGCTCGGGATCGAGGGCTATGAGGTCTCGGTGGAGTGCTTCATCACGAACGGACTGCCGGCTTTTGATGTGGTCGGGCTTCCGGACGCAGCGGTCAAGGAATCGCGTGAGCGCGTGCGCGCCGCGATCAAAAACTGCGGCTTCAAATTCCCGGTCAGCCGGATCACGCTGAATCTGGCTCCGGCCGGAACGAAAAAGAGCGGCACGCTCTACGACCTGCCGATCCTGCTGGGAATTCTGGCGGCATCGGAGCTGGTGAAGCTGCCGAAAACGCCCTGCGCGTTTCTGGGAGAGCTGAGCTTACAGGGTGAGCTGCGGCCGGTGAGCGGCGTGCTGCCGATGGCGCTGGCTGCGAAGGACTGCGGCGTGAAGGAGCTGTATGTGCCGGAGGAGAACGCTGCCGAAGCGACGCTGGCAGGCGGCCTGACGGTCTATGGCGTCCGCTCTGTGCGGCAGCTGATCGCGCATTTGCAGGGGACGGAGCGCATGGAGCCGGCCGCGCCGTGGGAGGCGGAGAGCCTCCGGCCGGAGCTGCCGGATTTCCGGGATGTGAAGGGGCAGGAAAACGTCAAGCGCGCGCTGGAGATCGCGGCGGCGGGCGGACACAACATCCTGCTCATCGGCCCGCCCGGCTCCGGCAAGAGTATGCTGGCAAAGCGCCTGCCGTCCATCCTGCCGGACATGACGCGCGAGGAGGCGCTGGAGGTCACGAAGATCTATTCCGTGATGGGGATGCTCCGGAGCGGTGAGCCCCTGGGGCAGACGCGGC
>ERZ780083.345-NODE-345-length-18355-cov-9.600929_pt1 | contig 18355 bp, 18 predicted proteins | sample MGYA00511838_ERZ780083 | MGnify/ENA primary metagenome ERZ780083 (study PRJEB29588, sample SAMEA2152602) | human gut metagenome | biome: human gut; feature: human-associated habitat; material: faeces | place: Denmark | collected 2008/2010 ...
GTCCAAAAACCACCTCCTTACCCTGACGCGGGGCAATGCGATTGCCGTCGGTCATAGTCGCGTTGGCTTCCCCCACCGCCGAATCCAGAAGAGAAAAAGCCGTCTGCATATCCATGATGTGCGTTTGAAACTCAGCAGGCACGGAATCCGTAAAGTTGACTCCATAGAACGACGCTTCGACTGCCAGATTGTTGTGATCGGCCCCACCTGCCGTGTTTGAGCAGAGGATGGCTGCGATCAGGATGACCGGCGCGAAAATGGCGACCAGCAGGAAGCCGACACCCTTGCGTCCTTTCTCGCTAGTCAGCAGCGTGGCGGCGACCTTTATGAGCATCGGAGATACTGCCATCAGCGGCCGCCTGCCTTTCCGAACAGCGCTTCCTTGTACGGCGGTGCGTGGACTTCCAGCAGGTATCGTTCGTTTCCGCATTTGTAAAGGCACACACCACGCTGCGGAAATTTAATAAGGTCGAACTCGCTGTCCTCCAGCTGGAGCATATCCATATACGCGCGGCGGTCAATGGAACCGGCGTTGAACAGGAACTGGTGCGGCGGAATGGAGAACAGAGGCTTTGTCATTTCCCGCACACCCGGCTGGTCAAAATCTTCGAGGTTCTGGCTTGCCAGCACCAGTGCAGATTCCTTTTTGCGCACACGCTTGAGCGAATTTCGGATGTACTCGATAGCGACGGGATTGGACAGCCAGATATAGAGTTCGTCCAGCGCCGCGACGGTGTTGCCCTCGGTGAGCAGCTTGTCCGACATATACGACAGCAGGTTCAAGAGGATCGTGCTTCGCACGTTCTGCGCCACAGACAGCAGTCCTTTTACTCCGAACACAAGGAATCTGGTAGAGGTCAGATTCGTGTGACCGTTGAAAAATTTCGAGTCTGCACCGCGGCACATGGAGTGCAGCCCCAGCAGCACCTGCTGGAGCGTTTCTCTGGTGTAGAGCTGCGGCTTCGTTTCATCAAAATTCTCGTACTCGATCTCGATAAAATCATACAATTCTGAGAGAATGGGGTAGTCCTCCGGCCGCATCTGCGAAAAATCCGTTTCCTCTGTGATGCCCCATTCGGTGTATAACTTGGTTAACATAATTTCAATCGTATCGATTTGTGCTGTCGTAAAGTCCTTGTAGGTGCGAAACACATCTTTGAGGAAAGACGTGTGCTGCGCCAGCCGGGTGGACTGCCGGAACGCTTTGGGCGCGTCCACATCATATGGGTCTGCATCGGTGTCCCAGCAGCGGGGTTCCAGCAGATTGATCTTATACGTTCCCTCGATGATGTCCGCAAAGCACCCACCGAGCGCCTGGCACAGCTCCCACTGCTCATGCTCCACATCCAGCGTGATAACCGATTTTCCTGCTTCCAAAAAGTTGAGCAGAAGCAGTTTCATGAGGTAGCTCTTGCCCTGACCGGAGTTGCCGAGAATCAGCACGTTGGCAGAGGTCTTGTCCTCGTCGCGCTGGTCGAAATCGACAACAATGTTGCTGCCGTATTGACGTTCGTAACAGCCTCGGACGCAGAAACTTTCGCTTTATATCGGATGGCGAGATTCTTCTCGGCGGCAATCGCCGGAAACGCGCCGTCCACAAGCGTCAGACTGCCTGCGCCTTTTGTGCTACAACCATTGATGCTAAGTGCGATGCTGTTCTTGCTTGCCGTAAAATCGTCAAAATTGCCGATTTCAAACGTGCCCGCTTGCACGTCAACCTTTGTGACTTTAATTGCGCCGATCTTTCCGGTATTTGTGATGGCGGCGTTGTTGGCGCAGACTACATAACCGTCCACCAGCGACACGGGCAGACAAGCCGGAACGGTGCAGGAAATGGGTGCGACGGTGTTGACTACCGTAAGCGTCACCGGCACACGCGCTTCGGTCATTTCTGCTGCCGATACACCTACGGCCAGTGACAGAATCATTGTCAGTGCCAGCAGAAAAGTGATAAGTTTCTTCTTATCCATCACTGCACCTCCTTCGGCCACAAATATGCTGTGTGCAAAACGAGCTCTGTCTGCAAGGAGCCGATCTGTTTGCCGTCACGGAACGCGGTGACAGTGACCGTGCAATCCACGTTCCCGAACTCCGGCGCTTCCAACAGCGTCAGCGCGGAAATGCTCTTGCCTGCGGCAAGCTCAAAGGCGTCCGCGATCAGCGTATTGTCCTTATTCCTGCGGATTTCCACTTTATAAGTGTCGCTCTTGCTGTTGTTCACGAACTCCGCTTTTACGCCGGTTTCTCCGACCAGAGCATATAGATGAGCAGGAGCAGTAAGAGCAATCCGGTTGTCCGTGACAATCGCGTTGAGTTGCTTCTGCGCTTCTCGCAATCCGCTGACATCGTAAAAGATGACCTCGGTTTCCTTGTGCTGTTTGGCGCGCTCCGTAATGCGAACTTTGATCGTGTCAATCACGGCGAGGGTGGAGTCTCGGTCATAAATGACTTTCACGGCATCATCCACACGGGCAACCACAACCTCCGGCATTTGCGTGCCGTTGTTTGCAGTACACGGCTTTCGTGCCGCCGCCCCAGACGAGCAGCCTGCCGGTCACGGTCACATTGTCGAGCGTGATTTTACCGTCCGCCGCGCCGCAGCCGATGATGAGGTCACCGTCCACGGTCATGTTTTTCAGCTCCACATCGTTCGTGCGGATCAGGACGTTGCCTTTCATATCCTTGTCATAGCTGCCCTTGGAAACAATATAAGTGCCGATGATGTTGTAAAAAATCTGCGCGAACTCGGCGCGGGTGATGTTGTCCTGCGGGGCAAGCACCTTGCCACGACCGTGAATGTAATCCGCACCGACCATGGCGCGGACGTATAGCATCGCCCAATTCGAGACTTTACCAGCATCCGAGAACTGCGTAGGCTCGGCCTTGGAATACGAATCGTAGTCCAGCTCCAACGCTCTCGCCACCACGGTCATGGCTTCCTGCCGCGTGATGGGTGCATCCGGGGCCATACTCGAATTGCTGCGACCATTGTACGTTCCCATCTGGACAGCCATTGCAACATCTTCAAAGTACCACTTGTCCTCGGAAACGTCCTTGTACTTGGAAATGTCGGCTTTCGCGTAGCAGCCAAACGAGCGGTTGATGATCGCCACCATTTCTGCGCGCGTCATATCGCCATTGGGGTCGATGACGGTCGCGCTTTTGCCGTAAAGCAGTCCGTTATCCACGGCGGCACTCACGGCATCCGCGTACCACGCAGTACGGTCAAAGTCGCGGAAGTCGGTGGCTTTTCTGGCTGTGCTTTCCGCCGATGCCGAAACCGCCAGCGACAGGCAGGACGCCACGGCAAGAAGCATTGCGAGGATTCGTTTGTGTTTCATGTTGAAGTCCTCCTGTTAGAATTTAAGGGGAACGCTTTTGGCGTTCCCCTTTGCAATAGCGAGTAGATTAGACTGCATCCCAAGCGATGATGAACAGGACGCTTGCAATGGCAGTGTTGGTTACGGCTTCACTGACGGGCGTAACAATGGCGTCATAGGCAATGCCGATGCTGTTTGCAGAGGTGTCGCCCACGCCGGACATGAAGCAGCTGTTAATCGCGTCGGTCAGAAGTGTCTGCTTGGAAGCGTTCTTGTCATCGGTCATCTTCTTTTCGCCGTCGCCGAGGCGGAGGGAGAAGCCAAACTTGTTGGAGTTGACCTTTTCATGGGCGAGCGTGGCCTTGTCGCCGAACGCAGCCAGCGACCAGCCCTGTGCGGCTTCGATGCTCACGGAATTGACCTTGACAGCGCCGAAGGAATTGTTGACGATCTTCGCGTCGGTCGCAGTAGAAACTGTTCCATCCGTGCCAACAGCGATGGGCAGGACGGTCGGAACAGTGACGCTCATTTTGGTGGCTGCGGGGTCGCCGCCGATGCTGCCGTCCGCGGTGGACGAGAGCGTGACAGAGGACGTGCCCGTGCCGCCCGATGCGTCAACGGTGTTGGCAGCAGAAGCGGAAATGGCGAGGGATGCGAGCATGCAGACCGCAAGGATGAGAGAGATAGTCTTCTTAAAGTTTTTCATGGTGTTTACTCCTTTTTCATAATAAAATTTCAGTTTTTAATGGTGATTGTGATGATGGCCCCAGCCGTTCCGATAATATCGCCGGTTTCGGGGTCAAGATTGTGAAAATACGCCGTACATTCGTATGTACCGGCAGGGAGAACAACGTCGAGCCGCGCACGTTCGATTTTGCTGCCGACGGCGATAGCGCCGGATTCGTAAATCTGTTCGCCCGTGTCATTGCGGACAATCTGGACCTTTTGTGGATAATTATTGATGCTCTCGTTTACGAGCATCCTCCAGCGCAAACGCACACGCGTTCCGGATCACAGCAAGCTGCTCGTCTGAAAAGAGGCGCTGTCTCTCCACCAGACCGGCGCGGACAGCGAAGTCCTGCTTTGCCGCTTCGTAGTTTTCCATGAAATAATGCCCAGCGTGGACGCCCTGCCGGTCAAAGTCCCATTCCCACGTCACGAACCGAGCGCCCTTTTTGCCGAGCTGCCCAGCCAGCACCGCATCACCGAAATCTACAAGAACCTTGAAGGTATCTTCCAGACCGACAGCTTTCAGCGCAGGCGCCCGTCCAAAGATCTGCATATACTTCCTTGGCCTGTCCAGCTGTCTGAATAACCGTCCGAAGCTGCCGGTCTACTTCCGACCCTGTGATATCTGCCGGTCTGAACCGGACGATACCGTCGCTGTCAACTGAGCAGAGCGGTTTCTCGTTCCAACTGACGTGGAGCAGACCGTCGTCCAGCAGCCTTGCGTCCAGCTCCCTGCGCAGGAGCTTCTGTTCTACCTCTTGCAGAAATCTTTCCTTCTGCGATGTGTTTTCTTCGCTCATTTCTAACCTCCAATCTGCAGCGCCCTTTTTGAGCGCAAAAAAGGCGCTGGACTTGGTTCGTGAAAACCAACAATCCAGCGCCCATAACTTTGTGAAAGATTTTTCTCCGATTTTTCCGAAATCCAGCCGCCGCAGCCCTCTGATAAAGGGCGCTGTCACTAAGATTCTACTTGAATATGGAAAAACAGAGGTTCAAATCCTGTTTGAACCTCTGCAAGCTACGATTTCATCTATGGAGTTACCTAAGAATTTTGAGAATAAAAAATTGCCGAACACGTTGAGATGACTGGCTTTTTCGCCATTTCATCTATAGTGTTCGGCAATCATGGTGACCCGCCGGAGATTCGAACTCCGGACACCCTGCTTAAAAGGCAGGTGCTCTGCCGACTGAGCTAGCGGGTCAGATGGCAGGGATGGCAGGATTCGAACCTACGCATACAGGAGTCAAAGTCCTGTGCCTTACCGCTTGGCGACATCCCCGTGCGTTCGGCAAAAAATCCTGTATAAAAAAAGAAAAATGGGGTGAGTGAAGGGACTCGAACCCTCGGTCTTCAGAGCCACAATCTGACGCGTTAGCCAACTACGCTACACCCACCATATTCATTTTTCTGCGGCGTGAGCCGCTGCCGGTCTACCGGCATGGCACGCCAGGAGGGATTCGAACCCCCCACCTACTGCTTAGAAGGCAGTTGCTCTATCCGAATGAGCTACTGGCGCATGGAATGGAGCGGGTGACGGGAATCGAACCCGCGTCCCCAGCTTGGAAGGCTGGTGCCCTGCCGTTGTGCTACACCCGCAGAACAACTGACGTACAAATCAGCCTTAAAATAATAGCATGGGGAATGTATTCTGTCAAGACTATTTTCGGGAATCTGCGTTAAATTTCGATTTTTCGGCTGTAGGCAAGGCCGCCTGCCTCGCGGCCAAGCTCCAGAGCGAAGGAAAACCGGTCGCACTGCGTGCAAAGGTAGAAATCCGCCTCCGGCGCGAAGGCTTGATCGGCGGGGACGAAGAAGCGCGCGCCCGGGCCGTCGCGCAGAGCGGCAACAGAGGCCTCGAGCGGGTAGGGTTCGCCAAGCAGGAGCGAACGCATGTACTCCGCGCAGACGGTGTCCTCCTGCGTGGGACGGAGATTCTCAAAGCCCATGCAGACGAAGCTCACGCGCTCCGGCGCAAGGCGGCGGAGATATTCCGCCGTGGCGCGGGCGTTGACAAGGGAAGCAAGCAGGATCCGGTCGGCATTTGCGGCGGCGCGGATGCCCTGCGTTCCGGCGCTGGTCGTGTGGATCATGCGCCTTCCGCGCAGATCGGCGTTCTGGAGCTGGGAGGGGGAGTTGCCGAAGTCAAAGCCCTCGCCCATCCGGGCGTGGCGCTCACCGGCAAGCAGATAGTCCGGGTGCGCGCGCTTGAGGGCATACGCCTCGTCCAGATCGCCAAGCGGATAGATGCGCTCGACGCCCGCGTGGTAGGCATAGCATTCCACGCTGTAGGCGCGGAAAACGTCGATGATGACGGCCACGCCGCGCGCGCGGGCGGCTCCGGCCGTGAGATGGTCAATGGTGATCTCCATGGAAATACCTCTGGGAACGGAAATTATTTCAGCATTCGGATATCGTCTCCGGCAAAGCTGTAGCATTCATAGACACCGAGCAGACGCGAGGCGATCTGCGGCGAGTAGCGCTGCTTCAGCTCCGCGGCGGGAAGATTGGTGGAAATGATCGTGGGGCGGCCCTCGAGAAGGCGGGTGTTGACGATCTGATAGAGCGCGGAGACGGTGAACTGCGTGGTCATTTCGGTGCCGAGATCGTCGATGATGAGTAGGTCGCAAGTGAAATATTTGCGGGAGGCATCGGCGCTCTCCGTGCTGCGGGCAAATTTTGCCGTTTCAAAGTCGGAGAAAAGCTGCATGGCTGTGCTGTAGAGTACGGAATAGCCCCGGTCGGCGACGGTGCGCGCGATGCAGGCGGACAGAAAGGTCTTTCCGAGGCCGGTCGCGCCGATCATCAGAATGGAGCCGGACTCCAAGGTAAAGGTGCGCGCGTAGTGCAGCGCGTTATTGTAGACATACTGCATGAGCTTCCGGGGCGAGGCGCCGAGCTTCGGGTCGTATTCGGCGGGGTAGAGGTCGAGACGGAAATGCTCGAAGCTTTCCTTCCCGGAGCCAAGAAGCTGGGAAAGCTCCTTCTTCTGCTCCTGACGGCACAGCTCCCGCAGACAGTCGCACATGACCGCGCCGACATAGCCGGTGCCGCCGCAGCGCGGACAAAGCGGTGCGGCGGAAAGATCATCGGGGTCGATGTCGTTGGATTCCAGAAGCCAGTCGCGCTCCTGCTGGAGCGCGAGATTTTCCTTTTTCAGCTCCGCCATCGCGGCGGCGGGGTCCTCGCCCCGGCGGAAGCTGACGGCCATGATGCGCGCCGCCGTCTGGCGCAGAGTCTGGTCGATCTGGCGAAGGCGCGGCTGCTGGGCGTAGATGGCTTCGATGCGGCTGCGGGTCTCCTCGTCATGCTGCTGACGCGCCTGTGCAAGACGCGCCTGCGCGCGCTGTAATACGGCTTCGGAATACGCCATGTCATTCGCCCTCCTTGTAAAGTCCCTTCTGCATCATTTTTTCCATGGCGCGGCGTTCAAATTCGCCCATTTCGTCGCCATGCTGAATAACGGCCTGCTGCGGCTTCTGCGTCCGCTGCGGCTTTGCCGCCGGAGCGCGGTCGCCGGTCTCGATCTGGCGGACGGTGGTGAAGCCCTGCTCGTGCCAGCTCTTGAGAATGGAGTTGAGATAGGGCCATTTCAGCCCGCCGGTGTTCATGCAGGTCTTTTCATAGGCCATGCGGATCTCGTCCTCGCCGAAGCCCCATGAGAGCCAGGTGTGGATGAGCTTTTCCTCGCCGGGCGTGAGCCTGCGGTCGGCGATCTGGAGGACCTGACGGATGCGGCCCGCGCGGGACTGCAATTGCAGCTGATTCTGCATGTAGACCGCCGCCTCCTCGAGCGTATCGATGCCGAGATCGGCCCAGCGGTAGGCTTCCTTTTCGATGGCGCGCACGGAGGGCATCTTGCCGGGTCCGCGCGCGCGGTTTTTCTCGATGCAATAATGGATCAGAATGGAGATGACCTCGACCGGAAGGCCGAGATAGCGGTAGATGCAGAGGAAAATTTTCAGTTCCTCCGTCGAGAGAATGCGGCCAAGACGGCGCTGCGCTTCGCCGACCATGCCGGGAAACTCCGGGTTGGTGGTGTATTCGCGCGTGACATCGGCCTCGGTGTAGTTCGGGGCCTCGGAGGGCATAAGGTGGCGCGGCTCCGGCTCGGGATAAAGCCCCATCTGCCGCAGCGACGCGGAGGCATAATCCAACTGGCGCTCGGAAAAGCGCAGCGCAGGCCCGGCCTTGGCGGCGTCGCCGCCGGTATGGAGATAGAGGTACAGCAGCGCTGCGTCCGGGCAGGCCGCCGCAAGCAGACGGCGAACCTCCTGCGCGGGGATCACGAGATCCTGATCGGTCATGGCGGCGGCTCCTTTCTTTTCTTCTTTTTCCTTAAGAATCACCATTATAGCACAGAATTCAGCCTGCGGCAAGGCAGCATGTCCGGGCGCGGGGTGAAAATTCCGGGAAAAGAAACGAAACGTTTACAATTTTCTTGAAGCGGGGCCTTTCCTGATTGGAATTCTTGTGGTATACTGTATGCGGATTTTTATGCGCTGCGTCAGGCAGCGCGGAAATACAGGCGAAGGAACGGCTGCTATGATCGAATTGTTATCGCCCGCCGGCTCCATGGAGGCGCTGCGCGCCGCCGTGCAGAACGGAGCCAACGCGGTTTATCTTGGATATGACGCCTTCAACGCACGCATGGGCGCGCGGAATTTTTCCGTGGACGAGCTTCAGGAAGCCATCGTCTACTGCCATGTGCGCGGCGTACAGGTACACCTGACGCTCAACACGCTGGTCTCCGACCGCGAGATGGCGAGAGCGGCGGAGGTGATCCGGACGGCGGCGGTGCTGGGCGTCGATGCGTTCATCGTGCAGGATCTGGGCGTGGTCGCGCTCTGCCGCGAGATCGCGCCGGAGGTGCCGATCCACGCATCCACGCAGATGAGCATCCATTCGCTCGAGGGCGTGCAGCAGGCGGCAGAGCTTGGCGTCAGCCGCGTGGTGCTGTCGCGGGAGCTTCCCCGCGAGGAGATCGCGCATATCTGCCGGAGAAGTCCGGTCGAGATCGAGGTGTTTGTCCACGGCGCGCTCTGCATGTGCTATTCCGGACAGTGCTATCTTTCGTCCGTGATCGGAAGAAGAAGCGGCAACCGCGGGCAGTGTGCCCAGCCGTGCCGCCTGCCCTACGGCTACGGCCGGTTTGAGCCGAACCGCTATCCGCTGAGCCTCAAGGACAACTGCCTTGTGGAATATCTGGACGATCTGCGCCGCCTCGGCGTCAGCTCGCTGAAGATCGAGGGCCGCATGAAGCGGCCGGAATATGTGGCCGTGGTGACGAAGGCCTACCGCACCGCGCTGGATGGAAAGCGCGTCACGGAGGAAGATCTGCGTGAGCTGGAGGCGGTATTCTCCCGTCAGGGCTTCACGCAGGGCTATTATGAGGGAAAGACCGGCGCGGATATGTTCGGCGTCCGGCAGGAGCCGGAGGAGAACCGGGAGCTGTTCGCGGCGGCGCGCGCGACCTATGAGTCGGGCGAGAATATTCGCATCCCGATCCGCTTTTATGCCATGATCCGCCGGGACGAGCCGGCACAGCTGGCCGTCGAGGATGACGCGGGCCACGTCTGCAAGGCGAACGGCCCCATCCCGGAGGAGGCGCAGGTACGCGCGCTGACGGAAGAGGAGCTGGCGGAGCGCCTCGGAAAGACCGGCGGAACGCCCTATGTCTGCGCGCAGGTGCGCGCACGGATCGATCCGGGGCTGATGCTCCCGGCGTCGGCGATCAACGCCATGCGGCGCGATGCGCTGGCAATCCTGACGGCGCAGCGCGGACGTGCGCCCAAGCGGCAGATCAACGCTTATAATCCGCCCGCGCTCTATGACGGGATGTCCGGCGAGCTGCAGCTCACGATCTCCGTGCGGCAGGTGAGCCAGATCACCTCGCGGATGCTGGCGCTGCGGCCGGCGGTGCTCTATGTGCCGCTGGAGGAGCTGGTCGAGCACCCGGAGCTGCCGGGCCTGCTCGGCGTGGAGACGCAGTTGGCGGCGATTTTGCCGCGCGTGGTCTGGAGCGGAGAAAATCAGCGCCTCGCGCAGCAGCTGCGGAGCGTCTACGCCATGGGCGTGCGTCAGCTGCTGGTCGGAAATCTCGGACAGGTGCGCATTGCAAAGGCGGCGGGCTTCGCCGTGCGCGGCGATTTCGGGCTGAATATCTTCAATTCGCGCGCCATGCACTATCTGCGCGCGCAGGGCATCGATTCACAGCTTTTGTCGTTTGAAATGACGCTGCCGCAGATCCGCGACGTGAGCAAGGCCGTTCCGGCGGAGGTGCTGATCTACGGACGGCTGCCGCTGATGCTGACGGAAAACTGCGTGATCCGCAATCGAACCGGTACCTGCTCCTGCGATTCTGCGGCGCCGGTCAAGCTGACCGACCGCATGGGCGAGGAGTTCCCCGTGCTCAAGGACCCCGGTACCTGCCGGAGCGTGATCTATAACGGGAAAAAGCTGTATCTGATCGATAAGAAGGAGGCCTTCCGCGGTATGGGCCTTTGGGCGCTGCGGCTGTCCTTTACGACGGAAAATCCCGGCGAGATCGATACCATTCTGTATCAGTACCACACCGGCGGCGTTTTTGACGCCGGAAGCTATACAAGAGGCCTCTATTCCAGAGGCGTAGAGTAAGGAAGCGTTTTTATGTCCATTATTTTAGCATCCAAATCTCCCCGGCGGCAGGAGCTTCTGAAGCTTCTGGGGCTGGAATTTACCGTACATACGGCGGACATCGACGAGCATATGGATCCGTCGCTGCCGCCGGAGCAGGAGGTCGCGCGGGTCAGCGCGGAAAAGGCGAGGGCCGTTGCGAAGGACTGCGCGGAGGAGGATATCATCATTTCCGCCGACACCATCGTGGTGATCGACGGGCAGATCCTCGGCAAGCCCAAGAGCGAGGCCGACGCCATCCGGATGCTCAATCTGCTCTCCGGGCGCAGGCACGAGGTCATGACGGGCCTCACGGTCCTGTCCGGCGGACAGAGCCAGACGCAGGTGGTGCGCACGGGCATCGAGTTCCGCAGGCTCACCGACCGCGAGATCGACGCCTACGTCGCCACCGGGGAGCCGATGGACAAGGCCGGAGCCTACGGCATTCAGGGCCGGGCCTCCATCTTTGTCAGCCATCTGGACGGAGATTATTTCTGCGTCATGGGGCTTCCGGTCTGCACGCTGACGCAGATGCTGCGCGAGCGCGGCGTCACCGTCCTCGGCTGAGCAGGCCAACACAAAGCGGCGCCGCTGCGGCGTATGAGGTGATTATTTGAAAAAGAAGCTTTTGTCCTCCAAGGTAAAGACGATCCTGATCCTGGCGGTGATCCTTGCGATCCTGGCGGCGGTCGTGACGGCGGTCGTCTCCGGAACGCCCTTTTTTACAAACGCGGTCAACACGATTCTCTCTCCGATCCGGAGCGGCGTGGCCGCCATCGACCGCAAGGCGGAGCAGTATTATAACTATCTGTTCTCCTATGAGGCGCTTCAGGCCAAGAACGCGGAGCTGGAGCAGCGCATCCTCAGTATGGAGGAGGACATCCGCAGCGCGGAGACGTATCAGCGCGAGAATGAGCGGCTGAAAATGCTCCTGAATCTGAAGGACGAGCATGAGGACTACGAACTGGTCTCGGCGTATATCATTTCGTGGAACGCCTCCAATTACCGCAGCACGTTCACCATCGGAAAGGGCAGCGGCTCCGGGCTGGAGGAGGGCATGTGCGCCGTGACGGAAAACGGTCAGGTCGTAGGCCTCATCACCGAGGTCGGTGCGAACTGGTCCACCATCACGACGATCCACGATTCCTCGCTCGAGATCAGCGCATCCATCGCCTCCTCGGGCTACACCGGCGTGGTGCAGGGAACGTATCTCTCCGACGGGAGCAGCGTCCTGCGTATGAACTATCTGCCGACCGACGCGATCCTCAAGAACGACGATCAGGTCGTGACGACCGGCTCGACGCTCTATCCGCGCGGGCTGCTGCTGGGCTACCTCACGAACGTCGGCCTTGACGAGACGGGCGTGGCGAAGTATGCGACGCTGGAGGCATCGTGTGACCTGGCAAATCTGGAGCAGATCTTTATTATCACGCAGTTTTCCAATCAGTAATTTCGCAGAAGGGAGCCGCTCGGATGCAGGCAAGATATAAAAAAGCCGTCATGTGGGCGCTCTATGCGCTGCTGATGCTGACGGTATTTGTGATACAGGGCGTCGTGTTCGGCAGAACGCGCTATTTCGGCACCAAGCTCAGCCTGCTGCCAGTGGCGCTGGCGTGCATCGCCATGCACGCGGGCGCGGAAAACGGCGGCGTTTTCGGCCTCGCGGCGGGAACCTTCTGGTGCCTGAGCGGCGGCGACGGCGCGGGACTGCTGATCCTGCTGTGTACGCTCTGCGCGGTCGCGGTTGGATATCTCTGCGACCGGTATCTGAATCGGAATTTCCTGTCGGCGCTCATGATGAGCCTGCTGACGCTGATCGTGATGCAGGGACTGCTGTTCCTGTTCAAACGTTATCTCGGACAGACCGGGGAAGAGGGCTGGAGCATCCTGCTCAAGCAGATCGGGCTGTCCATGCTGGCTTGCCCGCCGGTCTATCTGGCGGCATGGGCGATCGGAAAGGTGGGAAAATAACCTATGGGACGGATCACACGCTTTCGGACGATCATTTTTTTATGTCTGGTCGCGCTCCTGATGGGCGGCTATGTGCTGCGGCTGTATAAGCTTCAGGCTGTGGAGCCGGAAAACGGCCTCGTGACGGCCGACGCGGACTCCATGCAGTATATGACGACGGTCGAGGCCGCGCGCGGCAACATCCTTGACCGGAACGGCAATATTCTGGTCTCCAACCGCGCCAGCTACAATCTGGTCATTATCAACTTCGTGCTCTTCAACGCCAAGCAGCCGAACGAGCGCCTGCTCCAGCTGCTGGAGCTGTGCGACGACCTCGGCATCCGCTATGCCTCGCATTTTCCGGTCACAGCGGAGATCCCGTACAGCTACAACATGGATGCGCTCGACAGCTCGCAGCAGAAATATTTCCGGAGCTTCCTCGACAACCGGGACTACGATCTGGATATCTCGGCGCAGACGCTCATGAAAAAGCTCCGCGCGGGCTACCGCATCCCGTCCGACTGGACGCAGGAGCAGGCCTACAAGGTCATTTCCGTCCGGTATGAACTGGAGCTGCGTTCGATTCCCGGCATCGGACTTGAAAATTACACGCTGGCAAGCGACGTGAGCGCGGAAAATCTGGCTGCCGTGATGGAACTGGGCATTCCGGGCGTGATCGTGGAGACGGGCACCGTCCGTGAGTTCCATACGACCTCGGCGGCGCATCTGCTCGGCACCATCGGTCAGATCTACGCCGAGGAGGCCGACGCATACCGCGAAAAGGGCTACGCGCTGAACGCGCTGGTCGGCAAAAGCGGCGTGGAGCAGGCGTTCGAGGAATATCTGCACGGCTCGAGCGGTACGAAATACACCACCGTCTCCTCCGACGGAGAGGTGCTGGAGGAGTATTTCGAGACGGTGCCGCAGCCGGGAAACAACGTCGAGCTGACAATTGACATTTCCCTTCAGGGCGTGGCGGAAAAGGCGCTGGAGGACGTGATCCTGAATCTGCGCGAGAACGGCGTCGGCCGCCGGCAGGAGGGCAAGGACGCCGAGGGCGGCGCGGTTGTCGTGCAGGACGTCAAGACCGGCGAAATTCTTGCCAGCGCAAGCTATCCGACCTACAATCTGGCGACCTTCAACGAGGATTACAGCGAACTGGCGCAGAGTGAGTTCGGCCCGTTCCTCAACCGCGTTTTGCAGGCGACCTACTGGCCCGGCTCCATCTACAAGATGGTAACGGCCATCGCCGCCGTCGATCTCGGCGGCTACAGCGAGTATTACGAGATTACCGACAAGGGCATTTACGAATACTACAAAGAACAGAACTACGAGCCGCGCTGCTACGTCTGGACGAGCACGTCCACGACGCACGGCACGATCAATATGCGCGAGGCGCTTCAGGAGTCCTGCAACTACTACTTCTACGAGATCGGACGCCTGACCTACAATAAATATATGTCGGAGACCGGCGAAAATCCGATGGACGTCGTGGCGAAGAGCCTCGGCCTCGGCGAGTCCACCGGTGTGGAGCTGCCGGAGGTCACGGGTACGCGCGCGAATGCTGAGACAAAGGCCGAGCTTTACTCCGGTCAGGACGCCATCTGGTACGGCGCGGACGTCATTCAGGCCGCCATCGGCCAGTCGGACAACAAGTTTACGCCGATGCAGATGGTCTGCTACACCTCGGCGCTGGCCAACAACGGCACGCGCTACAAGGCGACATTCCTCTCCCGCGTCGTTTCGTGGGACTATCAGGAGCTGATCCTGGAGCATGAGCCGACCGTGGAGAGCAGGCTCGATATTTCCGACGAGGCCATCGACTGCTACAAGACCGGCATGGAACTGGTCGCGCAGAAAGGCACGGCGGCGCAGTATCTGAGCAATTATCCCATCAAGGTCGCCTGTAAGACCGGTACGGCCCAGTGGGGCAATATGCACTCCGGCTCTGACCACGCTTCGTTCGTGCTCTACGCACCGGCGGACGATCCCGAGATCGCCATCGCCGTCTATGTGGAAAAGGGCGCGCAGGGCGGCAATCTGGCAAATGTCTGCATCCCCATTCTCGACGCATATTTCTCCGATTCGAGCAGCCATGAGACGGCACTCAAAGAAAACTCCGCAAACTGACAAAGGAGACCTCCTTTTATGACCGATCTATCGAAAATCCGTAATTTCAGCATCATTGCGCACATCGACCACGGCAAGTCCACGCTGGCGGACCGCCTGCTGGAGGAATGCCACACGGTCGAAAAGCGCGAGATGGAGGATCAGGTGCTCGACTCGATGGAGTTGGAGCGCGAGCGCGGCATCACCATCAAGGCCCGCGCCGTCCGGCTGCAATATCACGCCGACGACGGCGAGACGTACATCCTGAATCTGATCGACACGCCGGGCCATGTGGACTTCAACTATGAGGTCTCGCGGAGCCTGTCCGCGTGCGAGGGCGCGCTTCTGGTCGTGGACGCCTCGCAGGGCATTGAGGCCCAGACGCTGGCGAACACCTATCTTGCCATCGACAACGACCTCGAGGTGCTACCGGTCATCAACAAGATCGACCTCCCGGCTGCGCGGCCGGAGGAGGTCAAGCACGAGATCGAGGACGTGATCGGCCTGCCGGCGATGGACGCGCCGGAGATCTCCGCGAAAAACGGCATCAACATCCACGCGGTGCTGGAGGACGTGGTGAACAATGTCCCGGCACCGAAGGGCGACCGCAGCGCGCCGCTTCAGTGCCTTATCTTCGACAGCCAGTACGACTCCTACCGCGGCGCGATCGTCTATATGCGCGTTGTGAACGGCGTGGTGAAGCCCGGTATGGACATTCAGATGATGGCGACCGGTGCGGTCTATAAGGTCGTGGAGGTCGGCTATCTGCATCCGTTCGGAATGCGGCCCGCCGAGGCGCTCGGCGCAGGCGAGGTCGGCTATCTGACGGCCTCCATCAAGACCGTCTCCGACACGCGCGTGGGCGACACCGTCACCGACGCGGCGAACCCGGCTCCGAAGGCGCTTCCCGGCTACAAGCAGGCACAGCCGATGGTGTTCTCCGGCGTCTATCCGGCGGACGGCTCGAAGTACGGCGATCTGCGCGACGCGCTTGAAAAGCTCAAGCTCAACGACGCCTCCATGAGCTACACGCAGGAAAATTCCATCGCGCTCGGCTTCGGCTTCCGGTGCGGCTTCCTTGGACTGCTGCACATGGAGATCATCATGGAGCGTCTGGAGCGCGAGTACAATCTCGACCTCATCACGACGGCGCCGAACGTTGTCTACAAGATCACCAAGCTCGACGGGACGGAGATCGACGTCTATACGCCGCTCAACTATCCGGACCCGGCGGAGATCCAGGTGGCGAAGGAGCCGTTCGCAAAGGTCAACATCCTGACGCCGCCGGAATATGTCGGCGCAATCATGGAGCTGTGCACCAACCGGCGCGGCGAATACAAGGACATGAAATACCTCGATACCACGCGCGTCGAGCTGCATTATTCCATGCCGCTCAACGAGATCATCTACGATTTCTTCGACGCGCTCAAGAGCCGCACGCGCGGCTACGGGTCGCTGGACTATGAGCTGGAGGGCTACCGCCCCTCGAAGCTCGTCAAGCTCGATATCCTGCTCAACGGCGAGATCGTGGACGCGCTGAGCTTCATCCTCTTTGCCGACAACGCCTATACGCGCGCGCGGAAGATCTGCGAGAAGCTGAAGGACAACATTCCGCGCCAGATGTTCGAGATCCCAGTGCAGGCGGCCATCGGCGGCAAGGTCATTGCGCGCGAGACGATCAAGGCGCTGCGCAAGGACGTGCTGGCCAAGTGCTACGGCGGCGACATCACCCGGAAAAAGAAGCTGCTGGAAAAGCAGAAGGAGGGCAAGAAGCGGATGCGCACCTTCGGCACGGTCTCTGTGCCGTCCGAGGCGTTCATGGCCGTGCTCAAGCTCGACGAATAAGCGATCGGAGGGAGCAGCCCAATGCTTCTCAAGAAAAAGGAAAATGCAAACAAAAAGAAAAAATCACTCGGGATCTATGTTCATATCCCGTTCTGCCGCAGCAAATGCGAGTACTGCGACTTTTATTCCCTCGGCGGTGCGCGCAACAAGGAGCTGATGGACCGGTATCTGGGCGCGGTGCTCGCGCACATCCGCGAGGCCGCTCCGAGCGCCATCGGCTATGAGGTGGACACGGTCTACTTCGGCGGCGGCACGCCGTCGTTCTTCGGGGCCAGCGGCCTTGACCGCATTTTTGCCGAGATCGACCGGCGCTTCGACGTCAGCCGCGACGCGGAGGTGACATTGGAGGCCAATCCCGATTCCGTGACGCTGCCAATGCTGACGCGCCTGCGGCGTTCGGGCTTCAACCGCATCTCCATCGGCGTGCAGTCCGACTCCGACGAGCAGCTCAAGGCGCTCGGACGGCCCCACAACTACAAGCAGGCCCAGCAGGCCGTCATGCTGGCGCGCCGCGCCGGCTTCGACAATATCTCCGTCGATCTGATGTTCGGCCTGCCGAACCAGAGCCGCGAGCAGTGGATGCAGACGCTGCGCAACATTATCGACCTCAAGACGGAGCACATTTCCTGCTACGGGCTGAAGGTCGAGCCGGGAACACGGCTCTGGGAGTACAAGGACTGCGCCAATCTTCCCGACGACGACGCGCAGGCGGATATGTATTTCTACGCCGTCGAGACGCTGGAGGAGTTCGGCTATCACCAGTATGAGATCTCCAACTTCGCCAAGGACGGCTACGTCTGCCGCCACAACCTCAAATACTGGATGGGCGACGAATATCTGAGCTTCGGGCCGTGCGCGGCGTCCGACTTCGCGGGCAAGCGCTTTACCATCGAGCCGGATCTTGAAAAATACATTAACGGCGTGATGAATAAGGGCATTGTGCTGTCGGAATGCGAGACGGTGCCGCTGCGCGAGCGGGCAGGGGAGTATCTGATGCTCCGGCTGCGGACGGTGGACGGCGTGGAGGCGGGGGAGTATACGCGCTCGTTCCTGCTGCCGTTCGAGCCGATCGAGAAGGCCTTGCAGGTGCTGGAGAAAAACGAGCTGGCCGTACAGGAAAATGGCCGCTGGCATCTTACGCCGCGAGGCTTCATGCTCTCCAACCCCATTCTGGTCAAGCTGTTTGAGGAGCAGCAGAAGAGCAAGCCGCTGGCGCAGAAAAAATGATGCGCGGCGGCCTGCGGAAGAAATCTCCGTCCTTGCGAAAAAAAGATTGACAGGTCGGGGGCCTATCGGCTATAATAGCATTCGTATGTTCCTGCCCTATACGGCAGAAAGCAGAAAAAGACTCGCTGCGGCTGCGTTTTCGCAGCTGTTGAGCATATTTTTACAGGAGGTGTACCAAAATGGCAACTGTTCGTACCTATCAGCCCAAGAAGCGCCACAGATCCAAAGAGCACGGCTTCAGAAAGAGAATGGCGACCGCCAACGGCCGCAAGGTGCTGTCCCGCCGCAGAGCGAAGGGCAGAAAGCAGCTCAGCTACTGAGTTGCTGCGCGTGAGCAGGCAGACTCCTTAATTATGTTTTTCAGGGCGGGATCTTTCCGCCCTAAAGGCATATCTGGAGGGCCTGCACAGCAGAGAGGATCGGGGGAGACCTTTGGAATTTACCAGCACGATCTCGTATCCTAATTTCTTAAGTGCTTTGCAGGCCTGTGTTCCGGAATAGTCAAACTCGCACGCCTGACCGA